>Ga0209935_1000642_pt1 | contig 75212 bp, 66 predicted proteins | sample ThiBio_1000_plan_2_FD_183958 | JGI IMG/M metagenome (GOLD analysis project Ga0209935, IMG submission 183958) | Wastewater bioreactor microbial communities from Cape Town, South Africa - Thiocy_cont_1000_plan (SPAdes) | ecosystem: Engineered > Bioreactor > Thiocyanate-remediating >... | reverse complement strand
CTGATCGTGGACGATTGAGATACATTGAACCCTTCGCTTGCGCGCATCCCTCGCGCGTCCACGATGGCGCTGAAACAGCGTCCGCGATCAGCCTGAAAAAGGCGTCCACGATCGCTGAAATGCGCAGTCAGTTTCAACAACCTCTTTGCCGGGCTTCTCCCGTTCGGCACGGAAATAGCACTGAGGGCGGCAAGAACCACCAGCTGCGTATTTCGGTCGCTGCTGGACACTCATTTCGGTTTCTCTTGGACAGCGGGAACGGCGGGAGATGGACACCCAGTTCGACACTCGTGGACACGCACAATGTGCTGCCAGTAGGCGTCGACGCTGCGGCGCCCAGTTGCCATGTTGGTTTGCCGGGCAGGTGCGCGGCCGGCTAGGGCCTGTTAACACTAATTGCGCGCATCGCGTGTTCGAGCGACATTGGCGGCATGGAGATCACACGAGCTCAGTTTGAGCAGATCGAGGACTGCTTGCCGACTCAGCGAGGCAATGTCAGCTTGTCGAACTTGCAGGTACTCAATGCCATCTTGTACGTCGCCGAGCATGGGTGCAAGTGGCGAGGCCTGCCCAAGCGATTCGGCAACTGGCACACTATCTACACGCGCATGAATCGCTGGGCCAAGTCTGGCGTCCTGGACCGAGCCTTCGCGCAGCTACAGCTCGCGCAAGTGGTGCAGATCAAGATCGAAGCCGTGTCGTTGGACAGCACCAGCGTCAAGGTGCATCCCGATGGCACAGGCGCTCTAAAAAAAACGGTCCGCAAGCTATCGGCAAGTCCCGCGGCGGATGGAACACCAAGATCCACCTTCTCGCCGCAGACGCGCGCACGGCCGTAACGTTCTCGTTGTCGCCGGGTCAAGCGCACGATGCACCCGAAGGTCGCGAGTTGCTCAGGCGCTTGGGCGCGCCGAATCGGCCGCTGCATCTGCTCATGGATCGCGCCTATGAGGGCAACGAGACTCGGCAGCTTGCGCTTGACTTGGGCTTTATTCCGGTCGTCCCGCCATTGCGCACTCGCGTCGAGCCGTGGGAATACGACCGCGCCATGTACAAGCGCCGCAATGAAGTCGAGCGCTTGTTCCGTCGGCTCAAGGGCTATCGGCGCATCTTCTCCCGATTTGAGAAGCTCGACGTCATGTTCACCGCCTTCATCAGCTTCGCTCTCATCGCTGATGGCTTGCGGTTGTGTTAACAGGCCCTAGACTTCACCAATCGGCCAGAAACAGCCATTCCTTTTTCGGAGGTAAGCGTGATGCAATCGGTATCGCCTGACGTCGAAACTCGGGCGTCGAGGGCGGCCTCGTACCATCCGTTGTGGGCACAAGCAACTGCGCATGCGTACTGTGCGACTGATGTGTCCGTTGAGGCCGTGAACCTCATCGGGCGTATGCGCTCATTGACGGACACAACGCGTGAAGAGCTACTGAAGGCGCTCTTGACCGAAAACTCGGTCTTGGTTGTGAGCTGTTGGACCTCCGAGAAACAGCCAGAACCGCTTGCGGGCGGTGGCAAGCATTATGTGTTCTTGCTACACCCCGATTCCTTTCAAGTTCTGCATGCTGGAATTGGAACCTGGCGGGCTTAGCCAGGAGTCCGCTTCGGGCCGAGGTCGTGTGGAAACGGTTTCGGCGAGTCGATTTGCAGGTCATCCGGCCGCGACAGCGTCATCGGCTCCATGAAGTCATCCAGTGGTCTCGTCGCAGAAACGGGCGATTCGGCACGCGCCTGAGTCGCCGAGAGAGTTGCAAAGGCCATTGAAGAGGCTCACGCCCCCATCAGCCTGATTGCCTTCATCGTTTGGCTTATACCGAGGATCGCGATCACCCGCTTCAGGTTGTAAGCCAGCACGTGCAGGCTCATTTCCGTGTTGACGTGCGGCAGTGTCTTCGTGAGGAAATGGGTCGAACCCATCCAGTACTTGAGCGTGCCGAACACGTGCTCCACGGTGCACCTTCGCAACGTCATCGCGATAGGTTTGCGATCAAGGCGTTGCTGGACGCGCTCGAGCACCGCCTCGTGTTCCCATCGTCGGATACGTCGGTAGTCGCTGGGCGTGCACTGCTCCTTCATGGGACACCTGGGGCAAGCGCTGGTCCAGTAGAGGCGCGCGTTCAGGCCATTTCTCTCGATCGTGCTGAATCTGAAGATGGCCCGCTCGCCCGCGGGGCACTGGTACTCGTCGTCCTTCGCGATGTAGATGAAGTCGCTCTTGTCGAAGCGCCCCTCGGCCTTCGCGTTCGAGGTCATCGGCTTGGGAACGTAGGTCGTGATGCCCGCGTCTTCGCAAGCCTTGAGCTCTGTGCCATTGAAGTACCCGCGATCGGCCAAGGCCTGCAGCTTGGTCTTTCCCATCGCTTCGCGTGCATCCAGCGCCATCTTGCTCAGTTGCGAGCGGTCGCTGCCGACGTTCGTGACCTCGTGCGCCACGATCAGGTGACGCCTGGCATCGACGGCTGCCTGGACGTTGTAGCCTACCAAGCCAGTGCCCTTGGCCTGCGAGTTCATCGAGCGCGCATCGGGATCAGTGGTCGAGCGCTGGCCGTCGACCTCGTGTTTCAGTTGCTTTTTCGTTCGGTCCAGTTCCCGCATCTGCTCGCGCAGCTTCTTGATCTTCTCCGTCAACCGCTCGGTCTTGGCCTCGACCTCGGCCGGCTGGGTGCGATCCGCCGTCTCCATGGCATCGAGGTAGCGCTGGATGCTTTGTTCGATCTGCCGCTGACGCGCCTCGATCTTGCCGGCGGTGAAGTTGCGGTCTCGACTATTGACTGCTTTGAACTTGCTGCCATCGATGGCCACGATGGCGTGCGTGAACAGCTTGAGTTCTCGGCACATGCCGACGAAGCGCTTGCAGACGTTGCGTATGCCGGGACCGTTGTCGTGGCGGAAATCGGCGATGGTCTTGAAGTCCGGGGCCAAGCGACCCGTGAGCCACATCAGTTCGACGTTGCGCTGCGCCTCACGCTCCAGGCGGCGGCTGGACTGGATGCGATTGAGGTAGCCATAGATGTAGAGCTTGAGAAGCACCGCCGGGTGATACGAGGGGCGGCCAGTCGCCGCTGGCTCAACGCCGTCGAACCCCAGTGTCTGCAGATCCAACTCATCGACGAAGACGTCGACGACTCGCACCGGGTTGTCTTCACCAATATAGTCGTCGAGGCACTCTGGCAGCAGCGTCACCTGCTGTCGGTCTTCGCCTTCGATGAATCGCTTCATGGCCACCTCGCTCGGACGGGTTGGCAGATTTTATTTTGAGTGACACGATTGACGAAGCGTTTTCACACAGGCTCGGCCCGAAGAAGACCCTCGCCGGTCGATGGACCCAACGCGCGGACGGCTTCCGATCAACTCCCGTGAGATCTACCCCGCCGGACGGGCCGTTTGGTCGAAAGCCGACACTCACCCGCGCGCCGGATGTCGAACGGCCCGACTTCACAGCCGATCAGCGGCGAGACCGCGATGATCCCGGTTGCCTCCTCGAGCGGTGCGGCCTTGTGCCTCTTATCGGGCGCGAGGCTTTGCGTGCTGATAGGTTGCCTTTTCCATCTCAAGGAAGCCCGCTACCGAGGTCGGATCGGCGAACGGGAAGATCTGGGTCGCCCAATACCCGCCGATGCCGTTCGCGCGATCGATCCAGTAGTACAGGTTAGCGAGGCCGGCCCATGCGAGCGCACCAGCCGGCCGACCCGTGGGTGCTTCTTCCTCGTTGATCATGAACGTGAGTGCCCAGGTCTTGGGCATGCCGGGGAAGAACTCGGCGTCATTGGACAGCCGTGGCCTCGATACGGGCAGGATGGACGCCGCCGTCTTGGTCGCATCGACGCCGGGCAGCATCTTCACGTGCATGCCCTTGGGCAAATGATTGCGGGATGCCATCTCGACTGTTTCCGGTCGCAGGATCTGCTCTCCGCTGTCGCTGCGTCCGTCGTTGAGCCACATGCGGATGAACTTCACATAGTCCGACGCGGTCCCGTAGAGGCCGTGCCCTCCCATGTGGACCTCCGGATCCTGCGGCAAAGTCACCCCGTTGAGCGGAACAAGCGAACCATCGCGATCCTCGCGCGCGTGAATCGTTGCTTGCCGGGACTGCATGGAGGGGGTCATCGTGAAGGCGGTGTCGGCCATCCCGAGTGGACCGAGAACCCTCGATTGCATGACCTCGCCGAGCCGCTTGCCCGTAATGCCCTCGAGCACCATGCCGGCCCAATCGATGTTGCTCCCGTAGGACCACTGCTCGCCCGGATCAAACAGAAGTGGCGTCTTGATCGACTTCCACGACGCGTCGACCACCCAGGGCTGACCCTGCTCGTTGGCGAGGCGGGTGTACGTCTCGTTGAAGCAGTCGTAGCTGAAGCCGGCTGTGTGCGTGAGCAGGTGACGTGTCGTGATGTCGCGCTTCGGTGGGCGCAGCCTGGGTTGCCCGTCCTTGCCAAAGCCCTCGATGACCATGATGTCGGCAAGTTGGGTCGCGTACTCCTTCGCAGGCGCGTCGAGGTCGAGAAGACCCTCTTCCACCAGTTGCAAGCAAGCCGTTCCTGCGATGGCCTTGGTGGTCGAAAATATCGCGCACACGGTGTCGGGTTCAAACGACTCGCCGGTTCCGGTGTTGCGGACACCGCGCGCGCCTTCGTAGATCGTGCCGCGGCGGTCAGTCACCGCCGCCGATACCCCGGGCACGCGGGGTGTGCCTGTCGTCACGCCATCGAGAACGGCGTCGATTGCCTTAGTCAGTTCGGTCATTGTTGTCTCCGTGTTGTTGAACTACCGCCACATGCCAAGTGCCGGAGCGCGGAACGTCGGCGTGAGGTCGGAACGATGACCCCGCCCAACCCGTCTCCGGCGGCGACGTGTGGCAACGAGAAGATAGCAACACGCTGGGTGGCCAGTAACCGCCGACCGGCGCGCCTGGAGGGACCGAATCCCGCCATTTGGCGGTTGAGACTAGCGACTGGTGGGCGGTGGCAGGTCCAGCGCCGACGAATGCCGAACGCGCCAGGCGAGGAAGGCGAGGCCGACGCGGGTTCGGCCGATGCCGTCGAGTGGGTCGAACGACAGCAAGTCGCGAATGGTCTCCAGTCTCGCCTGCATCGTGCTGTGGTGGACACCGGCAATGCGAGATGCGTCACGGATAGACGCGGAGCGAAGCAGCGCATCCAGAGTTCGCACGGCCCACGGATGCTGCATGACGCCTTCGAGTTCCTCGACATCGAGCAACGGTCTATCGACCGAGCACTGGGCGAGCAGATCGATGAGACCGCCATAGTCGTCTGCGACGACAACGGGCACATCGGGCACAGCGCACAGACGCAAGCTCACGAGTGCTGTCGCCAGCGATCGGTGGAGGTCGTCGATCCCCGCCGCCACCCCGATCCCGCAGGGGCTGGCGTCGATGTGTTTCACCTCGGCGCGCAGTAAGCACACGTGCAGCGGACCGTAGCGGGTGTTGACGACGTCTTCCAGCAGGTCGCGGTGTTGCTTCCATGTCGCGAAGAGCGGCAAGGTGGCAACGCGGTACTTCAAGTGCGGCGCCAATCCGAGTTTGGCAGCCGTAGCGTGGCGATGCTCCACGTCAACGTTGACGTCGAGCAGATCGCCGAGTCGACGCAATGGATCTTCCGCCTGGTGCCCGCTGCGGATGGCCAGCGCAAGTGCGAGGCGCTCGAGGACCATCGCATCGTTCACATGGGCTGGCCCCTGCCGCTCCAGCCACACGGTCATGCCGTTTGCTTCCAGGGAGCCTTCTCTCGGCGCTGCGGCGCTGCCCTTCAGGGTCTGCCCGTCCGGTGCGACGCGGAGCGTGCGCTCTGATTGATGCCCGGCGAACCCCGCTACACAGCCCGAGAGCGAGGCTGCTGCCCCGAGCAGCCCCTGGATGTTGACGCCACCTCGAACCAATTCGTCGAAGCACGCGATGATCCTCAACGCCAGGCTGGCGTTGGGGTCAAGGGCCTTCAGTCGAGCCAGCAGTTCCTGCATACAGTCCTTAATCGCCCAACACGCGTGACATCCATCCACTGCGCGTGGCGATCATTCCACGTGACAGTGCGGTATGCGGCGCGAAGATGTCGAACGCATGGAACCCACCCGGCCACACGTGAAGCTCGGCCTGCCCGCCGGCATTCCACAGGGCGTCCGCATAGGCCACGGTTTCGTCGCGAAATATCTCGGCGCTACCGACGTCGAGAAACGCGGGTGGTAGGTCGCAAAGCTCAGTTGCACGAGCCGGCGCGGCATACGGCGACACATCCGGACCACCGCGCGCTTCGCCAAGCAGTGCGCCCCAGCCGGTCTCGTTGCTCACGCGATCCCAGACGCCGATGCCATCGAACTGAAGCGTGGACTTCGTGATGCCGCGGTCGTCCAGCATGGGGTAGTCGAGCAGCTGACCGCACAGGCGGGGACCGCCCCTATCGCGCGCCGCGAGGGCTGCACCGGCCGCCAAACCTCCCCCTGCGCTGGCGCCCGCGATCAGCAGGCGATCGAGGCGCACGCCGAGCGACTCCGCATGCAATGCCATCCATTCCAGTGCCGCGTAAACATCTTCCCGCGGATAAGGATCGCGATACTCTGGCGCCAGGCGGTACTCGATCGACACGAGCACGACGCCCAGCTGTTCGACGAAATCGATCATCCGGTCCAACCCACTGAACCGATCGCCGAACATCAGACCCCCGGAATGCACGAAAAGCACACCGGGGCGCTGCCCGGAGGCACGCTCGTGACGGAAGACGGACGCCTTGAGAGGGTGACCCTCGTAACCCTCGAAGACGCGTTCCTCGCAGCGGATGTTTCGCCCGCCGATCAGCGTTTCGAGAGGCGGCCCTGCGTAGGACACCCGCATGAAGTCGATCAGGTCGCTGGTCACAGTCGGCGGGAACATTCCGCCCACGATCGCCAAGCCTGCGCGCAGTTCAGGATCAAAGGTCGGTCGGTCGAGCCGCGCTTGTCGGCCCACCCCCTCGACCACCCCCTGGGTGAGCTCCTTCATCTCGAGTTCCTTCACGAACGTCTGCTTGTGGCTAAGTCACGCTGAAGATTGAGCGCGCCTCTTTGAGTGAAAACCTAAATTACCTGTTTAGGAGAGAGGATTCTCCGGCACTTCCCGAAGGACCGGTTGTGGCCGATTCCTGAAGTCTAGCCTTGGAGCTGGCGATCGGCTACCTATCAATATGGGAACGCCAGCTTGGCTCAGTTTTGCGATGGCTGCAGCCGCTCTGCAGCTGTAGGAACAGGCCGCCCCATTGCAAGGTAACGACCAGGAAAGCGCGACCTTATCAGCCAGGATTCAGAGCAGCTCGCCCTCTGATCTTGCGCATCGATTCGCCCTTCAGCTGGACCCGATGAGCTTGATGCACCACGCGATCAAGAACCGCATCCGCGACGGTTGGATCTGGGAAGAAACCGTGCCAAGTGTCCGCGGGGTACTGACTGGTCAGAAGCAGAGATCCCGTGCGCATGCGCCGGTCGGCAACATCGAGCAAGACCTGCGCTGCGGTTGGGGACATTTCCCCGATTCCAAAGTCATCAAGGATTAGCAGGTTGGGTTTGTAGAGGGCCGTTTTGAGTTTTGGCAGCGAGGCATCGAGCACCGCTTGACCGATGCTGGTGAAGAGGTCGTTGGCCACGTAGAAGGCCACGGTCATGCCCAGCCGACAGGCCTGGTGGCCGAACGCCGACGCTAGCCAGGTTTTACCCACACCCGTGGGCCCGAGAATCATGAGGTTCTGCTTTCGCGTGATCCAGCTGCAATTGGCCAACGTTGACATCAGCGCCTTGTCCAGCCCTCGACTTGCACGCGCGTCATAGTCTTCAAATGCGGCAACTTCCGGAAAGCCGGCCGATTTCACGAGGCGGTTGAGCTTGCGGGAATTCCGGGTGGAGACTTCCGACTCAAGAAGCAAACCAAAGCGATCGTCAAACGCAAGATGTTGCAGCTTGGCCTGCTCTTGCTGGAGTTCATAGGCTGTCGCCATGGCGTTCAGGCGCAGTTCGCGCAACTTGTTCAAGTTCTGAATATCGGTGCTCATGTTTAATCTCCGAAGTATTGCGCGCCGCGCAGGTTGTCGTGCTCCATGCGGGGCGGTGGCGTGGCTGGACGAGGCCGCAGGTCCGCCTGGTTGGTCAGGATCGAAGTGATGCTGCGCAGCGAAGTGATGTTCAGCGGGAGTGCGTAGCGGCAGACGGACTCGAAGCGATCCTCGCCATGGTCCCGCGCCAGATCTCGCATGCGTCGGGCAGCGCGCATGCCATTTGCGGGATCGCGCCGCTCGTTGAGGTGGTAGCCGATCATTTCCTGAGCACTGACTCCCACCGCAGTGGCCCATTGCATCAGCGCCTTGGGCTCGCCTTCCAGAACCCGCTGGTGGGCTACAGGCCGGTGTTCAGGCACCGTGGTGCTGTTGCCCGGCTCAGTGAGCAGCGCGTGCAACGCTACCCGGCGGCCACCTCGAAACACCTCCACCATGGACGCGGTGGTGCGCAGATCGACGCGCTCGCCAGCCAACTGGGAGGGAACTGAGTAAAAGCAGCGCAGGTGCTCTACGTGGTGGTCGTTGCCCACGCGGACTTGATAGCGCCAGTCGCACAACTCGAAGCGCTTTTGCACAAGCGGCTTGAGTGTGGCCCGTTCATCGCCTTCAAACCTGCTGCGCCGACAGCCTGGCAGCTTCTTGAACGGATGATCGTTGAGCTCGTGGTTCAACCGGCGCAGCTCCTTGTTGAGCTCGTCGATGCTGAAGAACACCCGATCGCGCAGTTTGAACAGTATCCAGCGCTGCGCGATCTGCACGCCCACCTCTGCTTTGGATTTGTCCTTTGGGCGCCTTGGCCTGGCGGGTGCAGGAGCGGTGTCGTAGTGGTGGAGGCAGTCGCGGTAGGTCGGGTTGATAACCAACTCATCGCGGCTGCGGCGCCAGACAGCGGCCTTGAGGTTGTCACTGACCACCCAGCACGGTGCCCCCTCCAAGAACTCAAAGCACTCGACGTGGCACTGCACCCAGTCACCAGTCGTCTGGGTTGGGACGGCGTGCACAAAGGTGTAGTTGGAGTAGCCGAGAACCGCGATGAAGATCTGAGCAAACCGAGAGGGGCCGCCTGCAGGGTCTCGGATCTCCACGGTCCTGCCAGCAAAGTCCACAAACAACTTGTCGCCTGGACGGTGCACTCGGCGCATGACTACGTGAAGATTCTTTCTCCAGGCCCGGTATCCGACCGCGAACTGGGTGTAGGCCACCCCCTCGGGGCATGTTTCCCTCCACTCGCGCCACAGCTGCTCCATGGTGGCATCGGGGCGTTGCATTTCCGTGTGCACCCACTGCCAGTCAGGCAAAGGCTTCCGCTGCGCGATGGAGCGGTCGTGCGTGCCAAGGGTGTCTCGCCACTGATCGTCGTCAAGCGGCGCTATCGCTGACCATTCGTGCGCTTGCTTTCGAAGCATTCGGCGGAAGCTGCCGATTGTGGAAGGCGACATGCCCACGGTGCCGGCGATGGCACGGTCAGAATTGTGGGGATCGTAATAGTGCAGGCGGGCGATTTCCCGCTGCAGGTGAATTGGAATGCGCATGGACTTACTTCTTGCGCAGCGCGGGAGGACGCGCTGCAAGGACGAGTTTGCCCAGCACGCCCCGCACTTGACGTGCCGAACGCTGCGACCGATACTCCACACCACTAGATCTTTCCAAATCTTGCTGGCCTCGGCCGGACAAAAAGCCTGAGCTGCAACTCGGGCTTTTTCGTTTCTGGACGTGTAGTTTTTTTGCTCGGTGAGGCTCCTGGTTGCTGTTGATATGACGGCGCGATGCCATCGACATTGCGCGCGTTGTCGATATTCCCGTCCACGTTGCCGAAACAAGTGTCCACGTCGCCGAAAGAAACGTTTGGGCCGTCAAAACGGCAAGCTCGACACTTGGATCGGCACGCCGAATGCGGGGATCGGCCATCGTACGAAAGTCGATCAGGCCAAACTACTGGGCTATCTGGACACTTGAAATGCCGCTGTACCTCGACGACGCAGTGCCGCCACCCATGCCCCGAGCTTTCCTGGACGTTCTGCTCGATGGATACACGTCCTTCGGCGATGAGGCCGTGAACCCAGCCATGGTCATCGGCCTGCTGCGCGAACGCTTGCTGCCGCTCTTGCCGGACGTGCACAAGTCACTATTTGATCTACGGGGGCAGACCAGTTGGGATAGCCTCTGGATCCTCTACGCGAACCTTGCTACCGCCAGTGGTGGCACTGACAAGCAGCTCGGGGCAAGCGCAGCTGTTGTGAGCATCTTCGTGCGGCACACCACTCGACCACCGCGCGAGGTTGAGTTTCCTGCTCACCTGGAATTGACGTCATTCGCGCGGATGGCTGACGTGCTGGGCCTGCCCAAGGCACATCCACACGTGGGCGCACAAGAAGTCGCTACGCCGCTCTACGCATTCTGTCGGTACTGCTGGCTGCCGCAGCGCTCGCGCGGCGTGTGCGAAAACCATTCCACCAACTCCACGTCTCGGGACAGGAAAGGTGCTCCACTTTGCGCCTTGGCCACCCACAAACAGGTACAGCGGTTGCGCCTCGCTTTTGAGAATGAACTGAGCCGTCTGGTGAGCGCCGAGGAATGGCAGTTTCACGAGTCCGAGTTCAGCTTGGCGGTCATGGTGCCGCCATCAGGACTTGGCAACTGGTTGAAGGAGCGCCGGCCTGCTCTGTCGCAACAGCTGGATGCTGCTGGTCGCAAGGGCGAAGTCCGTCTGCTGCCTGCTTTGCTACGGGTTCTGTATGGGGACAAAGGGGTAGATGTGGCGCAGGCCATTGGAGGATCAGTGCACCTGCTCACCCCTACCACGGCCAGAGCAGAGGCCTGGCTTTGCGCCTGGGAAGGCAGAGCGAGTTGGGGCGGCCAGCGACGGGGCGCAGGCAAGCCTGCGGCGCCTAACAGGCTCAAGGACACCACTCAGCCCAACCAGTGAGTTGTCAACAATACATGGCCCCCTGGGAGTTCTCGAGGGAGCTCAAAGAAGCTCGCTGACTGCGGTGCCGAACACGGTGTCAACGATGTCGAACTTGATGTCCAAGAAGTCCGAAATACGCACCAGCGACCGCCTCGGAACGTTGCACTCGTCGGCGGTTGCCAGCACTTCTTCCCAAACAGCAGGAAGTCGGCGTGCGCTCACGGGTGCCAGGAGCTTCGGAGCAAGCCGGGCGAGGAAATCCTGTTTGCGCGCCATTCCGGCTTGCGTGTCGTCGACGATGCCCACGACACCGCGCAAGCTCTCCTTGCCTGCCGGAACCAACTCCGCCATGGGCAGCGCGGCATTGATCTTTGCGCATGCCTCCTCGAACTGCTGCTCGACGGCCTCAGGAGTCGGGTTCTTCTTGAGGTTGCCCTCCAGTGCAAAGAGCAATGGATTGATGCGAACACGTTGGCCCGCAAAAAGATCGAGGAAATCGTCGTTTGCGCCGTCCGTCTTCTTGCCGTCGCGAAAACGACCGAACAGCTCGCTGATGGTGCAACGATCTGGCATGACGATCATGTCGTCCTGCAGAGCCAGCCCGGAAGGCAGCCAGCCTCCTTTGACCAAGCCGATGGTCTTTGAGGAATAGTTGCTCTCCAGCACCGTGCTGCCACCAGCAAACGTATCGACGGTGATTTCTGGAATCGTGCTTTCGAGCACCCGGGCATTCTTCCAGCGCAGGGGGATGACGACCTTGTCGAGCTTTTGGTCGATGAGGTCGGAATACTGCAGCGCCTGGAACTCAACGCCCAAGAACGAAGCACTACGGCCTGTCGGCTCTCTTGTTTCCTCGCTGACCTCCACGTACTTCAGCACCTTCCCCCCGGCAGGGTCGGATGCTTGGGTCAGGGTGTCTTGCGCCTTGACGCTCTTGCGCGGCTTGTCCGGCAGAGGCGCCTCGAGCGCGTGCCGCAGGTCCTCCACGGAGAATGTCTTGCCATACCGGCCGGCCATCCGAGTTGCCAAACGCTGGCATGCCTCGTTGTCGCACGATACGGCGGCCACGCGCGCAGGAAATGCGTTGACTTCGGGCCAGTTCCGCAGGCCAGCGAGGGCTGCGGTCAGATCAAGTGCCTGGCCGTGCTTCAAGGAAATGCCAAGCTGCTGGAGGTGTGCACGCAAACGCTGCGCGAACACCTTGAGGGTCGAGGTATCCATGTCGATCTCTTTCGAGTGTTGGTCCGGTGCACGCTTTGCGGGCCGCCCAAGGGATCAAACATGATTCGGGAAGGCGCTGCTACTCCGTCTTCGTCGTACCTCGAAAGGCGCGTGCGGCAGGTGACGGAAACCCGAGCAAAAGATTATCACGTGATCTGACCTGCGTGTTTTCAGTCAACTGTTGGCGTCGCGGCGTGCCGCCGTCGGGCTCGCGGGCTGCGCCCCGCGCTTCGTGCCGAATCGCGGCCGTCCGGCTTTGATCCCTGACGCCTCCGGCCCGGCTGGATGACCCGGGCCTGCGCGCTTCGCTTGCCAATACCAGGGTGGCTGGGCGGTAGGGTGTGGCGGCTTGCTGGTCCCTTCATCGTGCCACGGCGTGCTCGCGGTCAAGGGCGGCGCGTGCTTGCACGCTTGCGGCCTGCGGCCGTCGTGGACCCTTGACAGCTTGCGCTGCGCCGTGACCCGGAAGGGCTGGGCAATTCCGCCCGGCATCCTTCAGGAGTTCACCATGAACTGCGCATTCATCACCGACGAGCAGCGCGCGCTGCTGCTGGCCAATGGCCGCGAATCCTTGCAGAACCCGGACTTCGATCCGGCTCCCGTGGTCAAGCTGTTCACGCCGGACGCCGGCGCGACCTGGCTGATTTCCGAAATCGACCCCGATGACTGCGAGGGGGATCGTGCATTCGGCCTGGCCGATCTGGGCCTGGGGATGCCCGAGATGGGCTGGATCAGCCTTTCCGAACTGGCTTGGGTGCGCGGGCGGCTGGGCCTGCCGATCGAGCGTGACCTGTATTTCCGGGCGGAGAAGCGCCTGAGCGCCTACGCGCGCGAAGCGCGGCTGGCCGGTCGGATCGTGGTCTGACCTGGCCTGGGGGCGTTATGCCCCTTTTGCTCTCCGAGCCCTGGGGCGTTCACCAGGGCTTCCAGCGCCGCGGGGCGGTTTGCGGCAGGGCGCCCAGCAGGCGCATCTGCGGCAGCTCTTGCGGTACCTCGTTCCGGGGGAAGCGCCGACGCACTTCGCATTCCAGTTCGTGCGCGAAGCCGCGCGCCTCTTGCTCGCCGCGCAGTGCCCGCTGTCGCCATTCGCGGGCCTGGGCAAGCAGTTCATCGTCTCGTAGTTCTCGTGGGTCCATGGCAGACACCATTGTGCCGATGCCGCGAACGGTGGCAGTCCACGGGGATGTTGCTGCAGGGGATACGGGCGTCCCCGGCCACCTGGGAGAAGGCCGGTCGCGCTCTCGTGCGCGTAGCGCATCGAACCCCCTGCGGGGTTTCGCCCCATGCGGGCTTCGATCGTCCCTCGCTCCGCTCGGCTGACGCCTCCGGCCCTGCTTCCAGCTTCGGGCCTGCGCGCTTCGCTTGCCGTGTGGTCGGCGTTGGAAGGGGCCGTTGCCTGGTTCAGCCGTCTTTCCTGACTCCATCACCTTGCTCGCGACTGTAGCCCGCGCCCGTGCGCCATCAAGGCGCGCAGGGCCGTGTCCTCAGCTGCGCCTGCGGGCCGCACCCACCCTGCGCTTGCCTCCTTGACGGCACCCGTTCGCGCGCTCCTGACCGTCGCGGGCGATGAACTCAGGAAAGACGGTGGCAACGAGGCCAACCGGGTTCTTCGTGCCGACCGCACCGAACAGCCGAAAGGCTGGGCTCCGAATCTAGGAATCCGGTGTGCGGTTTTCTTCAACAGCCAAGCCAGGAGAAAGACATGCTCGCATCCCGTTTCGCTTCCCACTCCCCCGCACTGCGTTCCGACCATCCCCTGTCGGATGACCAGATTCGCAGGGTGGCCCCGTCCATCTTCGCGGACGCCCCGCATGAGAGCCGTTCCGAGCGGTACAGCTACATCCCCACGGCCACGGTTTTGACGGAGCTTCGGAAAGAAGGGTTCCAGCCCTTCATGGTGTGCCAGACCCGCGTGCGCCGTGAAGACCGCCGCGACTTCACCAAGCACCTACTGCGGCTGCGCCATGCCAGCCAAATCAATGGCGCGGAAGCCAATGAAATCGTGCTGCTGAACTCGCACGATGGCACGAGCAGCTATCAGATGCTGGCCGGGCAATTCAGATTTATCTGTGCCAATGGGCTGGTGTGTGGCGACACCTTCGCCGATGTGCGCGTGCCCCACAAAGGCGACGTGGCGGGCCAAGTCATTGAAGGCGCTTTCGAGGTGCTGCGCGGCTTTGACCGTGTGAAGGAGTCGCGTGACCTGATGCGCGGCATCACCTTGGACGATGGCGAATCGGAAGTATTCGCCCGCGCTGCGCTGGCTCTCAAGTACGACGACCCCGACAAGCCCGCGCCCGTCACCGAGTCTCAGATTCTGATGCCGCGCCGCTTCGAGGATCGCCGCCCGGATTTGTGGTCGGTGTTCAACCGCACCCAAGAGAACCTCACAAAGGGCGGATTGCATGGACGCAGCGCCAACGGACGCCGCCAGCAAACCCGCCCCGTGCAGGGTATTGATTCGGATATCCGCCTGAACCGCGCCCTGTGGCTGCTGGCCGATGGCATGCGCCAGCTCAAGGCCTGACCCCTTCCCGACCCTTTCCCCGCCGGAGGGGCGGTTTCCCCTCCATTCCCTGTCTGTTTCATTCGATTGGAGATCACCATGAACGCCGTTACCCACACTGAAGCCCAAGCCCTGCACACCGTCACCCCGGCGCAGCCCTCGCAAGACATGCGCCTGGTGCCGCTGTCGCAGCTTCGCCCCTCGCGCCGCAACGTGCGCAAGACCGCAGGTCCATCGGTCGATGCACTGGCCGCCAGCATCGCCCGCGTGGGGCTGCTGCAAAACCTGACCGTGATCCTGGCCGCCGATGGCGAGCATTACGAAGTGGTTGCTGGTGGCCGCCGCCTCGCAGCCCTCAAGCTGCTGGCGAAGAAGCACCGCATCGCCAAGGATTGGCAGGTGCCTTGCCTGTTGGTGGCCGATGGCACGGCACGCACTGCCAGCCTCACGGAAAACATCCAGCGAACCAGCATGCACCCGGCCGACCAGTTCGAGGCCTTCGCGGCGCTAGTGGCCGAGGGCCGTCCCATCGAGGACATCGCCGCCGACCTCGCCGTCACGCCGCTGGTGGTGCGGCGCCGCTTGAAGCTCGCCAACGTGTCGCCGCGCCTGATGGCCGACTACCGCGCCGATGCCGTGACGCTGGATCAACTCATGGCACTGGCCGTGACCGATGACCCTGCGATGCAGGACGCCGCGTTCTACGATGCGCCGCAGTGGCAGCGCAGTCCGTCCGCCTTGCGCGAGCGCCTGACCGAGCGCGAGATTGACGCCTATCGGCATCCGCTGGCGCGCTTCGTCGGGCTGGATGCCTACGAAGCCGCAGGCGGCGGCATCCGCCGCGACCTGTTCGCGGAGGACGACGCGGGGGTGTACCTCGATGATGCCGCCTTGCTGGAGCGGCTGGCGCAAGACAAGCTGGCAGGCATTGCCACCGAGGTGAGGGCGGAACGCTGGGCTTGGGTGGACGTCACGCCCGCCATGACCCATGCCGACCTGCAAGCCTTCCAGCGCGCCCCGAGGGAGCGCCGCGAACCGAACAAGCGCGAAGCGCAGCGCATCGAGAAGCTGCAAGCCAGGATGCAGGCCATCGGTGAAGCCGTGGATGCGGCCATGGAGGAAGACGACGAGGACAAGGCCGAAGCCTTGCAGGAGGAAGGCGAGCGCCTGGGCGAGCAGTTGCAGGCGCTGGAGGATGGCCTGCTGCACTACAGCGCGGGCGTGAAGGAGGCGTCCGGTGCCATCGTCACCATCGATCGCAACGGGGAGGCCGTGATCCATCGCGGGCTGCTGAGAGAGGCCGAAGCCAAGGCGCTGCGCACGCTGGAAAAGCTGCGGCGGGGTTTCGGCAACGCGGAAGGCGAAGACGAGGGCGGCGAGGGCGAGGACACCGACGACACGACCAAGGCCTATGTCTCCGATCGGCTCGCCCAGCGCCTGAGCGCCCACCGCACCGCCGCGCTGCAGATCGAAGTGGCTCGGCATCCGCAGGTGGCGCTGGCCGCGCTGGTGCACGGCATGGTGCAGACGGTTCTGCAGGGGAGCCACTACGGCCCCAGCCGCAATTCTCTCCCGCTGGGTGTGCGCCTCACGGTGCAGGACCGGCTCGAAGGCATGGCCCCGGACTGGCCGGAATCGCCTGCCGCCGTGGCGCTGCGCGAACTGCAAGAAGCCTGGGGCGGCAAGCTGCCCGAGGACGGCGCCGCATTGTTCGCCGCGCTGCTGGCGATGGAGCAGGGCGAACTGGTCCAACTGCTGGCCGTGTGCGTGGCGGCGACGGTGGACGTGGTGACGCCGCGCGCCACGCGGAAGCAACCGGGCGAGGAACTGGCGCAGGCCGTAGGTCTCGACATGGCTGCATGGTGGAAGCCCACTGCCGAAGGCTACTTCAAGCATGTTTCCAAGGCCGTGACACTGCAAGCTGTGGGCGAGTTCGCGCCCGAGAGCGTCAACCGGCTGGCGAAGCTCAAGAAGGCCGACATTGCCAGCGAAGCCGAGCGGTTGGCCGAGGGCACGGGCTGGATGCCTGCCATCTTCAAGGAAGAAGGCCCGCAGGATGCGGAGCCGGACGGCACGGAAGCATCTGCCACCGTGGCACATGAGCAGGCCGAGGCGTTGGCCGCTTGACCTTCGATGCAGAGCAGCGCCCCGGCCCCGGTCGGGGCGCTGGCTTGCAAGGAGCCAGACCATGCCCACTGACAGCAAGACTCCAAGCCACCCACGCATGGCGGCGATCTACGCGCCCGGCACGGTGCGCGGCCGCCGCTGGCACGGCGAGGGTGACATGCGCGGCTACCGCCCGCCCTCGGGCTGGACTTCGCGCCGACCTCACGGACATTCACCCGATCACGGGTCGCGCCTTGGCGCGAGCCGTGTGGTGGATCATCGAGACGAAGGAGTAGCGGCGATCAGCACCGGCCCGAGGGCGTTGTGCCCTCGGGCCGGTGGACTCAAAAAATCCGGGCGCGGCGGTGGCCGCGCCCGGTCAATAGCCAAACTGCCGCGCTGCTCTTGATGACTCGAATCGTCAAAGGCTTTGGACGACTCACCCGGCCATCACGTTGGTACATAAAACACGAGCACAGATCCGCGTGATCTCGCGGTCAAAATGCGCAAATGTCCCAAGCCTTTGATGGTGTCTCACCAGCGGTGGATCTATTGATCGCCGAGATTCTTCAATTTGCCCGACGCGTTGACAGGCTGGCCGCGACGGTTCTGACCCGTCAGCGCGTAGCACGGTCGGACGACGATCGCTTACTGCTATATGTGCTGGCATTCCGCATGTACCGCGACTTCCAAGCGGTGAATCGGCTGGCCAACTGCGGACTGCGCGAGCCGGCCGCCTCGGTCTTGCGTGTCCTGCATGAGCAAGGTTACGTCTTCTCCGCGCTTCACGCGGATCCGCTCGCCGCCCAGAAGCTGGCCAAACAGGGCGCCGGAGAGGCGCGCAAGGCTTTTCAGTCGCTACGACAGCTTGACCTCGGTTCGCGACCGCCTGACCTCACGAACGAAGTGCTTGATGAGGCCGTCGCTCAACTGTCCGAAACACAGTCCTGGTTCGACGCCCAGTTCTGGGCATCAAAAGCCGGCATGCTCGACAGCTACAGAACGATTTATAGGAATCTCGCTCGCCACAGCCACGGCTCCATCAACGCCTTGGACGACTATGTTCGACTCGACGATGAAGGCGAGGCCGTCGCTATCGGTGACAGCATCGTGCGCTTCAGCATTCCAGCGTACCTTGTTACTGCCGCCTCGCTGATACTCGATGCGGCGCACGTCGTGGCGGGTTGGAATACCAGCGACGAACGCATGGAAGCCGAATTCACATCGCTGCATGGTGAGCTGCTGGCACTCAGCGAGCGATCGCACAAGGCCCTCGAATCCAGCCATCGCGAAGATCTCTCGAAGGATTCCGCCTGAGCGATGTCACCCCTTGGGAGGCGCTTCCGGAGTCTCGAGGGGGACTCCTGGGCGCGACGGCCCGTAGTCTCGTTGACCGAAGTGCGGCGGCATCATGTAGTGCCCAGGCAGAAAAGAGCGCCACGACAATTCTTCTCCGACCAGCGTGTTTGTCATCCCCGCGATGAACATGGCATAGAACGAGGCTGCATCAGGCACTTCGTTCAACGTCGCGCCGGACCATCCTCGACCGTTGGAAAAGTGCACCCAGTAGCCCTTGTCGAGCACCAAGATTGCGGTGAAGCGCGGATTGGGAGAGGTCTCGTACTGAAGAAAGCGTTCCAGTTCGTCGCCCTGGATGTCGCTTGAAAAGGCGAGTAGCACGGTGACGAGTCCTTCGTAGGCATACGTCACCTCCCCGGTACTTGTGATGGTGGGGAATCGCTTCAGTTTCTGAACTGAGCCTCCAACCTCCAATGCCTCTCGGATCGTCGACGCGGTCAGGGTGCTCTTCACTTCGAACGCATACTTGCAGCACTCGGCGGGAAAGAGCGACTTATCGTTGTAGAGCATGAACGCGGGAGCGTATCGAGTGCTGTAGATGACAAGGTCAATCTGTCTCGTTACGTGCCCCGTCGTGTCCACGATCTTCCCCGTTCCGCATCGGAAACTCTGTGTCAGAAATGGCTCTACGAGCTGGCGCGCGGCGATCTCCCGAAACTCACCAGCCAGACCGGGGTGATCAATCGCCGACGCTGCGGCTTTCGCTTCGCTGATGGCATTCGTGACGCGGGTACGCAGTAGGTCAAAAAACGGAGCACTCACCTCTTCCTCTCGTTCTCGGGCTGGGTTCCAGAATCTACTCCAGGCTCGAAGGTTCGAACCTCGACCTTGATCACCTGCACTGCTGGCCCGTCAGGACACCACGGATCGCCGTGCGCCGCCGGGCCTTTCGGGCTGCGCCCGGTGCCGCCTTGGCCATCACGACCATTCGGCTTCAATCCCTCACGCCTTCGCGCCTACGGCGCTGCGCGCTTCGCTTGCCTCCAGGGGATCGGCGCTAGGCCCATCCCCGCCGCGCTGAGCTTGGCGCCCCTCGATACCGGCGAACCGGCAATGCCGGATCGGCCGGGCCAGTGTCCCGCCGCATGGGCAGTGCCCGGTGGGTACGCCGGGGCTTGCTGCGGCAAGTTGCGGGAATGCGTGCCGTCCTCGACGCTGGCAGCTCGTTGTCTGCGTGTCGCGAAGGACGGTTCACGGACACACCGGCCTTGCTTGGGGCTCCACACCGCGCTGCAAGCATGGCCGCCTGCATGGGAGAGGGCACTCCCGCCAGCCGTTGGGGAGGCCTTGCTTGTGTCAAGGGGCGTGTCGCTGAAACCGTCGTGCGGGGACGCCGAGCTGGCCATGGCTCCTTGCGGGGTGTGGTTCGGCCCAAGGCGCCCTTGTGTTGTTGTGAATCCTGGCGGTGGCGCGGGCTTCATGTCTGCAACCTTCCTGCCCCAATAATTTCCCCTGCGCTGCGCGCATTCCTCGCGGTGCAAATTATTGGGTCTTCCAGGTGCTCCACTGCGTTGCGCCCGCAAGCGGTGCAGCGAGCCCTTCCTCCGCCGGTCGGATCACAACAAGGACGCGATGGGCGCGAACCTTGTTCAACCGTAAGGAGATTCATCATGGCAACCATCGGCACCTTCACCGCGGACAAAGACGGTTTCACCGGCACGCTGCGTACCCTGACGCTCAACGTCAAGGCCAAGCTGGTTCCCAACGACAAGGGGGACAACGAACACGCCCCCGATTTCCGCGTGCAGGCGGCAGGCTTCGACATCGGTGCTGCGTGGCGCAAAGTCAGCAAGGCCGAAAGAGCGTACATCTCGGTGACTTTGGACGATCCTTCGTTTCCGGCAACGGTCTATGCCCGCCTGATCGAGGAGGAGGACGGCACGCACAACCTGATCTGGTCGCGCAGCAAGCCCCAGGCGGCCTGACGGCCGCCAGCGCCCCGCCCACGCGGCGGGGCGCCGTGCTGCTGATGCAGCGCAAAGCAAGGACAAGGGCCGACAGGGCCTGGCCCGCCTGCAGCTCGGCGTGAAGCAACGCGGCTGCAAGACATGGCTTGAATTCGCAGATGCAAATGCAGGGCGGGTCGGTGCTGTGCACCACCGGGCTTTGCGGGCTGCGCCCCGTGCCACCTTTGGCGTCACGGCCTTCGGCTCCAATCCCTCCCGCGGCTTCGCGCCTTTGGCGCTGCGCGCTGCGCTTGCCTCCGGGGGATCGGCGCAAGGCCCATCCCCGCCGCGCGCGGCTTGGCGCCCCTCGATACGGCCGAACCGGCTGGCGCCGGATCGGCGCTGCAAGCTCTGGTCAGCTACGCTTCGTCGCTTGCCTTCAACACCGCCTCCAGTTCCTGCCGCACCCGCGCCAGCAACTGATCGGCCCGCTTCGGGTGCTTGCCCGCGTAGGCCAGCGTCAACAGCGTGAGGGGGTGGACTTCCATCACCTCGCACAGCTCGGCCAGCTTGTTCAAGGTTGGACTCTTGAGGTCGCGCTCCAGCGAACTCATGTAGGTGCGGCTGGACACGTCCGAGAACGCTTCCTGGCTCAGCCCCCGTGCTTTGCGGATGGTCTTCAATGCCTCCGACAATGTATGTTTCGCTGCCAACCCTGGATCTCCCCCAAAATCCAAGATGACAGCCGATTGCGCCCTATAGGGCTACAATCTATAGTGTTCATTGCTTGTGGTTTTCCGCTTTTGTTCTTTTACGGAGATCCGCATTGGGGCATACCCACAAAGGCACGGAACCGCAAGCGTGGTTTTGCTCCAATCCGCCAATGCGGCTTTGCGCTTTCACGCTTGGGCGGATTCGATGCAAGACGCATTCGTGCCTTCGTGCGAACACTTAACGATGTTTTGCGTTTCGGTATTGGGGATCGAGGCGTGCGAGCGCATCATGCGCGTGCGGGGGATTCAGCCATGACCGAACCACTCACCACCGATCAGGAGCGTGCGCAGCTGCTTGCCAATGGCAGGGACCGCGCGGCGGGCCTTGCCATTGACCCGCTGCCCGTGGTGCGGCTGTTCACGCCGGATGCACATGCCACCTGGCTACTGGCCGCGCTCAATCCCGCTGATGGCGATACCGCTTTCGGAATCATGGATGTGGGCATTGGCATGCCCGAGCTGGGTCACATCAAGCTCTCCGATCTGGCCTCCATCGTCGGCCCGAACAAGCTGCCGGTGCTGCGGGACCGGTATTTCAAGGCGGTGCGCCCGCTGTCGGAATACCTGCGGCTGGCGCAGGAGAACGGCTCCATTCTTGATTGAGCCGTTTGCGCGACGGCCAAGTCGGGCGTATTGAGGCTGTTTGGGGCTGGTTTCAGACCTGCCAGGTCTTGATCCAGACTGTTGCAGCGAATGGATGGAATTCAGGCGCAAACGGCCATGACGGCGGGCGCGGTTTTGGGCACGGTGCTTCTGGCAGGAGGCGATATTTCACCCGCGCCGCCACCGTATTCAGACGACTTGCGCAACTTACCGGATTTATTCCGTCTTGACACGAAAATTGCGGCTTATCCATGCTTTTGACGATTGGATATTTGGATGCGGTAATCCGTGCGCGGTGAAGGCGCTGTTCCTGCGATGCGACAGGAGCTTGTGCCATGGCCGTGCCTCACCATCTTGCGCACTGGTATCCGACCGCGGCGTACCTCTACATCCTGGGCCTCGATGCCCTCGCGCTGGCCTGGGAGTATTTGCGCCGCCATCCTGAATACCGGCTCGACTGGCTGCGCCGTGCACGCCGCCCCGATGCTGCGCATCGCTGGGGCTTGCGGCTGCTGGAAGACCCGGCCCTGGATGCGCGGGACACGCAACCGGCCTGGTTGCCTGGCCACGATGCCGTGGTGCAGCTTTATCCCGATGCCGATCCGCCTGCGGATGCTGAGCCCTTTGCGTTCTGGTGCATCCCAGGCCGCAAGCAACTGCTGCACGACGGCAAGGGGCTGGCGCTGATCGCGCGCAGCCCTGGCCGGTGCCTGCGCTTCGCGCTCGCGCCAGGCCTGGAAGACGGCATGGCTGTCGCCTATGCCCATCGCAGCCGTGGCGCTCTGCGCGCACCCGAGACGCCGGCGCCCATGGCGCGGCCCAGGCCGCCCCCGGCCGCCGTACTGGAGCTGCACACGCTGCAGGCGCTCGACGCCACCCTGGCGGGGGCGTCCCTGCGCGAGGTGGCAGAAGGCTTGTTCGGCGCCGACGCCGTGGCGGCCGATTGGCACGCCGACGGCGAGCTGCGCGCGCGCGTGCGGCGCCTGGTGCGCCGGGGCACTGCGCTGATGCGCGGCGGCTACCGCCGCCTAGCGCAAATTGATGCGCCTGGGAAGGGACGTTTTAAAGGGAACGCAAAACGTCCCTGAGCAAGAGGGCTTCGTTTTCTGAGACTGCCTCCATCCGGTTGCGCTGTGTGGCCGGAGCTTTCAAAGCTATGGAGGTTCTCACCATGCGTCCTGCTCCCTTGCGGCCCGCCGCCGCTGCTGTCGCCACGACGGTCCAGCCGCAACGCTATCTCACCAACGACGAGGCCGCAGAGTATTTGCGCTTGTCACCCCGCACGCTGGAAAAGCAGCGCGTGCTGGGTGGTGGGCCTCGCTTTCGCAAGTTCGGCCGCCGCGTCATGTACGCCGTGGCCGACCTCGACGCCTGGGCTGCGGATCGCAGCTTCGAGACCACGTCCGATCCCGATTACGCCGAGCACCATGCGGCGGACAGCCGTGCGCGCTGATCGCTGGCGCGCCGGAGGCCATCGCCATGTCCAGCCCTGCGCTGCCGTCCCGGCAGCGGTCGTCGCAGGAACGCGAACAGCTCGATCTGTTCCGTGCCCTGCCGGGCGACATGGCGCCGCGCGACAGCCAGGACCTGATGGCCTTTCCGTTCTTCTCGCTGGCGAAGTCGCGGCGCACGGCTCCGATCGACTTCCGCGCCGGGAACGTCACGATCCGCGTGGAGGGCACGCAGGAGCACGGTATCGCCACGATCTGGGATGCGGACGTGCTGATCTGGGCTGCCTCGCAGATCGTGGAGGCCCGCGACGCGGGCTTGCGCCCATCGCGGCTGATGCAGGCGACTCCCTACGAGATCCTGCGCTTCATCGGGCGCGGTACGTCGCTGCGCGACTACCAGCGCCTCAAGGCGGCCTTGGATCGCCTGCAATCCACCACGGTGGCCACGTCGATCCGCGAGACGACCGGGCGGCGGCTGCACCGTTTCTCGTGGATCAACGAGTGGAAGGAACTGGCCGACGCCCGCGGCACGCCGCTGGGCATCGAGCTGATCCTGCCGGACTGGTTCTATGCGGGCGTGCTCGACGCCGCCCTGGTGCTGACCATCGACCCGGCGTATTTCCGGCTGACGGGCGGCATCGAGCGCTGGTTGTACCGCCTGGTGCGCAAGCATGGCGGTCGGCAGGAGTCGGGCTGGTGGTTCGATTTCCGTGCATTGCATCGCAAGTCGGGCAGCACGGCCAAGCCCGCCGACTTCGCCTGCGATCTGCGCGCGCTGGTGGCGCGGCAGTCGCTGCCAGGCTATCGGCTGGGCATCCAGCGCATGCCGGGCAGCGGCGCCGAATTGCTGACGTTCCGCCCCGTACATCCCGTGCCGCCCACGGCACGGGGATAACCGGGGCAAGGCCTGTGGACGGGCTCGTGCTATCGGGCGTGCCAGGTCTCGTGCTATCGGGCGTGGAACCCTCGTGCTATCAGGCGTGCCAATGGGCCGCGAGGCCAATACTGGCGCGGGTTTCGGCCGCCTATAACGTATTAACTTTAAATACCTTAACTAGTAAGAGCGCCGCGCCTCGGTGGATAACCGGGCAGCGGCACGGCGGCAGCGCGCGCAACCCCGGCCTTCCGATAGGGAGGGCCAGGCCATGATCGTCGCACTGCTCAACCAGAAAGGCGGCGTGGGCAAGACCACGCTCGCCACCCACATCGCCGGCGAGCTGGCGATGCGCAGGCAGTCGGTCATCCTGCTGGATGGCGACCCACAAGGTTCTGCCCTCGACTGGACGCAGCGCCGCAGCCAGCAAGGTCTGCCAAGGCTGTTCAGTGCCGTGGGCCTGGCACGCGAAACCCTGCATCAGGAAGCACCAGAACTCGCCAGGCGGGCCGATCACGTCGTCATCGACGGCCCGCCGCGCATCGCCGCCTTGGCGCGCTCCGCGCTGCTGGCGGCCGAGCGCGTGCTGATCCCGGTGCAGCCCAGCCCCTACGACCTGTGGGCCAGCGCCGAGATGGTGGCGCTGATCCGCGAGGCGCAAGTCTTCCGGCCGCTGCTCCGCGCAGCCTTCGTCATCAACCGGCGTGTCAGCACCACGGTGATCGGGCGCGAAGCGCGCAGCGCGCTGGCCGAGCAGCCGCTGCCGGCGCTGCGCTCGGAAGTGCATCAACGCATCGTGTTCGCCGACAGCGTGGCCGCTGGCCGGCTGGCACGCGAGACGGCGCCAGACAGCGCCGCCGCACGCGAAATCACCGCGCTGGTCGACGAACTGCTGCGGTGGCCGTCATGAGCACGAAGCCTGCACCGCGCGCCAAGCGTGTCGGCATCGGCGCGCGCCCGCCGGCGAATCCGCACGCCGAGGCGTGGATTCGCCAGGGCGACGCCGACGACCTCCAGAAGGGCGACCTCTACACGGCTCGCTTGACCCTCGACATCACGCCCGCCATGCGCTCGCGCATCAAGGTGTCGGCCTTCACGCAGGGCGTGACGGTGGCCGACCTGCTGCGCGCGCTGCTGGAGCGGGAGTTTCCAGAGCAACGCAGGGAGAACACGCCATGAACGCATCCGCTTTGCCTGCCGCCGGTGCGGCTGGGGTTGCACCGGCGCCGTCGCTCGCCGTGCTCGCGGGCCGGCCCGCTTCAACGCCGCTGACGCGCGTTTCGCTGGCCTACGTTGAGCACCGCTTCAAGCTCTACCTGCGCTTTGGCGAGCCTGCGCGCACGCTACGGCTCGACCGCTGGCGCAGCGCGGCCGTGTTCCTGCCGAACGCCGTGTTCTGCCGCATCCGCTGGCAGTCCAACGACTACGGCACCGTTCGCTGGCAGCTCATGGTGATGCAGGCTTGCACGCCCTTGGATGACGCGCAGCGCATCCCCGGCGTGCAACCCGGCGCGCGCCTGCTGCTACACGCCGAGGGTGACAAAGCGGTACGCGCCGTGTTGGAGCGCATCGACGCCATCGAGGCGCTGGGCATCGCACTCGCCGCCGTGCCGCCCGCGTACTGGCGCACGCTCGCCAACCGGCTCGCTGCGCGCTTGCCGCTGCCTGAGTACAGCGCCGAGCGGCATGCCGCATGGCTGGCCGGGAGGGTGCTGCCATGACGACCGCTACAGCATCATTGTCTCGCTCACGCCTGCGCGCTCGCCTCGTGCTGGCTGCACTGTCCGCCTGCGGCCTCGCTGCGCTGGCCTGGGCGGCTTTGGTTCAGCCGCTGCCGCGCCTGGTCTACAACCCGTCCGACAGTGTTCCGGTCGGCTGGTATCGCGTCGGTCCGCTGGACCACGGTGCCAGCTCGCAGCCACGTCCTCTGTCCGTGGGCAGCATCGTGCTGACCCGCTTGCCCGCCGACGCCGCCGCGCTCGCCGCGCAGCGCGGCTACTTGCCGGCGCGCATTCCGTTGCTTAAGCGTGTGGGTGCTGTCGCGCCGCAACACGTGTGCATATTCGATGCGCTGGTCTGGATCGACGGCGTGCCGGTGGCCGCCGTCCTGGCTGCCGACCGGCTGGGCCGTACGCTGCCATCCTGGCCGCAGTGCCGTCGCCTGGGGCCTGGCGAACTGTTCCTGCTGAGCGTGACCAACCCGGCGTCGTTCGACAGCCGGTATTTTGGGCCGGTCAACGCATCCGCCGTGATCGGCGTGGCGCATTCGGTCTGGCTGGAGAAACGGCCATGATGGGTACCGATTCTCTGCACGCAAACGTGCATTGCCTCGTGCTATCGGGCGTGTCATCGGCATGTCGCCGCGCATGCAGTGCGTGTGCATTCGCACCGCACTTCGCGCTGTATCTCGGGCTGCATTCCATGCAGCCATCCAACGTGCAGGCGTCTTGCCTCGAACACGGCTGGCCTGTGGCCCTGGCCGCGTTCGCCGGGGCGCAGACTGCCTGCGCAGCAGCGCCGCCGGGCCGCGATGGCCGGGAGCGGATGCGGGAGGCAGATGCGGAAGGCAAGACAAAAGGGGGCGGCACCTGTCGGCCCGCAAAGCCAGTCTGCACGTGGGGGTGGCGCGGCACGCAGCGGCTTCGCCGCCGTGCCGCGTGGGGCGCGAGGCCCGCGCTAGTGCAAGCATGCCCGCGTGCTTCGCACGACCGGACACGCCACAGCCTTACTGGAGAACGGCCATGAGCAACCGCCGCGACGACGATTTCCGCATCCGCCCCAGCGCCCTGAAGAACCGGGGCCAGGGCTTCACCTCCAAGGTGCTCATGCAGGTCGGCAAGGCCAGCGGCGGCAAGTCCTCGGTACGCCGTCCTGGGGGAGCCGGCAAGGGCGCTGGCACCAGCCAGCGGCCCGGCTCGCGCCTGGGGCGTGGCCACACGGCGGCGCACTTCGCGGGGGCGAAGCTGACGCCCCTGTCGCGGCGCGTGACCATCAAGACGCTGCTGGTCAACCAGCGCAATGCCAGCCCGCAATCGCTTGCCAAGCACCTGCGCTACATCGAGCGCGACGGCGTGGGCCGCAATGGCGAACCGGGTCGGGCCTACGGGCCGCAGGCCGACGACGCCGATCTGGATGCGTTCAAGGAACGCTGCGCGGATGACCGGCACCATTTCCGCTTCATCGTCTCGCCCGAGGATGGCGCCGAACTGGAAGACCTGCGCACCTACACGCGGCACCTCATGGGCCGCATGGAGGCCGACCTGGGCACGCGGTTGGAATGGGTAGCCGTCGATCACTGGAATACCGACAACCCGCATACCCACCTGATCGTGCGCGGGCGCGACGACACGGGCAAAGACCTCATCATCGCCGGCGACTACATCGCCGAGGGTTTCCGCCATCGCGCCTCGGAGCTGGCGACCGAATGGCTGGGGCCGCGCACCGAGCTGGAGATCCAGCAGACCTTGCAGCGCGAGGTGGGACAGGTGCGCTGGACGAGCCTGGATCGCACCTTGAAGCGTGAGCTGGGCGACGATGAACGTGTGCAGATCGAACGCTTCGACGAACCGCGGCTGCAACGCCAGCGTCTGCTGCTGATCGGCCGCCTGCAGCACTTGCAGCGCCTGGGCCTGGCCGACGAGGTGCAGCCCGGCACCTGGGCCATCCATGCCGACACCGAGAAGACCTTGCGTGCCCTGGGCGAGCGCGGTGACATCATCCGCACCATGCAGCGCGCCATGAGCGGCCAGCCGCGCGAACTGGCGGTGTTCGAGCCGGGTGAGGATGGCCGCACGGTTGTCGGACGCGTGGCCGCGAAGGGGCTGGCCGACGAGCTGCGCGATCGGGCCTATCTGGTCATCGACGGTACCGATGGCAAGGCCCACTATGTCGCGCTCAATGCCCGCGACGAACCGGCAAACTATCCTATGGGCGCGGTGGTGGAGGTGCGCGGTTCAGCCGACGTGCGCGCGGCCGACCGCAATATCGCCGCGTTGGCCAGCGATGGCCTGTACCGCACAGACCATCACCTGGCCGTAGCGCAGGGTCAGGCCGTGCCTGGCCGTGATCCGCAGGAAGTCGTGGCGACCCACGTCCGCCGGTTGGAGGCACTGCGCCGGGCCGGCATCGTGGAGCGCGTGGCCGAGGGACTTTGGAAGCTGCCGGACGACCTGCCAGAACGTGGCCGCCAGTACGATGTGCAGCGCTTGGGTGGCGTGGCCGTGGAGCTGAAATCCCATCTCCCGATCGAGCGGCAGGCCCGCGTGATCGGCGCGACCTGGCTGGATCAGCAGTTGATCGGCGGTGGCAAAGGACTGGGCGACCTGGGCTTTGGCAGCGAGGTCAAGGAGGCACTACACAAACGGGCCGACTTCCTGGCCGAACAGGGGCTGGCCGAGCGGCGCGGGCAGCGCGTGATCCTGGCGCGCAACCTGCTGGGCACGCTGCGCAACCGGGAACTGACACAGGCCGCCAAGGGCATTGCGGCCGAAACCGGCCTGGCGCATCGGCCCGTGGCCGACGGGCAGCGCGTGGCCGGCATGTACCGGCGCTCCGTCATGCTCGCCAGCGGGCGCTACGCGATGCTCGATGACGGCATGGGGTTCAGCTTGGTGCCGTGGAAGGCGGTGATCGAGCCGCGCCTGGGGCAGCAGCTTGCCGCGACTGTAAGTGGAGCCCGAGTTTCCTGGGCGGTTGGTCGGCAACGGGGGAACTCAATCGGCGTGTAGTCCAGAAGGGGCAGTGCATCGGCACCAAATATCAGGCATCGAATCGAAGAGCTGTCCGATGTCGCTGACCATCTGCGCGAGGGTGTCAATGTTCATGAACGTCGAGTCCGAAACGTTCCGGAAATGTGTATGCCACGCCGTCCTCGCCGCGCACGAAGCCGGCCAGCGCCACGCCCAGCGCGTGGGCGCGCCGCACTGCCAGCGCAGTGGGAGCGGATACGGCCGCCAGTGCACCGACGCCGGCTGCGGCTGACTTCTGCACCATCTCGAAGCTGTGGCACGGCTAGTCAGGGTGACGAAGCCCAGCGAGTGGTTCTCTCCGGCCCGCAGCATCGCGCCGATCAGTTTGTCCAGCGCGTTGTGGCGGCCAATGTCCTCTCGGGCGAGGCGCACACAGCCATCCAGGCCGCACCAGGCAGCGGCGTGCATCGCGCCGGTGAGCTGCTGCACGGCCTGATGCGCGCGCAGCTCGCGTTGCGCACGGGCCAGAGCAGCCGGCCCCAGGAACACCTCAGGCGCCTTCGGCAACACGCGTTGCACCTGCGCTAGGCTGTCGGTGCCGCAAAGACCACAGCCGGTTCGGCCGGCGAGCGTGCGGCGTCGTTCCTTCAGCCGCCAGGTGCATGCCGACGACACCTCCAGCTGAAGTTCGATGCCTTCGGCCACTTCCTGGATCTCCACGCTGTACAGTTCGCCCGGCCCGTCGATCAGGCCTTCGGTGAGCGCGAAACCGAGCGCGAAGTCGTCCAGGTCCGACGGGCTCGCCAGCATCACGGCGTGGGAGATGCCGTTGAAGACCAACGCCACCGGCACTTCCTCGGCCAGCCAGTCGGCGCGCTCGGCCATGCAGCCTTCGCGCCACTCGGTGACCCGTGCGGCCTGCATTCCCTCGGGCAGCAGGGAGGTATCCAGCGGCTTCATTTCCCCACCGCCGCTTCTTCACCGCGCGCCTGGGCCAGCAGCGCGAGCTGCTCGCGGTTGAAGTCGGCGTATTCCTTCTGCCACTCCGACGGCTGCATCACCTTGGCCATCTGCACCGCCGCCACCTTGTACTTTGGGCAGTTGGTGGCCCAGTCGGAGCTGTCGGATGGGGCTGCAGCTTGCCGCCACGGCACGTGAGGGCCGAGTTTCCTGGGCAGTTGGTTGGCAGCGGGGAAATTCAATTGGCGTGTACTCCGGGAGGGGTAGTGCATCGGCACCAAATATCCCAAGCTGATGTATTGCGAACCCCAATCCCTCTCGGAGTCACAAGGATTTCGAGCGCGCCACGCGGACAGGAGTCGACTTGTACGACGGCGTGCCGCTCTCCGGATCGATGAAGTCCAACGGTACCAGCACGTTAGCCTCCGGGTAGTACGCGGCGATGGAGCCTGGCGCGATGTCGTAGGCGACGGCGGTGAACTTTTCCAGCCGGCGCTCGCGCCCCGGCAAGGCAGTCTCGAGGTCGATCAGGTCGCCATGCTCGATCCCGTTGGCGGCCAAATCTGCCTCGTTCATGAACACCACGTCGCGCCGGCCGAACACGCCCCGATAGCGGTCGTCCAGGGCGTAGATCGTGGTGTTGTACTGGTCGTGGCTGCGCAGCGTCACCAGGCGCAGCACGCCGTCGCTGAAGACCTCCGGGTCCTCCGCCACGCCGCCATATACCGAGAACATCGCTTTGCCCGTCGGGGTGTTCCATCGGCGCTCGGTTGGCGGCAGCGGCATGCGGAAGCCGCCCGGCTTGCGGATGCGCACGTTGTAGTCGTCGAAGCCCGGGATGGTCCGCTCGATCAGGTCGCGGATCCGGTCGTAGTCAGCCACCAGATCCGTCCACGGCACCCGGCTGTGCGGCAGCGTCGCTTTGGCCATGCCGGCGACGATCGCCGGCTCGGACAGCAGGTGCTCCGAGGCGGGCGCGAGCTTGCCGACCGATGCGTGCACCATCGACATCGAGTCCTCCACCGTGATCGACTGCCGGCCGCTGGCCTGGATGTCGAGCTCGGTGCGGCCGAGGCAGGGGAACACGAAGGTCTCCTTCGCCACCAGCAGGTGCGAGCGGTTGAGCTTGGTGGCGACGTGCACGCTCAGGTCGAGCTGGCGCATCGCCGGGAAGCTCTGGTCGGAGTCGGGCATCGCCACCGCGAAGTTGCCGCCCAGGCACAGCAGCGCCTTCGACGTGCCGGCAACCATCGCCTGCATTGCCGCCACCGCGTCGTGTCCGTGTGCCGCGGGTGGCCTGAAGCCGAACACGCGCTCGATCTTCTCCAGGAAGGGCGCGCTCGGCTTCTCGGTGATCCCGACCGTGCGGTTGCCCTGCACGTTGGAATGGCCGCGCAGCGGGCAGATGCCCGCCCCGGGCTTGCCGATGTTGCCGCGCATCAGCAGCAGGTTGGCGATCAGGCGCACCGAGCCGGTGCCCCGGTTGTGCTGGGTGATGCCCATGCCGTAGGTGACGATGGTGGCCTTGGCCTTCGCATAGGCTTCGGCGACCTGCTCCAGTTGCGTGCGCGAGAGGCCGCTCGTGCGCTCGATCTCGGGCCATGCCGTCCGTTCCAGGTCGGCGGCGAAGGCCTCGAAGCCCTCGGTGTGCGCCGCGATGAACTCGCGGTCGAGGACTGCGCTGCCGCGTTCGGCATCGATCGCGAGCAGCGCCTTCGCCACGCCCTTGAGCGCGGCCGCGTCCCCGCCGGCGCGCACCTGGAAGTAGGTCGAGGCGATGGGGGTCGAGCCGAAGGTCGCCATCTCCATCATGTCCTGCGGGTCTGCGAAGCGCTCCAGCGCGCGCTCCTTGAGCGGGTTGAACACGATGATCGGCACCCCGCGGCGCGACGCCTCATGCAGCGTGCCCATCATGCGCGGGTGGTTGGTGCCAGGGTTGTGGCCGATCGAGAGGATGAGGTCGCACTGCTCGAAGTCGTCGAGCGACACCGTGCCCTTGCCGATCCCGAGCGACTGCGGCAGGCCGACGCTGGTCGCCTCGTGGCACATGTTCGAGCAATCCGGAAAGTTGTTCGTGCCGTACTCGCGCGCAAACAATTGATAGAGGAATGCAGCTTCGTTCGACGTCCGGCCCGAGGCGTAGAACTCCACCTGCTCGGGCGCGAGGCTGCGCAGGATCTCGCCGATGCGCCGAAAGGCGTCATCCCATGCGACGGCGCGGAAGGTGTCGGTGTCGCGGTCGTAGGCGAGCGGATGCGTCAGCCGGCCCATGTTCTCCAGCTCGTAATCCGACATGCCGCGCAGCGAGGTGACCGTATTCGCGGCGAAGAACTCGGGCCGCACGCGCTTGCTCGTCGCCTCCCAGGTGACGGCCTTGGCGCCGTTCTCGCAGAACTGGAAGGTGGACTTGTGCTCCTTGTCGGGCCAAGCGCAGCCTGGGCAGTCGAAGCCGTCGGGCTGATTGGTTCGCAGGAGCGTGATCGGCGCCTTGAGCTTCTCCATCTGCACGTGGATCGCCTGTGCCGTCGCGCGCAGTGCACCCCAGCCACCGGCGGGCGCGTCATATTTTCGGATGCCGGGGACTTTGCGTCGGACTGTCATCAGCAAAAAACCGTCGTCTTAAAGGACGCGCAGCGGCGCGGCCGAGGTCGTGCAAACTTCCCCTTCGTTGGAGTATCCGGACACAAATGGCTTGCGTGTACCGCTCTGGGGGTCAAAAACGTCTCGACAAACTCGTCCGATGTTTCCGCCATACACGTGAATGCTGATAGAAACACGATCCTCGAACAGGTTCGAAACCCGGTGAATGTCGCCAGTGATCGGGGAGACGCTTTCGACGACGCCCGGGCGGAGTTGCTGGGCACCACATGCTTGCATTGGCCTGCCCTCAGCGCCCAGGCAAAAGTTCTCCGCGTGCTCGCCTCCCCGCAGCATTCCGATAAGACCCCAGACCGTGTGGTTATGGATTGGGGTTTTTTGTCCGGGCCCCCAAACGAAACTCACCACCGAGAACCTGTCGCTCGGGTCGGCGTGAAGCAGGTATTGCTGGTAATACTGTGGATGCGGCTGAGCGTACCGATCGGGCAGCCAATCGTCAGCGGCAACAAGCTGGCTCAGAATCACCTTGCCTCTCGGGATGAGGAGCGATTCATCGCCGCCTGCGGTGTCGATCAGCTGTGTGAAATTGCGTATGAACTTCTGAAACCGCCCAGAGAGAATGTTCACTCCTGTTCCCCTTTCTACCAGTCTCATTGCATGAACATGGCGATGTGAGTGGCCTGTGCGTGGTGATCGCGCGCCAGCTGCTCGCAAGCAGCTTCACGGTGTTAGGCACGAGCTGCGGGACGCCACGATGTCCCAAGCTCCCTGGAGAGGGTGGGCTTCTTTTGAGCCAGCAAGGTCAATTGCCTCATCCAAGATCTCAATCCAATGCCGAACTGGCGTCTCACTGCCACTTTGCAGGTGGGTGATGCAGCCGATGTTGGCCGAGATGATGGCGTCAGGTTTCAATTGACTCAGGTGGTCGAGCTTGCGGTCGCGCAGCGAATACGCCAGCTCCGGCTGCAGCACCGAGTAGGTTCCGGCCGAGCCGCAGCACAGGTGCGGCTCGTTCCTCGCAACCTGGATGTCGAATCCAAGCGCGCGCAGGTTCACCTCGACGCCACCGCGCAACTTTTGGCCGTGCTGCAAGGTGCACGGCGGGTGGTAAGCGAAGACGCCTTGCGGCGCGCTCACCCGATCCTTGAGCAAAGGCACGAGCTCGGGCAGCAACTGGCTCAGGTCACGCGTTAGTGCACTGATGCGCGCGGCCTTCTCCGCATAGGCTGGCTCATCGCGCAGCACGTGGGCGTACTCCCGCACGGTCACTCCACAACCGGAGGCGTTCATCACAATAGCCTCGACCGCGCCTTCTTCCACTGAGGGCCACCAAGCGTCGATGTTGGCGCGCATCTGAGCCTTGCCGCCCTCGTGGTCGTTGAGGTGAAACTTGACCGCGCCGCAACAGCCCGCGGCCGGCGCCACCAGCGTTTCGATGCCGGCCGCATCGAGCACTCGCGCGGTCGCGCTGTTGATGTTGGGCGCCATGGAGGGCTGCACGCAGCCGGCCAGCAGCAGCACTTTGCGCGCATGGCTGCGCATCGGCCATTCCCCGGCAGGCTGCCGCGCGGGGACCTTTGCCTTGAGCCTTTGTGGCAGGAGCCCACGCACCGATTGGCCCAGTTTCATGGCAGCGCCGAAGAGCGGCGAAGGCAATGCTTCCTTAAGGGTCCAGCGCAGGGCCCCTTCAAGCGCCGGGCGCGGGACTTTCTCCTCGACGATCTTTCGCCCGATGTCCACCAGGTGGCCGTACTGCACGCCGCTCGGGCAGGTGGATTCGCAGTTGCGGCAGGTGAGGCACCGGTCCAGGTGCAACTGCGTGGCGCGCGTGGGCTCCTTGCCTTCGAGCACCTGCTTGATCAGGTAGATGCGGCCGCGCGGGCCGTCCAGCTCGTCGCCGAGCAGTTGGTAGGTGGGACAGGTGGCGGTGCAGAAGCCGCAGTGCACGCACTTGCGCAGGATGGCCTCGGCCTCTTGCCCCTCGGCAGTGCCCTGGAATTCGGGAGCGAGTTCGGTCTGCATCTCAATTGGAAGGAAAGAGTCGTGTGCGATGGAACACGGCATGGGGATCGAACTCGCGCATCAGCGCGTCGTGGATGCGTTTGACAGGCGCACTCGGGGCGTCGAAGCGGCGCGCGGTCGTGTCGGTTCCCCCTGCGCTCATGAAGAGCGTCGCATGGCCGCCAACGGCGCCGGCGGCCGCGCGGATCTCGCTCGCTGCCTCAGCCGGCGCCGCGTACCAACGCTGCCCGCCGTGCCACTCCACTAGCGCGCTACCGGGGAGCGGCAGCACTGGCGCGGTCTGCGGCACCGACAAGCGCCACAGCGCCTGCGCCTGCGCACGGAGCGCGAACCAAGGCAGGCGCTGATCGCGGCAGGCCTGCCAGTCGACCGCCGCCGTTGTCGGGTCGATGCGCTCGCCGCCCAAGTGGCCGCAGGCGGTCTCCACAGCGGCCACCGCGCCGCGCAGACGCAGCCACAGCGTGCCGCCACCGTCATCGGTCCAGCGGCTTGCATTCAGCGGCAGCGGCTGGCCGCCCCACTGGTTGAGTAGCCGTAGCGCGTCGGACTGGCTGCAGCCGAAGCGCAGCGTGGCCTCGGCAGGTGCGCGCGGGAGTACCTTCAGGCTCAGTTCGGTGATGACCCCCAGCACGCCCAGCGAGCCTGCCAGCACGCGCGAAACGTCGTAGCCGGCCACGTTCTTCATCACGGTACCGCCGAAGCGCAATAGCTCGGCGCGGCCGTTGAGCAACTCCGCGCCGAGCACGTGGTCGCGAACCGTGCCGACGCTCGCGCGCGCTGGGCCGGCTAGGCCGGCAGCGACCATACCACCGACGGTGGCACCGTCGCCGAAGTGCGGCGGTTCGAAGGGCAGACACTGGCCGCGCTCGGCCAGCAGCGTCTCCAACTCGGCCAGCGGCGTTCCGGCGCGCACCGTGACGACCAGCTCGCTCGGCTCGTAGCTCACGATGCCGGCATGGCCGCGGGTAGAGAGCGGCTCGCCCTTCGGCGACTCGCCATAGAAATCTTTGGTGCCGCCGCCGCGGACGGCTAGCGACGTGTTGTCGGCCGCGGCGGCGCGCACGCGCTCGATCAGGTCTTGTAGCGCAGTCATTTCAGAAACGAGGAAGTTCCGCATGCGCCTGCGGCTGGCCGGCGCGGAAGACCTGTCTGCCGTACTCTGCGCAGCGTGCCAGGCTCGGGATCACCTTGCCGGGGTTGAGCAGGCCGGCTGGATCGAAGGCACGCTTCACGCCGAACATCTGCTCGTTCTCCTCGGCCGTGAACTGCACGCACATGCTGTTGAGCTTCTCGACGCCGACGCCGTGTTCGCCCGACACCGTGCCGCCCATCGCGACGCTGGTCTCCAGAATGTCGGCGCCGAAGAGCTCGCAGCGGTGCAGATCGTCGGGGTCGTTGGCATCGAAAAGAATGAGCGGGTGCAGATTGCCGTCGCCGGCGTGGAAGACGTTGACGCAGCGCAAGCCGTACTTCCTCTCCATCTCCTGGATGGCGATCAGGATGTCGGCCAGGCGCTTGCGCGGGATGGTTGAGTCCAGGCACATGTAGTCGGGGCTGATGCGGCCGGAGGCGGGGAAGGCGTTCTTGCGCCCGCTCCAGAACTTCAGGCGCTCCTCCTCGCTCGCACTCACGGCGATGGCGGTGGCGCCGCAGTCGCGCAGCACGGCGGTCATGCGGCCGATCTCTTCCTCGACCTCCTCGGAAGTGCCGTCGGATTCGCACAGGAGAATTGCCGCGGCGTCGAGGTCGTAGCCCGCGCGCACGAAGTCTTCGACCGCGGCCGTCATGGGCTTGTCCATCATCTCGAGGCCGGCGGGGATGATGCCGGCCGCGATCACCGCCGCCACCGCATCACCGGCTTTGCGAACATCGTCGAAGCTGGCCATGATGCAGCGCGCCAGCTGCGGCTTGGGCACCAGCTTGACCGTCACCTCGACGGTGACGGCCAGCATGCCCTCGCTACCGACGATCAGCGGCAGCAGGTCCAGGCCGGCGCAGTCGAGTGCTTCGCTGCCGAACTCGACCGGCTCGCCCTCAGCGGTGAAGCCGCGCACGCGCAGCACGTTGTGCAGCGTCAGGCCGTACTTGAGGCAGTGCACGCCGCCGGAGTTCTCGGCCACGTTGCCGCCGATGGTGCAGGCGATCTGGCTCGACGGATCTGGCGCGTAGTAGAGCCCGAAGGGCGCCGCCGCCTCGCTTATGGCGAGATTCCGCACGCCGCATTGCACGACGGCCGTGCGGCTGACTGGATCGATCTTGAGGATCCGGTTGAACTTGGCCAGCGAGAGCGTCACGCCCATTGGATGCGGCATGGCGCCACCCGAGAGCCCCGTACCCGCGCCGCGCGCCACCACCGGCACGCCGAGCGCATGGCAGCTCTTTAGCACGGCGGCCACCTGCGCCTCAGTCTCGGGTAAGGCCACAGCCAGGGGGCGGGTGCGGTAGGCCGTCAGGCCGTCGCACTCGTAGGGCGTGGTGTCCTCGGCGTTCCATATGAGGGCGTGTTCGGGTAACACGTCTCGGAGCGCGGCGATTGCCTGTGACTGCCGCTCATCGCCAAGTCGCTCTCGTTGCTTGACGCTAAGTAAAGCAGTCATGAGGTGTCCCTTGTAGTTCTTTTTCTAACTGTTCTGAAGCGCAAAGCGTCCTCCAGCGGGGGAGGGCGCTTGCCCGCCAATTCTGCGATTGAGCTCAGTGGGCGGCCTGGCCCCCGACCATCACACTCTCTTCGCTTTCGGTCAGCTGCGGGCCATCAAGCGTGACGCGGGAGTGATCGTTGCGGAACTTCGCAATGATGGGACGGAGTTCTTCCTTGACGTGCTTCTCGCTGTAGCCGTTGAACAGATGACCCAGCAAACCGCGACGAAGATCCGTCGTACCCATGAACCAGTCGGCGATGGGGAACGTGAGGTTCATGTTGTACTTCATCATGATGCCGAGGTTGTGATGCGCGGTGTGGTGGCGGCGAATCGTGTTGATGAAGGGCATGTTGCGCACAAACCAGTTTTCGTGAACGTGGCAACAGTAATGGAACGTTTCATAGACCAAGTACTGCGCAACCATGGTCAGGAAGACGATGTAGCCAACGTTGGAATTGAAGATCAACGACGCGACGTACCCAAGGCTCAAGCCGCCGACGCCCAAGGTCGCGAGAACGCGCCACGGAAAGAACACGATTCGGAATTCGCGGGTCGTGTCGATCGTCGACTCCAGGTCGGTGAAGTACTGATGATGCTGGCGCGTGTGGCGCTCATAGATTGCACGCAGCGCGAACACGTCAATGCGCTTGTGCAGCACGTAGCGGTGCATGAACCATTCGACGAAGTTGCCGGCCAGGAAGACCGGGAGAGCCATGAGCCACTCCCAACTGGCATCCTGGATCTTGGTGAGGCAATACCAGACACCAGTGATGCCTACACCGTACATCACGGCGATGTGGAGCAGCCCGTTGTACAGCGGACTGATCTCTGACTTGTATTGCTCGCGGAATTTGCGTTGACGCTCGGTCATCATGGCAATGTCTCCTATGGGGTGCTGATGTACAACTAGTATATGAGTTGTACGCAAGAAACTCAACACCGCAAATCACCTTGGAATCAGGGGTTACCCTCGGTCGTGGTCGACGCCCCCAACCCTCGGAGGTCGCCACTGAATGCGCTGCGCACGATCGCCCCGTATCGCTCCGAGACGTCCGTGACAGGAAATGCCTTTGCGAGCCGCGTGACGCCGAGGGCATCGCGCTCCAGATCGGGCAGGTCCCGCTGCTCGATCCCGAGTGCTGGCAGAGTTGTGGGGATACCCAAACGGCCCACCATGTCGCGCACCGCCACGGGGACCGCCAAGACGGCCTCCTCCGCGGAGGCAACGTTCAGCGCCATGAGTTTCGCGATCTCGAAAAACTCCGCAGCCCGCACGTCGCCCATTGCGTCGAGCACGTAGGGCAGCACGACAGCGTTCGTCGTGCCATGGCTTCTGTGGGTTTTGCCTGCAATGGCGTATGCAATGCCGTGGACGGCATTCAATCCGGCACTTCCATACGAGAGCGCCGCATAAATGCTGGCGTAGGCCATCCCAATGCGCGCCTCCTTGTCGGACCCGTCGGAATAGGCACGCTCCATGAAAGCGAAGCAGAGGCGCATCGCCTCACGGGCGAACAGCATCGTCAGTGCTGATCGCCCGCTATACCCTGGATCGGGGTGGCCACCCCGGTCATAGACCGAAGAGTCGATGGTCAGGAACGACTCGATGGCATGCGTGAAGGCATCAATCCCCGCATCTGCCGTTACTCGCGGAGGACAGGTGTAGGTGAATTCCGGATCGATCAGTGCGACTTGGGGACGTAGCGAGTTGTCCATCACCGCGACCTTGGTCGCATTCGTCGGATCCAGGAGAATGGCGCCCGGCGTCGCCTCGGACCCGGTCCCCGCCGTCGTTGGCATGGCGACCAGAGGAAGCGGCCGGCATGCACCTATATCCCCCACGAACTCCCGGACAGGCCGGCCAGTGGGAAGCGTCAGGCAAAGCGCCTTTGCCAGGTCGATGTTGCTTCCCCCACCAAGTGCAATGACGTGGTCCACGGCGCCGCCAAGCTTTTCTGTTCGCAACTGCGCCGTTGCTTCGTCGCAAAGGACGGTGGTCGGGTCAGGCGCTCCGCCGTCGAACACAACAGTCTCGACGCCCAGCGCATTGGCAGCGTCCACGTACTCGCGAACCCAGGGAGTGCTCTCAGAGAAGAATTTGTCCGTTACCAGAACGCCATGGCGCCAACCCATCCTCTGCACGAGTTGCGGCAACTGAGCGCGGGCGCCGCATCCGAGGATCAGGCGTGATGGAGCGCAAAAATGAATCAGGTCTTCAGGTCGCATCGTAGTTTCCGTTCTTTTCGAATAGTTGGAGAAGTTCATCGCACACGTGTGCCGTGTTCGCAGTCAGCAGGCTGTGCCCGGCGCCGTCGATCGATACCAGCCTTGCGTTGGGCAGTCCCGAGGAAAGCTCAACCCCGTGATCCCACGGGGAGTCTTCGTCCTCACGGCCGTGAACAACGAGCGTTGGCTGTTCAACGTTGCTCAAGAGTGGCCTCTGGTCTGAATCTCGAATGGCCAGCCAAGTCAGCGCGACAGCGTTGTGGTCAGCTGCATTGCGCAGCCCCAGCCTGGCCTCTCGGTTCGCAATCTCGTTCATGAGATCGCCCTGCTCGCCATGGAACCACTTGGCATCGCAAAGCTTCGGCGTGCCGGAGAGAAGCACGAGTTGCCGAGGCTGAGGTCCGCTCGCAATCGCAACGTACTGCAGCGCAACCGAGACGCCCATGCTCCATCCAGCCAAGACAAACGGCTGATCATTCAGGCAGGACCGTGCAACTTCCTCGACATCATGTGCGTACTCGCGTAGCGAGTACTCGTCCAGGTTGCTGTACCGCATCGCGGCGCCGCGGCCGCGCAGATTGGGAAGAATGAAACGGGCATGGGAAGAGAGCTGCTTGGCAACAGGAAGCCATGCATCCCTGGTTCCCTGAATGCCATGGAGCGCAAGGACGGCGTGCGGACCGTTACCGACAGTGATAGTGTCCATTTGTAGACATGTAATATGTTAGAAGCATCCCACTGCGCTATCGGGCGCAGTACGATGGATGCCTACCTTCGAAAGTGAGAAAGAGATGACAGCCAAAATTGCCAGTCGGACGGGGAAGCCCGCATCGCGCAAGGCGGCCAAGGTGATTGATTTCATCGAACCAAAGACCCGCCTGACGGATCTCGCGTACGAGAAGATCGAGGAGGCCATCGTTACCCTCGTTATCCCGCCAGGAGCCGCAATCTCGGAACAAGATCTTGTCGACATGACCGGGATCGGCCGCACACCGATCAGAGAGGCGATCCAGCGTCTGGCGCGCGAGCATCTCGTGGTGGTGCTGCCCCAGCGCGGGTTGCTCGTTGCCGAAGTTGATGTAGGCAAGCAATTGAAGCTCCTCGAAACGCGTCGTGAGATCGAGCGTCTTGTTTGTCGCAGCGCTGCAAGGAAGGCCTCGGCGGAAGAGCGCCAGAGATTTGCGAAGCTGGCTGAGGAATTCGAACGATCCTCTTCTCGGAATGACTCGGTAGCCTTCATCCGCGCTGATCGTGAGTTCAACGAACTTTGCCTTGGGGCGGCTCGGAATGAGTTCGCCGAAGGAGCGATGCGGATGCTTCATGGCCTGTCTCGCAGATTCTGGTATCTCCACTACAAGCAATCTCCGGACATGCCCGAGATGGCGAAGCTGCACGCTGACGTGGCGCGCGCGATCTCGATGGCCGACATTGCTGGCGCCGGAGAGTCCTTGGACCGCCTCATCGACTTCATCGAGAAGTACACGCGTGCGACGGTCATGTCTGATCGGTAGAGAGAAAGGCGAGAGCTCGGATGAGCTCTCGCCGCCTCATTGCAATCAGTGGGAAAGCTGCTCCAGCGATTGCCCCTTGGTCTCGATGCCGAACAGCATCACCACCATGGCCGCCGCAACGAAGCAGGCAGCGCCGAGGGAGAAGACGCCCGACTGACCTGCGACCGGCAAGACAAGGCCGACGATGTAAGGTCCCATAAGTGAGCCGATGCGACCGATCGAGGACGCGAAGCCGGCCCCGGTTGCACGGGATCGCGTGGGATACAGCTCAGGCGTGTACGCATAGAGCACCGACCACATGCCGAACATGAAGAATTGCATGCACAGGCCGGCAGAGATCAACTGGGCAATCGGTGCATGACTCGCGGCTGCTTGTCCGTACATGTATGCCGAGGCCGCGCTGCCGACGAGCATGAGCATGCATGTCGGCTTGCGGCCCCACTTCTCCAAAAGCCACGCCGAGAAGATGAAGCCCGGAATGCCTGCAAGAGAAATGTAGACCGTATAGAGGACCGACTTGGTCACCTCATATCCGGCCTGCTGAAGGAACGCGCCCAGCCAGGTCGTCAGTCCGTAGTAGCCAAGCAAGGCGAATAGCCACAACGCCCACAGCATGGCCGTGCGCTTTCCGTAAACGCCTTTCCAGAGCTCCGCAAACGCTGCCCCTCGGCCGATAGCGCGCTCCGGTGCCACGCCCGCTTCCACTGCGGGCAGAGACTTCATTCCAGACGCACGCAGCACCTTCTGTTCGAAGCCGCTCATGACGTTGTCCGCCTCGTCGTGCCGCCCTGCGTCTTCGAGCCAGCGCGGCGACTCAGGGATGCTGCGCCGAACAACAAATACGAAGACCGCCGGCACAGCGAGGGCGATGAAGATGCCGCGCCATCCGATGATCGACAGCAGGAAATAAGCCGTCACCCCTGCGGCAATAAAGCCGATGGGCCAGAAGCCTTCCAGGATGGCAATGTACCTACCGCGGCTCCTGGCGGGAACGATCTCAGAAACCATCGCCAGGCCAATGGGGAATTCCATCCCCATACCGAACCCCAGGAGGACGCGATATGCCATCAGTTCATTGGCACTGTGCGAGAGACCGCACATCAGGCTGCCGACGCCCCAGAAGATCATGCTCAGTTGGAAGACCGGCTTTCGACCGAACTTGTCAGCCAGCATGCCTGCCGTCGCCGCTCCCAGGAACATGCCCAAGAAGCTCGAACTTGCCAGAAGGCCGGTTTGCATGGTGGAGAGGCCAAACTCCGTTTTGATCGAGCCGAGGACGAAGGTCATGATGCCAAGGTCCATCGAGTCAAAGAACCAGGCCGTGGCGATGATGGCAAAAAGGCGACGCTGGTAGCTCGTCATGGGTAGCCGCTCTAGGCGACTGCCGATGGCCGCGCGCGTGCCTGCGGTGGCCGACGCGACTGATCTCGCGGCGGCAGGAATCTTGCTAGCAACAGTGTTCATGGGTTGTCTCTCTATACATCTGATGGGCAACTGATATACTACAAGTATCCGCCATGGATTCAAGTAGGGTGCGACCCTAGGTGCGGGAGGTTCGTGAATCGAGGACTTTTTGACCGACCAGACGCTGGTTGGCGCCTCAGCGCGGCAGCCAATCGACTGCTCGGGGCGAGGCACTGCGGTCGCCGCTTGACGTTGGAAATTACTGGGTCGCGCTAACGCCTACCGCTTAGCGCAAGGGCTCGACTACATACCGTCGATCTGGGTGAGCAGGCAATCAACTCGCGCCCCAACGCAGGTCTTCACCTGGGCGATCCTTCGTTCATTTGGCCCTGCCCCATGAGGTGCGTTGTCTGTGACACCTCGACGAGAGCAGTAGGAAAGAGGCCACGAACAGCACTGGCTCGGCACAAGGTTGCGCAGGTCCGGCCGCGCCGGACGGAGCCACGTGCCTCAAGCACTACGTGCGTCACAGTTCCTGTTGCGCAGCACCGCTACCTCTGGTGGCCCGAGCAGGTCGCGGACGTCGGAACACCACCAGTCGCCCGTGAACCGCGCTTGGAGCCATACAACCAACTCCTGCACCTTTGCCGGGACCATCCGAGGCGATGGATAGACTGCGTGCACCTCTTGTCCTTGGAGCTTCCAGTCGTCCAGAATGGATACGATCTCCCCGCAGCGCAACCCATCGCTGGCGACATAGTGCGGCAAGACGGCTACTCCAAATCCGTCGCGCGCTGCGCCGAGCAGTGCCGAGAGGTTGTTCGATCGCAGTCGCCCGTTCACTGCAATCGCCAACGACTCCTCATGCGCGCCCGTGAAGTGCCAGATTGCATCCCCCTGCGCCGTGCTGTACACCAAGGCATCGTGGGCGAGTAGATCGTTCGGCTTCGCGGGTACCCCGTGGCTTTGCAGGTAGGCCGGAGCTGCCACGGCAACCCAGGGGCTGAAGCCGAGATAGGTCGCACCCAATGTCGAGTCCGCGAGTCGTCCCATGCGGATGGCCACGTCCACCCCCTGTTCCACCAGGTTCACATACCGGTCGTCGAAGCTGAGATCGATGAGCAATCGCGGATGAGTCCGCATGAAGTCCAGCACCATCGGCGCCAGCACTCTTCTGCCGAATGCGATGGATGTACTGATGCGCAAGCTACCTTGAATCTGCGATTGCATCAGCGTCGCGACTGAACGCGCCTCTTCGTCATGGTGCACGATGAGCTTGCATTTCTCGTAGTAGAGATTGCCCACCTCCGTGGGTGTCACACCGTGCGTCGACCGGTGCAGCAGCCTCGCGCCTACTTCCTTCTCCATGCGCGCAATCTGCTTGGTCGCTGCTGGCTGGCCGATCCTCATCTCCGTGGCTGCTCGACTGAACGAGCCCAAGTCCACGACGCGCGTGAACAGGCGTAGCGCTTGAATCCGGTCCATGGTGAATTAAAGACGAACAGCGCCCGAAATCGGCATTCCGTTAGGGAATAAACGTCATGCAGAGCACCCGCCTTCCAAGTCAAGAGTGAAGTTGAGACCATTTCTCCGACTCTCAAAACGCTCAATCAGTAGGAGATGCACATGGCAAAGATGAAGGCGGCGCTGGCCGCAGTGTTGGTTCTGGAGAAGGAAGGCATCACGCAAGCCTTCGGCGTGCCGGGTGCCGCCATCAATCCGTTCTATGCGGCCCTGCGCGAACGCCAGTCGATCGCCCACGTGCTTGCGCGCCATGTCGAAGGCGCTTCGCACATGGCCGAGGGCTACACGCGTGCCAAGGCCGGCAATATCGGCTTGTGCATCGGCACCAGCGGCCCTGCCGGCACCGACATGATCACCGGGCTCTACTCGGCCAGTGCCGACAGCATTCCGATCCTGTGCATCACCGGCCAGGCGCCACGCGCGCGGCTGTACAAAGAAGACTTCCAGGCGGTGGACATCGAGTCCATCGCTAAGCCGGTGACCAAATGGGCCGTGACGGTGCGCGAACCCGCGCTGGTACCGCGTGCTTTCCAGCAGGCCTTCCACCTGATGCGCTCGGGTCGCCCGGGGCCCGTGCTGATCGACCTGCCGTTCGACGTCCAGATGGCCGAGATCGAATTCGACATCGATACCTACGAGCCGCTGCCGGTGTACAAGCCGACGGCCACTCGCAAGCAGGTCGAGAAGGCGCTAGACCTGCTGGCTGAGTCGTCCAAGCCCCTGATCGTGGCCGGTGGAGGCATCATCAATGCTGATGCCTCGCCACTGCTGGTCGAACTGGCCGAACTCACCGGCGTGCCGGTGATTCCGACGTTGATGGGGTGGGGCGCGATCCCCGATGACCACCCGCTGATGGCCGGCATGTGCGGCCTGCAGACCAGCCACCGCTACGGCAACGCGACGATGCTGGCCAGCGACTTCGTACTGGGCATCGGCAACCGCTGGGCCAATCGCCACACGGGCTCGGTTGACACCTACACCAAGGGCCGCAAGTTCGTGCATGTGGACATCGAGCCCACACAGATCGGCCGGGTCTTCAACCCCGACCTCGGCATCGTCTCGGATGCGAAGGCGGCGCTGCAACTGTTCGTCGAGATCGCCCGCGAGCGCAAGGCCGCCGGGCAGCTCAAGGAATACGGCGAGTGGGCCACCCGCTGCGCCGAGCGCAAGAAGCTGATGCAGCGCAAGAGTTCCTTCGACAACGTACCGATCAAGCCGCAGCGCGTGTACGAGGAAATGAACCGCGCCTTCGGCCGCGACGTCATCTACGTCTCGACCATTGGCCTGTCGCAGATCGCCGGCGCGCAGTTCCTGCACGTCTACGGACCGCGGCACTGGATCAACTGCGGCCAAGCCGGCCCACTGGGCTGGACCGTGCCGGCCGCTCTCGGCGTGGCAGCCGCCGATCCGAGCAAGACGGTCGTGGGCCTGTCGGGCGACTACGACTTCCAGTTCATGATCGAAGAGCTGGCCGTGGGCGCGCAGTTCAACCTGCCCTACGTGCAGGTTCTGGTCAACAACAGCTACCTGGGCTTGATCCGTCAGGCGCAGCGCGGCTTCGAGATGGACTATTGCGTGCAGTTGGCCTTCGAGAACCAGAACGTCACGGACCCGACGCTGCAAGGCTACGGCGTCGACCACGTGCAGGTGATCCAGGGCCTGGGCTGCAAGGCCCTTCGCGTCACCGATCCCGGCAAGCTGCACGACGCGTTGATCGAGGCCCAAGCGCTCGCGCGCAAGCACAGCGTGCCAGTCGTGGTCGAGGTGATTCTGGAACGGGTCACCAACATCGCGATGGGCACTGAGATCGACAACGTCATCGAGTTCGAAGAGATCGACTGCCGCCACCCCGAAGGCACCAAGGGGCTGGAGGAAGCCGGCCTACTCGAGTAGACAGCTCGCCCGCCCGCACGCTCTTCTTGGCCCCGCCTCTGTCGGTCGCCACGCCTCGACCCACAACCCCATAAGCGTAGACACCATGCCCCGTTTTGCGGCCAACCTCACCATGCTCTTCACCGAGGCGCCCTTCCTCGACCGGTTCGAACTCGCCGCCAAGGCCGGCTTCAAGGCCGTCGAGTTCCTCTTTCCCTACGCCCATCCGGCCCAGGAGATCCGCAGCCGCCTCGACGCCAACGGGCTTGAGCTGGTGCTGCACAACCTGCCGGCGGGCAACTGGGAGGCTGGCGAGCGCGGCATAGCGTGCCTGCCAGACCGGATCGACGAATTCCGCAGCGGGGTCGAGCGCGCCATCGACTACGCGAGCGCCCTCGGCGTGAAGCAGCTCAACTGCCTGGCCGGCAAGGCCCCCGCCAGTGTGCCGGAAAACGTGCTGCGCCAGACCTTCGTCGACAACCTGCGCTTCGCCGCGCGAGAACTGAAGGCGGCGGGCCTGAACCTGCTGATCGAGCCGGTTAACACCGTCGATATCCCGGACTTCTACCTGCACCACACTGTGCAGGCAGCAGGCATCCTCGTCGACGTCGGTGCGGACAACGCCTTCCTGCAGTACGACATCTACCACGCGCAGCGCATGGAGGGCGAACTGGCCGCCACGCTGCAGAAGTACTTCCCGCTGATCCGCCACGTGCAGCTCGCCGACAACCCCGGCCGCAACGAGCCCGGTACCGGCGAGATCAACTATCCCTTCCTCTTCGCGCTACTCGACCGCCTCGGCTACACCGGCTGGGTCGGCTGCGAATACAAGCCGGCTGCCACGACCGAATCCGGCCTGGGCTGGCGCCGGCAACTCGCGCAGTAAGAGCAATCCTTCGACATTAAGGAAACATACGTGACTTCCACTTCCCCCAAGCTCAAGATCGGCTTCGTCGGCCTCGGCATCATGGGTGCACCCATGGCCGGCCATCTCATCAAGGCGGGCCATCAGCTGTTCGTCTACACCCTGGGTAAGCTGCCGAAGGAGATCGCCGAATCGAGCGCGACGCAGTGTCTGAACGGGCGCGGCGTCGCTGAGCGCGCCGACATCATCTTCACCATGGTGCCGGACACGCCCGACGTTGAGACTGCCCTGTTCTCGGAGGACGGCATCGCCTCCGGCCTCACCAAAGGCAAGACCGTGGTCGACATGAGCTCGATTTCGCCGATCGCGACCAAGACCTTCGCCGAGAGGATCAAGGCGCTGGGCTGCGACTACCTCGATGCCCCAGTCTCCGGCGGCGAGGTCGGCGCCAAGAACGGGACGCTGTCCATCATGGCCGGCGGCGACGATGCCGTATTCGAGCGCATCAAGCCTCTGTTCGAACTGATGGGGAAGAACATCACGCTCGTGGGCGGCAATGGCGACGGCCAGACCGCCAAGGTGGCCAACCAGATCATCGTTGCGCTGAACATCGAGGCTGTGGGCGAGGCGCTGTTGTTCGCCGCGCGCGCCGGCGCCGATCCGGCCCGCGTGCGCCAGGCGTTGATGGGCGGGTTCGCGTCCAGCAAGATCCTCGAGGTCCACGGCGAGCGCATGATCAAGCGCACCTTCGACCCGGGCTTCCGCATCGAGCTGCACCAGAAGGACCTGAACCTCGCCCTGGCCAGCGCCCGCGCGCTGGGCGTGTCGCTGCCCAACACCGCAACGGCGCAGGAGTTGTTCAACGCCTGCGCCGCGCATGGCGGCAAGGCCTGGGACCACTCGGCCCTGGTGCGCGCGCTGGAGAAGCTCGCCAACTTCGAGATCGGTCAGAAAGCATGACCCCGCACGCGCCGGGAGCTCTGCTGCGTCGCATGTTCGATGCGGCAATCGCTTCCGCCCAGCCGGCGCTGTGCGTACCGCTGCATCTGCCCCGGCCTGATGAGTTACCGCCTGGCGGTCGCTTGGTCGTGGTCGGCGCCGGTAAGGCGTCGGCCGCGATGGCGCAAGCCGTGGAAGCCTACTGGAGGGGTCCGCTTTCCGGGCTGGTAGTCACCCGCTACGGCTATGGCGCGCCCTGCGAGCGCATCGAGATCGTGGAGGCGGCCCATCCAGTGCCCGACGAGGCTGGGCTGCGCGCCGCGCAGCGCATGCTCGACGTCGTCCATAGCCTGCGCCCCGAGGATGTCGTGCTGTGCCTGATCTCGGGCGGTGGATCGGCACTGCTGCCGCTGCCGCTGGACGGGTTGACGCTGGAGGACAAGCAGGCCGTCAACCGCGCGCTGCTGGCCAGCGGCGCGACGATCAGCGAGATGAACTGCGTGCGCCGGCACCTGTCAGCGATCAAGGGCGGCCGCCTGGCCGCCGCCTGCCATCCCGCGCGCGTGGTCACGCTCCTGATATCGGACGTTCCCGGCGACCGCCCCATGGATATCGCCTCGGGACCGACCGCCGCTGATCCGACCAGCTGTGCGGACGCACTCGCTATCGCCCAGCGCTACGGCATCGCTCTGCCCGCGGCCGCCCAGGCTGCGCTGGAGAGTGGTGCCGCTGAGTCGGTCAAGCCCGGCGACCCGCGTCTGGCGCGTGCCGAGATCCGCATGGTTGCGACGCCCGAGATGGCGTTGGAGGCCGCCGCCGCGGTGGCGTGCGACGCCGGCTACACGCCCTTCATCCTCGGCGATGCGCTCGAAGGCGAGGCGCGCGACGTGGGCAAGGTGCTCGCCGGCATCGCACTGCACACGGCCGAACGTGCACGACCCTTCACCCCGCCCAGCGTGCTGCTGTCGGGCGGGGAAACCACGGTTACCCTGCGAGGCCAGGGGCGCGGCGGGCGCAACGTGGAATGCCTGCTGTCGCTGGCCATCGCGCTGGACGGCCATCCGCGCATCCACGCCCTGATGGGCGACACCGACGGTGTCGATGGCGCCGATGAGATCGCGGGCGCCCAGATCGGCCCGCAGACGCTGCAGCGCGCATGGGATCTGGGTCTCAGGCCGATGGAGGCCCTCGTAGACAACGATGGGCACGGCTTCTTCCAGGCGTTGGACGCCTCGGTGGTTACCGGCCCCACGCGCACCAACGTCAACGACTTCCGAGCCATCCTCATCGAATCCGAGGCGGCCGAGCCCGCCAGCGGGGCCGCTGTGGCAGCGGCGCATTGAGGCCCCAGGAGACATATCCATGCCCATACCCTTGCACCGCAATCGCCGCGCCAAGATCGTCGCCACGCTGGGGCCCGCCAGCAGCGACCGCGAGACCATTCGTCAACTGTTCCATGCCGGGGTTGACGTGTTCCGACTCAACTTCAGTCACGGTATCGCAGCCGACCACGCAGAGCGCATGACCATCCTGCGTGAACTGGAGGCCGAGTCCGGCCGGCCGATTGGCGTGCTGGCCGACCTGCAGGGACCCAAGCTGCGGGTCGGCACCTTCGCGGACGGTCCGGTGCAGCTCGCCGAGGGCCAGAGCTTCCGTCTCGACCTCGACACGCGGCCCGGCAACGCCGAGCGCGTGAACCTGCCACATCCGGAGATCTTTGCAGCGCTGGTGCCTGGCGCTGAGCTGCTGCTGGACGATGGCCGACTGCGCCTGCGAGTGGAGCAATGCGATGTCGAGAGCGCGGACACGCGCGTGATGGTCGGCGGCCGCTTGTCCGAGCGCAAGGGCGTGAACGTGCCCGGTGTGGTGCTGCCGATCTCGGCGCTCACGCCCAAGGATCTGCGCGACATGCAGACCGCTCTCGACATCGGCGCGGACTGGATCGCGCTTTCCTTCGTCCAGCGTCCCGAGGACATCGTCGAGGCGCGCGCGCTGATCGGCGACCGGGCGCGCATTGTCGCCAAGCTGGAGAAGCCATCGGCTGTTGATCGCCTTGACGAAATTATCGCCGAGACCGACGCCGTGATGGTGGCCCGCGGCGACCTCGGCGTGGAGCTGCCGGCCGAACAGGTGCCCGCCATCCAGAAACGTGTGGTGCGCGCGTGCCGCGCAGCCGGCAAGCCGGTGATCGTCGCGACCCAGATGCTTGAATCCATGATCGCAAGCCCGGTCCCCACGCGTGCCGAAGCCTCTGACGTCGCCACGGCAATCTACGACGGCGCGGACGCCGTCATGCTTTCGGCGGAATCGGCCGCGGGAGAGTATCCCGTTGCCGCGGTCACGATGATGAACCGCATCATCGAAGGCACGGAAGCAGATCCGCTGTATCGGCAACTGATCGACGCCTCTCACACGCCGGCCTTGCCGGAAAGGTCGGACACCGCGCAGGCGGTGTGCTGCGCGATGCGGCATGCCGCATCGCTACTCAAGGCCGCCGCCATCGTCTGCTTCACCAGTTCCGGGCCGACCAGCCTGCGGGCCGCGCGCGAGCGCCCCGAGGCCCCTGTGCTCAGCCTTACGCCCAGCGTGGAAGTGGCGCGGCGGCTGACGTTGGTCTGGGGCGTGCACTCGGTTCACATATCGGATGTGGCCGATGTCGCGCAGTCGACCACCGTTGCTTGCGCGGTTGCCCAGCAGGAGCAGTTCGCGACGCCTGGACAAGCTCTCATAATTATTGCTGGCATGCCGTTTGGAAAGGCTGGTACCACCAACCTGATGCGCATCGCTACCGTGTAGCGGTTCTTGTCCCCAGAGCGCATGGACGGAATCGCGTGCGCAGCGCTGACCGGAAGACAGCCGTCGCGGATCGAAGCGGCCCATCTCACTGCCCGTATGCCAATCATCGATACGTACTGGACTGCCGCGCAGGCGGTCAAGCGAGCCGGGGCACGATGCTGATCGCAGCCGTCCTGTCAAGTCTCCAATTTTTCACGGTATCTAATTGATGTCCCACTGATATACGATTAGTATCGTGTTGACATTCAATTGGTGCGACCGCTAGAAGCGAGAGGTGCGAGAAGCCAGTGGCGAGCGCGGCCTGCGGCGGCGAACAGCGGATGACCTGGAGGCGCCATGGAGTTCAGACACTTGCGATATTTCATGGCCGTGGCGGACGAACTCCATTTCGCCCGCGCTGCCGAGAAGCTGCACATCGACCAGTCGCCGCTGTCACGGGCCATCAAGGAGTTGGAGGATGAACTGGGGGCGCAACTTTTCACGCGGACCACGCGCAGCACCCGTCTGACCCATGCCGGAAAGGCGCTCCTGGAACGGGTGCCCCGCGTCTTTGCGGCGTTGGAGCAGGCCCGCGACGGCGTCAAGTCCGCCGCCAACGGCTTTCACGGACTGTTGCGCATTGCCTTGTCCGATGGCATCACTCCCTCACGTTTGCCGGCGCTGCTGGCGCGGTGCCGCGAGGAAGATCCCGAGGTCGAGGTTCGGTTGTTCGAGGTGACCCTGGCCCAGCAGATCAAGGGCCTGCACGACGACCTGTACGACGCCGGCTTTTCGATGGCCGAGGAAGTGGGTGACGGCATTGTGGTCAGTCGCGCCTGGGAAGACGAATTGATGGTGGCAATGCCGGCTCGCCATCCCATGCTCGCTTATAGGCACGTTCCGATGGAGGAGGTGCTGCGCTATCCGTTGGCGCTGTGCGACCCCGCGGTATGCGAAGGCCACGCGCGTCAGGTCGAACGCATTTTGCGTCGTCACGAGCAAGAGCCGCTGATCGCGCAGCGCGTGGCGACCTACGAGGTGATGATGACCCTGGTTTCCGCCGGGCTGGCATTGGGTTTGGCGAGTACTGCGCACATCGCATCCGGCCGTGAACTAGGCGTCGTGGCCCGGCCTTTGGCGGGCAAGCTGCCGATGCTGACCACCTACCTGCTGCGCCGCGAAACAGAGCCTTCCGAGATGCTGGCCCGGTTCATCGAACGAGTGGCCTCCATTGATTCGGTGGACGACCTGCGCACCGCTGAAGATTCCTGATTCACCAATGAAAGGACTGGAGCCATGCGCAAGCTGATGCCGCTGATGATGGCCGCCACGTTGACGGCCTGCGGCCCCTCTCAACCTTCGGAAACCGTGGACTTCCTCGTCGCCCACCCCGAGCGTCTCAAGGAGATCCAACGCCTGTGCAAGGGAGACCGCGCGAAGGTCGGTGAAGAACTCTGTCGCCGCGCGGCCGAAGCCGCCAACCGGCGCTTCTTCGGCGATCGGCCGGAGCAGAAGTCCAAGTAGCTTCCTTTGCCGTCGCCTCGCCGCGACGAAGTTCTCGCTGTTACCTCATCACGCCGCAGCGCGCTCGCGCCTGCGGCGTTTTTATTGTCTTCGCCACAGCAAGAAGTCTGGCTTTTTCGGCCTCAATCCCGGCCACGACGGCCTTTGACCGGCCCGCACGCGTGCCGTGATCCTCAGTGCCGCGGCACATCCCTGTGCCGTGACGGGAGGTCAGTCAATGCAAGGGACGAACGTGCTGTTCGGCCAGATCGCTGTCGTGCTCGGCATCGTGATCGCCGGCGTCTGGGGCGCCACACAATGGACGGCTGGCGCCCTGGGCTACCAGCTACGCCTGGGCTCGCCGTGGTTCGATTTCGCCGGCACGCCGGTCTATCACCCGTGGCGGCTGTTCGAGTGGTGGTTCTTCTTCGACGCCTACGCGCCGCGCGTCTTCGACATCGGTGGCGCGATCGCGGGTGGCAGCGGCCTGGTGGCCGTGCTGGTGGCCATCGGCATGTCGATTTGGCGCTCGCGCCAATCGAAGCTGGTCACGACCTACGGCACGGCGCGCTGGGCCACCGCCGATGACATTCGCAAGGCCGGCCTCGCGCTGTCGGCCGGTGTATTCCTCGGCCAGCACGATCGCCAGTACCTGCGCCATGAAGGTCCGGAACACGTCCTGACCTTCGCGCCCACGCGCTCGGGCAAAGGCGTGGGCCTGGTGGTACCCACGCTGCTGTCCTGGCCGGCCTCGGCTGTGATCCACGACATCAAGGGCGAGAACTGGAGCATCACGGCCGGCTGGCGCTCGCGCTTCTCGCACTGCCTGCTGTTCAACCCCACCGATGCGAAGTCGGCTGCGTACAACCCCTTGCTGGAAGTCCGGCGCGGCGCGCATGAGGTGCGCGACGTGCAGAACATCGCGGACATCCTGGTCGATCCCGAAGGCGCGCTGGAGCGGCGCAACCACTGGGAGAAGACCAGCCACGCGCTGCTGGTCGGCGCCATCCTGCATGTGCTGTATGCCGGCGAGGACAAGACGCTGCGGGGCGTGGCGAACTTCCTTTCCGATCCGGCGTGCCCGTTCGAGTTGACCCTGCACCGGATGATGACCACGCCGCACCTGGTGAGCGAGGAGGGCGGTGGCCCCCATCCGGTGGTGGCATCCGCCGCGCGCGAAGTGCTCAACAAGAGCGAGAACGAACGCTCGGGCGTGCTGTCCACGGCCATGTCGTTCCTCGGGCTGTACCGCGACCCCACGGTGGCCGAGGTCACCTCGCGCTGCGACTGGCGCATCGCCGATCTGATCTCGGCACAGGTTCCGGTGTCGCTGTACTTGGTCGTGCCGCCCTCGGACATCAGCCGCACCAAGCCGCTGATCCGGCTGATCCTCAACCAGGTCGGCCGCCGCCTCACCGAATCGCTCGACGGCTCCGACGGCATCGCCCGCCGCCACAAGCTGCTGCTGATGCTCGACGAATTCCCGGCCCTGGGCCGCCTGGACTTCTTCGAGACGGCCCTGGCCTTCATGGCGGGCTACGGCATCCGAAGCTTCCTGATCGCGCAGTCGCTCAACCAGATCGACAAGGCCTACGGCCAGAACCATTCGATCCTCGACAACTGCCATGTGCGCGTGACGTTCGCCACGAACGACGAGCGCACGGCAAAGCGCATCTCCGAGACGCTGGGCACGGCCACCGAGCTGCGTGCGCAGCGCAACTACGCCGGCCACCGGCTCGCACCTTGGCTGGGACATCTGATGGTGTCGCGCCAGGAGACGGCGCGTCCGCTGCTGACACCCGGCGAGGTGATGCAACTCCCGCCTGACGAGGCGGTGGTGATGGTCTCCAGCGTAGCGCCGATCAAGGCCAAGAAGCTGCGCTATTACGCGGACAGCAATTTCAAGCGGCGAGTGCTGCCACCGCCTGTGCTGGCGGATGGACGCTACGCCGACGTGCCACCGGTGCGCTCCGACGACTGGAGCGGCCTGGCGATTCCTTCTGTTCCGCCGGCACCGGCCATCGAAGCCATAGATGGCCTGGGCAGTGCCGACGACGGCGGCCCACGCCGCCAGCCCGAACTCTCCGAAACCGTCGCCTACGACCCCGATCTGACCGCACCCGCGGCCGACCTCGGGCTGCTCGATGACGACGACTTGCCGCTTCCTCTCCCGCGCCAGCTCGACCCGGCCCTGCAGCGCACGGCCCGGCTGGCATCCCTCGACCCTGACGACGGAATCCAACTATGACGCAGCACCGCCTCAACCTGTTCATCCAGCCCGAGCACGCCAAGCGGCTCGACGAACTGGCCGCCAAGAAAGGCGTGTCCAAGTCCAGCATCGTTGCCGCCGCCTTGGCGTCCTGGCTATCGCCCGACGCGGCCGACCAGCGCGAAGCGGCCATCGCCAAGCGGCTGGATCGGCTGTCACGCCAGGCCGAGCGCCTGGAGCGTGACCAGAACATCCAGATCGAGACGCTGGCCCTATTCATCCGCTACTTCCTCACGGTGAGCACGCCGGTGCCCGAGGCACACCAGGACGCGGCGCGCGCCCAGGGCAAGGCGCGATTCGAGCAGTTCGTCGAACAGTTGAGCCGCCACCTGCTGCGCGGGCGCAGCCTGGTGCGGGACGTGGTGGAGCAACTGCACCCCGACCCGACGCGTATGGAGGACGCAGCGGCAGTCGCCGCAGCACAGGAGCGTGCCTTATGAGTGCCGTTCCTTCCTCCTTTACCGCCACCTCGCTGGACCGCCGCATCCAGATGCTGCGCACGGCGATGGGCCCGCTCATCGCCGCCGCGCTCGAAGACCCGGACGTGGTGGAGATCATGCTCAATCCGGATCGCACGCTCTGGATCGACCGGCTTTCGACCGGCCGCGCACCGATGGGCGTGGAACTGCCCGAAGCCGATGGCGAACGCATCATCCGGCTGGTGGCCGCCCACGTTGGCGCGGAAGTGCATCGCGGCCAGCCGCTCTTGACGGCAGAGCTGCCCGAGACCGGTGAGCGCTTCGAGGGCATCCTGCCGCCGGCCGCGCCCGGCCCGGCCTTCGCGCTGCGCAAGCGCGCCCTGGGGCTGATCCCTTTGGCGCGCTATGTCAGCGACGAGATGATGAGTGGCGCGCTGGCGGGCTTTCTGGTGCGCGCCGTGCGCGAGCGCCAGAACATCCTGATCGCTGGCGGCACCAGCACCGGCAAGACGACGCTCGCCAACGCCTTGCTGGCCGAGATCGCCGCCACGGGCGATCGCGTGCTGGTGCTCGAAGACACGGTGGAGCTGCAATGCGTCGCCCGCGACCACGTGCCGTTGCGCACGCGCCAGGGCGTCGTGTCCATGCAGGAGCTGGTGCGCTCCTCGATGCGCCTGCGCCCCGATCGCGTCGTGGTGGGCGAGGTGCGCGGCGCCGAGGCGCTGGATCTCATCAAGGTCTGGGGTACCGGTCATCCGGGCGGCATCGCCACCATCCACGCCGGCTCTCCCTTGGGCGCGTTGCTGCGCCTGGAGCAACTGATTCTCGAAGTAGCGGTGAACCCGCCGCGCGCGCTGATCGCCGAGGCGGTCAACGTCGTGGTCCACATCGCTGGCCGCGGGCGCAAGCGCCGCATCGAGAGCATCGCCCGCGTCGTCGGCTTCGACGGCGCGGGCTATCACCTGGCGGATGCGCTGGAAGCGCCGTTTCCCGAGCTGCTGCCGCAGTCCGACCTTTCATCCCTGTCCCCTGAGCACTCTGGAGAACTGCCATGACGCACGTTGATGCTTTCCGTATTTCCGCAAATCCGCTTTCCCGGCCCGCGCGGCTGGAGCGCCTCGCTCGCCCGGCCCTGCAGGGCCTGCTGCTCGCGGCGTTGATGTTGCTGCTCGTCGGCACCGCGCAGGCCGCCGGCTCCTCGATGCCCTGGGAAGGGCCGCTGCAGTCCATCCTGGAGTCGATCCAGGGGCCTGTGGCCCGGATCATCGCGGTGATCATCATCATCGCCACGGGCCTGGCGCTGGCCTTCGGCGACACCTCGGGCGGGTTCCGCAAGCTGATCCAGATCGTTTTCGGCCTGTCGATCGCGTTCGCGGCTTCGAGCTTCTTCCTGTCGTTCTTCAGCTTCTCGGGCGGGGCCGTCGTATGAGCGCATCCGACATCTTCGCGCCGGGCTTCGAAGTGCCTCTGCACCGCTCGCTGACCGAGCCGATCCTGCTGGGCGGCGCACCGCGCACCGTGGCGATTGCCAACGGCACGCTGGCCGCCGCCGTGGGGCTGGGCCTTCAGCTGTGGATTCCGGGGCTGGTGCTCTGGATCGCCGGCCATGCGCTGGCGGTCTGGGGGGCGCGCGTCGACCCGCAGTTCATGCAGGTCTTCGCGCGCCACATCAAGCACCGGCCGCTGCTGGATGTGTAGGGGGAAGCCGCCATGCTGAACCTTGCCGAATACCGCCAGCGGCCCGCGCTGCTGGCCGACTGGCTGCCCTGGGCCGGGCTGGTGGCGCCGGGTGTGGTGCTGAACAAGGACGGCTCCTTCCAGCGCACGGCGCGCTTTCGCGGGCCCGATCTGGACAGCGCCACGCAAGGCGAGCTGATCGCCACGTCGGCGCGCTTGAACAACGCGCTGCGCCGACTGGGTTCGGGCTGGGCCTTGTTCATCGAGGCCGAGCGCCGGCCTACGGCGGACTATCCGCGCTCGGAGTTTCCCGAGCCCTTGTCCTGGCTGGTGGACGAGGAGCGGCGGGCTGCCTTCGAGGAGTCGGGCAACCACTTCGAGAGCATCTACCACTTGACGCTGGCCTACCTGCCGCCGGAGGAATCCCGCGCCCGTGCGGCCAGGCTGCTCTACGAGAACACGCCGACGACCGGTGTGGATTGGCGCGAGCGGCTGCAAGCGTTCGTCGCTGAAACGGATCGGGTCTTCGATCTGCTCGATGGCGTGATGCCGGAGATCGGCTGGCTCGATGAAGGGCAGACGCTGACCTATCTGCACGCCACCGTGTCGACGCGGCGTTACCGCCTGGGCGTGCCGGAAGTGCCATTCCACCTCGATGCACTTCTGGCCGATGCGCCCCTAGTGGGGGGCCTCGCTCCGATGCTGGGCGATGCGCACCTGCGTGTGGCCACTGTGCGGGGTTTTCCGACCTCGACCTGGCCGGGGATTCTGGATGACCTCAACCGCCTCGGCTTTGCGTACCGCTGGAGTACGCGCTTTCTGTGCCTCGACAAAGCCGATGCGGAAAAGGAGCTGATCCGCCTGCGCCGCCAATGGTTCGCCAAGCGCAAGAACGTGGTGGCGCTGCTGCGCGAAACCATCTTCCAGCAGGAGAGCCCGCTGGTGGATACCGATGCCAGCAACAAGGCCACGGACGCCGATGCCGCCTTGCAGGAACTGGGCGGCGATCAGGTCGCCTTTGGCTACGTGACCACCACGGTGACGGTGCTCGATACCGATCCGGCGGCCGCCGACGAAAAACTCCGCAGGGTGGAGCGCGTGATCCAGGGCAGGGGCTTCGTCACCATCCCGGAAACGCTCAACGCCGTGGAGGCCTGGCTGTCGTCGGTGCCGGGCAACGCATACGCCAACGTGCGCCAGCCCATCGTCTCGACGCTGAACCTGGCGCACCTGATGCCGGTGTCCGCGGTGTGGGCCGGGCCGGAGAAGAACGCGCACCTCGGCGCTCCACCGCTGATCGTGACGCGCACCGAAGGGGCGACGCCGTTCCGGCTCGTCACGCATATCGGTGACGTAGGGCACACGCTGGTGGCCGGCCCGACCGGCATGGGCAAGTCGGTCCTGCTCGCCACGCTGGCGATGCAGTTCCGCCGCTATCGCGGCTCGCGCATCTTTGCCTTCGACATGGGGCGCTCGATGCGCGCCACCATCCTGGGCCTCGGCGGCGAGCACTACGACCTTGGGATGGATGGAGAGATCGCTTTCCAGCCGCTCGCGCGCATCGACCGCGAGGGCGACCGCACCTGGGCGGCTGAATGGATCGAAGGCCGCTTGCGGCATGAGGGCGTGGCCATCACTCCCGATGAGAAGGGCGCGATCTGGTCTGCCTTGGGGAGCCTCGCCGGTGCGCCGCTGGAGCAGCGCACGATGACCGGCCTGTCGGTGCTGCTGCAATCGAACGCGCTGCGCCAGGCGCTCGCGCCCTATGTGCTGGGCGGCGCGCACGGCAAGCTGCTGGACGCCGACCACGACCGGCTGGAGATCGCCGATGCGGGGTCAGCCGACGTGCAGTGCTTCGAGATGGAAGAGCTGATGCACAGCAAGGCGGCGGTGCTGGCCGTGCTGGGCTATCTGTTCGCCCGTTTCGACGAGCGCTTCGACGGGGCGCCCACGCTCCTCATCCTCGATGAAGCGTGGCTGTTCCTGGATGACCCGGTGTTCGCCGCGCGCATCCGGCAATGGCTCAAGACGCTGCGCAAGAAGAACGTCAGCGTCATCTTCGCCACGCAGTCGCTCGCCGACATCAAGGACTCGAGCATCGCGCCCGCGGTCATCGAAAGCTGCGCGAGCCGCATCTTCCTGCCCAACCCGCAGGCCACCGAGCCGCAGATCCGCACGATCTACGAGGGCTTCGGCCTCAACAGCCGCCAGATCGAGATCGTGGCCACGGCCGAGCCCAAGCGCGACTACTACTACCAATCGCGCCTGGGCAATCGCCTGTTCGACCTCGACCTGGGGCCGGCGACGCTGGCTTTTGCGGGTGCGTCCACGCCGCAGGACCAGCGCGACATCGACCGCGTGCTGCTGGATGCCGGCGTGCCCGGCTTTGCGGGCGCCTGGCTGCGCCATCGCGGCCTCGATTGGGCGGCCGACCTGCTGCCTTCGTTCCCCGGCCTTGCTCCATCTGTGTCTTCGATTCCTTCCCACCCCCAGGAGAACCTGCCATGAAACCCCATGCCGCATTCGCATTCAAGTCCAGGCTGACCGCGCTGGCCGTTGCCAGCGTCCTAGCCCTCGGCACCATGCAGCCGGCCCATGCCCTGTTCGGCATCGGCGACATCGTGTTCGATCCGAGCAATCTGGTGCAGAACACGCTGACGGCCGTGCGCACGATGGAGCAGATCAGCAACCAGATCAAGCAGCTACAGAACGAGGCGCAGATGCTGATCAACCAGGCGCGCAACCTGGCCAGCCTGCCGTCCAGCGTGGTGAGCCGGCTGCGCGGCAATCTGGCGACGACGCAGCGGCTGATCGCCCAGGCCAAAGGGCTGGCCTACGACGTGGCGAACATGGACAAGGAGTTCCAGCGGCTGTATCCCGAGCAGTACGCCGCGACCGTCAGCGGCGACCGGATGTTCCGCGATGCGCAGGAACGCTGGAAGCACACGCTCAACGGTCTGCAGACCGCCATGCGCATGCAGGCGCAGGTGTCGCAGAACCTGAGCGAAGACGAAGGCGTGCTGGCCGATCTGGTGAGCAAGAGTCAGTCCGCGACCGGCGCGCTGCAGGCGATGCAAGCGACCAACCAGCTTCTGGCCCTGCAGGCCAAGCAGTCGATCCAGGCGCAGCAGCTCCAGATCACGCAGGACCGGGCGACGTCGCTGGAGCTGGCGCGTCAGGCGGCGGCGACCGAGCGGGGCAGGGAGGTGACGCGCCGCTTCCTTGGCTCGGGCACGCCGTACACGCCGCAGACCGTCCACTTCTACGGCCACTGACGGGGCCGGGTCATGAACGACGTGACGGTCATCGACCGTTTCCTCGACACGTTCTCGCGCTACATCGACTCGGGCTTCGGGCTGCTGCAAGGCGAGGTGGCGTTCCTCACGGCCACGCTGATCGTCATCGATATGACGCTCGCCGGACTGTTCTGGGCCCTGGGCCATGCCAGCGGCGAGGGCGAGGATGTGATCGCCAAGCTGCTGCGCAAGGTGCTCTACGTCGGGGCCTTCGCCTACATCATCGGCAACTTCAATCAGCTGGCGGGGATCGTGTTCCGCTCCTTCGCCGGCCTGGGCCTCACGGCCAGCGGCTCGACGCTGAGCATGGGGAACTTCCTGCAGCCCGGGAGGCTGGCCAAGGCCGGCATCGAAGCGGGAGCGCCGATCCTGCAGCAGATCGGCGACATGGCAGGCTTTCCCGAGGTGTTCGTGAACATCGCGCCCATCGTGGTGCTGTTCCTGGCCTGGTTCATCGTCATCCTGTGCTTCTTCGTGCTGGCGGTGCAGCTCTTCGTGACGCTGATCGAGTTCAAGCTCACCACGCTCGCCGGATTCGTGCTGGTGCCGTTCGCCCTCTGGAACAAGACGGCGTTTCTGGCCGAGAAGGTGCTGGGCAACGTGGTGTCGTCGGGCATCAAGGTGCTGGTGCTGGCGGTCATCGTGGGCGTGGGCACGGGGTTGTTTGCCGAATTCAAGGTGCATCCCAGCGAGCCGTCCATCGACCATGCGCTGGTTGTGATGTTGGCCTCGCTCGCCTTGCTGGCGCTGGGGATTTTCGGGCCCGGGATTGCGACGGGGCTGGTTTCTGGTGGGCCGCAGCTCGGCGCGGGGGCGATGGCCGGCGCGACGTTGGGCACGGCAGGGGCTGCGATTGGCGTCGGCGCTGCAGCGGCCGGTGTTGGCGGCGCGGTGGCGGCCGGGGCGCGGATGGCGCCTGCCGCCGCGCGCTCAATGGCTTCGACCGCCAGCAGCGCCAAGTCGGCGTTCCAGGCCGGCTCGGCGAGTGCGGGCGGTGGCCTGAAGGGCGCTGCGGCGGGTTTGGGCAACGTCGCAAAGACCGGCGCGCAGGCGGCCGGGCAGAAGGTGGCCGATGGGGCGCGCTCGATCAGGGAGCGCGCCGCTGCTGCATTCAGTTCGGAGGCCCCTGCATCCGGCAGCGCTGCATCCAGCAGCGATGCACCTTCCGCCTCTGCGCAGGAGCAGCCTGCCTGGGCGAAGCGCCTGCACCGACGCCAGCAGCTCACCCACGCCGCGACCACCACCGCCCACGCGCTGCGCGGTGGCGACGGCGGCAGTTCCAGCAGCGGGCCGAGCCTGCGCGATTCCGATTCCTGAGGAGAACCATCCATGCGATTCAAACGACCACAGGTGCGCTACGCCGACACGCCGCAGCCTGCCACCCCATACCAGTCGGCCGCACAGGTCTGGGACGAGCGCATCGGCTCGGCCCGTGTGCAGGCCAGGAACTGGCGCCTGATGGCCTTTGGCTGTCTGTCGCTGGCCCTGATGATGGCGGGCGGCCTGGTCTGGCGCTCGGCGCAATCCATCGTCACGCCCTACGTCATCGAGGTGGACCAGGCCGGCCAGGTGCGTGCCGTCGGCGAAGCCGCCACGCCGTACCGGCCCAGCGATGCGCAGACCGCGTACCACCTGGGGCGGTTCATCGGCCTGGTGCGCTCTCTGTCCATCGATTCCATCGTGGTGCGGCAGAACTGGCTCGATGCCTACGACTACGCCACCGACAAGGGCGCTGCGGTGCTCAACGACTACGCGCGGGTCCATGACCCGTTCGCGCGCATCGGCAAGGAGTCGGTGACGGTGCAGATCGCCAGCGTCGTGCGCGCGAGCGAGTCGTCTTTCAACGTGCGCTGGACCGAGCAGCGCTTCGTCAACGGGGCACCGGCCGGCACGGAGCGCTGGAACGCGGTGGTCTCCATCGTGCTGCAAACCCCGCGCACCGAGCAGCGGCTGCGCAAGAACCCATTGGGCATCTACGTCAACGGCCTGTCGTGGAGCCGCGAGCTGGATGCCAACGAAGGAGCGAAACCATGAATGCAGTTTTCCGTAGATGCGCTTTGCCGGTGATCCTGATGACTTCGACCTTGTCATTGTGGGGCTGCGCCACGCAGGGCAAGCCGCCACCGACCATCTCGCTCGATGAGCCGGTGCAGGCCCAGCCATTGCCGGAGCCCCTCAGGCCGGTGGAGGTTGTGGCCGTGCCCGAGGTGCTGCCGATGCCGGCGCAGATGAAGCCGCTGTCGGATGGCGGGGAAGTCAAGGCGTCGCCGGAGCCCGTCGACGAGAAAGTGCGGGTGTCGCGTGCCAATGCCGAGGCGCGCATCGCGCCCACACGCGAGGGCTATGTCAATGCGATCCAGGTCTGGCCCTTCACCGATGGGGCGCTGTACCAGGTCTACGCAGCCGTCGGGCGCGTGACGGTGATTGCCTTGCAGCCGGGCGAGGAACTGGTGACGGTGGCGGCCGGCGATACGGTGCGCTGGATCGTCGGAGATACGTCGAGCGGCAGCGGCGATGCGCTGCGCGTCAACGTGATGGTCAAGCCGATCCGCTCGGGCCTCAAGACCAATCTGGTCGTCACCACCAGCCGGCGCACCTACCTGCTGGAGCTGACCTCGACCGAGAAGACGTGGATGGCGTCGGTGTCCTGGGAGTACCCGAAAGACAAGATGCTGGCCTTGCAGCGCCAGGCCCAGGCGGCCAGTGCCGCCGCGCCGGTGGAGTCGGGCCTGTCATTGGAGAAGATCCGTTTCCGCTACGCCATCAGCGGCAGCAATCCGCCGTGGAAGCCGCTGCGCGCCTTCGATGATGGCGAGAAGGTCTACGTCCAGTTCCCGCCGGGCATCACCCAGGGGGAACTGCCGCCGCTGTTCGTCATTGGCGCGCAGGGCGATGGCCAACTGGTGAACTACCGTTTCCGTTCGCCGTACTTCATCGTGGATCGCCTGTTCGGCGCGGCCGAGCTGCGCCTGGGTGGTGACAAGGGCGACGTGGTGCGCATCGAGCGCACGGATGGCGTGCGGAGGAATGGACCATGAACCAGGACGATGCTCCCGATCTTGCCGCGCCGCGGCCGGGTAAGGTGGCGCCCGAGGCGGTGGCGCTGCGCGCGCAGCCGCGCTCGGTCACACGCCTGAACCGGCGCACGCTGGCCCTGTTGACCGGCGGCCTGTCGGTCGCCGTGCTGGGCGCCACGATCTGGTCGCTGCAACCGCATCGGCGCGGTGCGGGCGAGCTGACCGAGCTGTACAACGTGGATCGTGTGTCGAAGTCTGAGGGGCTGGATGCGTTGCCGGCCGACTACTCGAAACTGCCGGCGAAGGTGCCCGAGCTGGGGCCGCCGCTACCGGGCGATCTCGGCCCGGCCATCGTGAAGTCGCAGCAGCCGGTGACGCCCACCTATGCGCCGCCGGGGCATGACCCGGAGGACGCGCTGCGCAAGGAGGCCGATGCGGCGGCCGCTTCGTCGGTGTTCTTCCGCTCGGGCAATCCAGGCAAGGCCGCTGTCCCAGCCCCAATGCAAGTCGCAGCCGCGGGCCCGGCATCGGCCTTGGCGGGCTTCGATCCGTTGGCGGCTGGGCCAGCTTCGACGGCGGCCCAGCCTGCCGATCCGACTGCCGTTCAGAACCGGCAAGACCAAAAAGAGGCGTTCCAGAAAGTCGGAACTACGGAAACCCGCAATTCCGGCCATCTGCAGATGCCGGGCTCGCCGTACCAGGTGGTGGCCGGGACGGTGATCGCAGGCGCGCTGGTGACGGGCATCAAGTCGGATTTACCGCGCGACGTGATCGCCACGGTGACGGAGCCGGTCTATGACACGGCCACGGGAAAATTCCTGTTGATCCCGCAGGGCTCGCGCATTCTCGGCAAATACAACAGCCAGGTGAGTTTTGGGCAGAGCAGGGTGCAGATGGTGTGGAACCGGATCATCCTGCCGGACGCGTCTTCGTTGACGCTGGACAACCTCGTGGGTACCGACCCCGCCGGTTATGTGGGGCTGGAGGACGAGGTGGATCGCCACTGGGGTCGCATCCTGGCGGGCGCGGCACTGACCACGCTGCTGGGTGTCGGCGCCGAGCTGGCCGCGCCGGAGAACCGGCAGGACGGCAATCGCATCGTCATTGCCACGCGCGATGGGTTGCAGGACAGCGTGAACCAGACCGGGCAGGAGATGACCCGGCGCAACATGAACGTCCAGCCGACGCTGACTGCTCGGCCGGGGCTGCCGGTCCGGGTTATCGTGAACCGGGACCTTGTGCTTCGTCCCTACCAGCCCTTGTTTCTGCAGCGTGGCGGTATGCGATGAGCACGACGAGAAAACTCCGCCTGGGGCCGCTGCCATCGAGCTGCAGCGTCAAGTTGACCTTCACATGCCCGGCCAGCTTGAAAACCAACCTTGACCTCTACGCCGCGCAGCATTCGCAGGCCTACGGCGAGGCGGTCGATACGGCGACGCTGATCCCGCACATGCTGGAAGCCTTCATGGCCGGGGATCGAGGGTTCAGGCGAGTGAACGTCAAGCCAAAAGCTCCCGTTGCCTCTGCCAAACCGCCGTCCGGTGCTGGCGGGGTGCCGGGATGACTTCACACGCCAACTCCCGTTGATGTCGCGTGCTCAGGGCAAGACCTATCGGAAGGCGCGTGCGAGCAAGAAGGAGCGGGGGCTCGCACCCGTGGTCAGGTCATGAGTGCATGGAAACCATTCACCCACGAGGGAACGAGCTACGTCCTGTCCCATTTGCACCCGTTCGTACACACCTTCAAGCAGGCCGAACAGGTTGGCAAGCCTGAGCGCAGCTACCCGGTCCAGGTGATCTTCAGCCTGCATTGCTTTACGCGCGGCGCGGATGGGATCGAGGAAGACCCGAAGGGGCCGCTGGGATATGCAGATTCGCGCGAGATGCGCATCTTCGATTTCGGGCGCTACGCGCAGTCTCGGCAATTGCCCGAGATCGTGCGTGCCTTGCCCATGTCGCCGTGCTTCCACACCAACCACGGCAATTTCTTCACGGTGAGGCTGGTCAACGCAGCGACTGGCCAGGGAGACACCTATGAGGTGTATTTCACCGTCTCGCGGTCCAGCTCAAAGGTTGTTCCGTTGAACCTGTTCGTGCAGAGTGCCTACGTGCGCGACAGGCTGCACGCCAACAGGCCCGCGCGCAAGAAGATCGGGTTCTTCGTGATCCTGCACAACATATTGAATGGTCGGCCGATCAAGGTCCCGAAATGAAAACGCCCTCCGTAGGGGAGGGCGTTGGAATTAAATCGGACCTCTTGGCTATCCCTACGCTTGGGTGGGGGCCCCTTGCGGGGTGGGATCAACGCACAGCTTTCGCTGCTCCGTTCATACGCTGACGCTCCAATAATAGCGCATTGGGAGATGTAGGGGTACCTACGCTAGGTCCTCTGGATGAAGGGGATGGCCGCGTCTATCACCCTGAATCTCCCCGACAGCAGGGGCTATCCACCGAACAGCTTCAAAGGCAACCAGTCGCAGTGACCGCTTCTACATTGATCAGCCAGCCGCGCTTGGTTGTCCTCGACACTTCGCACTTGGCGGGGCTGGCTTCCGACTGGGCTTCTGCCGACCGCAGCCGGAGGCGCTCGGCCCAGGCGTTTGTGCCTGACCTTGTCGAGCGCGGATGGCTTCCACTGCTCTGCTGGCACCAGGTGGAGGAGTTGTTGCAGCACAAGGACGACGAACTGGTTGACCAGCGTCTACGCTATCTCAGAAGTTGGCCGCTGGTAGCGTGGGTCCGTCCATCAGACCCAGGCTCTGGGCCCGGCTCGGTGCTGGAGGTGTTGAAGGCCGAGGTGCGGGCGGCGTACGCGCACTCTGGCGCTGATTTGCTCCAGGTGCGCGATCTCGCGCGTGAAGGGCTGTTTCTGGTAGGGCCGGGTTCAGAGGCCATTCCCGATAGCTTCCAGGACTGGCGGATTCTTCAGGCGCCGTTGGCCGAGCGACAAGAGGGCTCGCGCAGGGTTGCTGCTATCGCGCGGTGGCGTGCTACGAACATCGACAACGTGCGCATCTCCGACTTGCTGGCTAAGCCCTTTCGAAAGACCGAGGATGCGAATCGTGCGCTTCAACACCTTCGGAACCAGTTGGCCGGCGAGATCGCTACGCGTGGAGACAAACGTATTGCTGATCCCGGCGCGATGGCAGACCATTTTTTTGCAGAGATCGCCCGTGAAGGCCGTGCGATTGCTCCGGGCGGCGATCTGCCGCCTGTCATCCAACTCCTGCTGATGGCGGGCCTTGAACCGGACGACATCGACCTGTCTGCGACGGTCGGCCAAACGACAAATCTCCTGGTTTTTCGTGAGCGACTGAAGATGGTTGCGGATGCGAGCGGGCTACCCTGGCAGGCACTCAAGCGCGTTGCGACGCAGGATCGTTTGCCTGTCACCGTCATCGAGGAATGCATGCGGGCTTATGCCCAGGATCAGCCCGAACGCAAGGGCAGTGACCTCAACGACACGCATCTTCTTTGTTTGGCGTCCTATGCTGATGTCACCTACGTGGACAAGCGCACGCTGGAGAGCGTTCGTCGGGCAAGAGGGAAAGTGGCAGCTTTCGATCAACTCATTGACGAGGTCCGTAAGGCAGGTGGTCATGGTGAGATATCCGCTGCACTGAGTCCCAGCGCGTGTTCCAGTCCTTGTGAACAGGATGTCCGGCGCTCATGAACGCCCCCGCCGTCCCTTGCCCGCGTATTCCGACAAGAGCATCTCAACTTCTAGACGACCCCGGCCCTCGGTGTCTTCTCCCATCCGAGGGGCAGAGTTGACAGCGTTAGCTGCTTTTGCTTACGATTCGCGTGCGGTTCAAGCCGAATCGTGGGCAAGTTGGCGCCCGTCAGTGCACGCACCGGACCACGTCCGGCACGGCAAAGCCAGTTCGTTTGCGAGGCTTCTTTCCCCGGCTCAATGACCTCCACTTGGAGAGCCGGACAACGCGTGCCGTCCCTCGATGCTCTCTAGGAGTTCATCTATGGCAGCCGCTGCCGCGCCGCTGGCGCAACCCACTTCCCCTCAAGACCGGCAGGCCACGGCCGCAGCCCTGTGGACCTTCGTCCATCTCAAGATCCCGCGCTTCACCTCAGAGATCGCGCTCAAAGTGGTCGAAGACCTGCAACCCAAGGCTGACGAAGACCCCAAGGCGCTGGCCAAGCGGCTCCGCAAGGCCTTGAGCAGCGTCGGCGTCTCGCTCAAGCACACGGCGGCGCTGGACGCCGCGTCCCGCATCCTTGGTCACTCGAGTTGGCATGTCTGCAATCGGGAACCCGCGGTGCCGAAGCTCAAACTCACCATGGTGGTCAAGGCGCCGGAGGAGCAGTTTTCGAGCTGGCACGAGCTCGCGCCGAGGCTGGCCGAATGGCTTGAGGCTTGGCACCAGGTCAAGCCCACCAAGGTGTTCGAAGTCCGCTTCGGGCAAGACTTCATCTTGGTCTGCGTGCCGGAGCCGAAGAAGGATAGCCAGGCGGGCGAGACTGAGATGGTGCCCGCGCTGGCGATCAACCCTATTGGAGAGGCCAATGGCTGGCTGACCGAGGCACCGGCGGCCTTCGAGATGGTCCGCCGGCGGCTGGAAGAAACCGAGAAGGCCATCTTGGACGGGGTGGCCACACTCCAGATTTGCGGGCGGTACAGGCTTGAAGTGCTGGCGACGCTGCCGGCCGTGCCCCAGCCGGTTATGCCGGATGACACCTGCAATTCCGAACTGGTTCTCCTCCGGGAGGACAACGAGCTGATGCCGGGCGGTGGGTTTGAAATCGCCCGTGGAGATGAGATGACGTGCTGGGCCCAGCTCGAGCTGGCCGTCAAAGACGAGGCCAAGGGTCAGCCGCTAGAGATTTCACTGGAGGAGGGGGCGTGGCGCGTGGGGAAGGGCCGCTACGTGTGGCAGATGACAACCCTGCATCCGGAGGACTATGTCCCCGGCCAGGTTCACACGACGCTCACCGAGGCAGAATCCGAGAAGCTTCTGCGGCGCTACCGCCTTGCCAAGCGCATCCTTGGCGGCAAGGTGAAGCACCACCACGTCACCAAGCAGCTGAAGTACCTGAGCGGCCCGGACGACACCTACCGCGTCGACCTGCATCGAGTCTTCCACGCCCTGAACGATGCCGGCCACGACTGGGACTCGTTCTGCGCGGAAACCGGCATCGAGCAGGACAAGGTGCCCGAGGTGAAGGTCGGTTTTGTCATGACGCTGGCCGAGCACCTCAAGCTCAAGGACCCCAACAGGCTCTTTGCCTCGCCGCCTCGGGCGAAGCTGGCCAAAGCTGTCGATGACACCCTCATTCGCTCGCTGATGCCGCGGGTGGACTTCGTGCGCTACCGGACGCCGCGGGACCTGGCGCCCGACTTGGTCGAAGGTATTCGCGATGCCATCGAGGACTTCAGCGCCTCCATCCGCGTCCAGAAGATGCAGCAGATGGGGCAGCTCATCGACCCCAACGACCCGCTGCCGTACCTCTGCTACGCGGGCGACGGCGAGGAGTTGCGGCTCAAGCTCGAGGAGCTGGGCCTGGAGATGTACGTCGGCGTGATGCCGCACCTCGTGTCGACCGAAGGTGTCATCGAGAAGCTACCCGGCATGTGGGCGTATGCCTTTGGACACGCCATCTATCTGGACATCGACCGCATCGAGGAGGGGGCATGAGCAAGAAGTCGAAGAAGAAGCCGCAGGCAACCATCGCAGTCGCTGCTGCGGCCGACGCCATGATCGTCGAGCCGGATGCCTTGCCACCACCACAGGTCCGTTTGGCCGAGATGCAGGCGTCCGCTCGAGCGCACCTCGACAACAAGGCATGGGCCGAAATTCTTGCGCTGGGCCGGGTGCCGTTGACGACCTTCCACGAGGATGACCGTAAATCGGCTGAGGTGTGGCTGCTGCGGGCCAAGATTCTTGGCCTCTATCCGCCCGGCGTTCGGTCTCCCTACGAACTGGCAAGGGAGGTTCGCGAGGAGTACGAGGGCGCACTCGAGCAGTTGGCCGCCCGCGTCGACGCACTGCATACGCTGCAGCCCGAGTTCGACCTGTACCTCGACACCCTGGGCTGGTCAATTGACGATTGTGCACAAGCGCTTCGTCGCCTGTCGCGAGCCTGCGTGGAGCTGACGAATGTCGAGTGGATACGAAAGCTCCGCGGGCGCGCGCTGAGGCTGCTCAGGGCTCTGGATGGCCAGGACGAGGAGATTTCAGCTGCCGAGCAGCAAACGCTGGCCGCACTTCCCGACATCACTTTGACCCTCAGCGAAGCCTATGCCGCGGCGGAGCAGGGCGGTGCACTCGACGAAGAGGGCCGCGCACTCGTCAATGTGCTGCGGCTTGACCTCGACCTGATGATGGCGGACCCGTGGGACTACGCACGAGTTGGTGATGCGCTTCTCCGGCTTCCGAGCCCGAGCGAGAGCGCCCTCGTCGCCTTGGTCAAGGACGCGTCATCGGGAGGCGCTGAACTGCGGCTGACACCGCGAGCCTGGGCCTTCATGTGGATGCTCGAGCACTCGCCCAGTGCGGGCTTCGTCGACCTTTTGCAGTGCTTCCCTGAGCCATTCGCCTGCGACGCCTGTGAAGGGCTTCGTCGTGTGCTTTGTGCTCTGTCAGCCGCGCCCGCCGACGTGGACAAGCACTTGTCGCTTGTCGTGCAGGCCTTGATGCGATTTGCTAACCAGGACGCGCATCGGTTCGGTGATCAGCTGACGATGACACTGGGCGAGGAGGTGCGCGAAATTTACGTTGGGCCGGCCGGACTGCGCATGGCGTCGGTCGGTGACCTGCTGCTGAGGCTGTACGAGCATTCGCCCGAGGACTTCCCACGGCGAGCCGAACTCGAAAGCCTCTATCGAATTTTCACCGCCAGTATTCAGTATTCCCCGTTGGAGGACGAGGACCACGGCGACCAGGACATGCCGGGCCTCGCCTGGTTGTGCGAGCAGAGCATCTCATTTCAGTTCGCGGCGGCATACGCCATCCAAGGCGTGGCGGGGCGGATGCGATTGCTGCTCGACGCCATGCGCCGCACGACAAGTGCTGGCATTCCACCGTCGCAGAACTACTACTCAGGCGACCTCGATGGCGAGGACCTCGATGAGCCGGAGGCCGGGCCGTTGCTCGATGCGCTGGAACAGCTGGCGGCGGTGCGCGGCCAGATGGATGAGAAGACCCAACGCATGTGGCGCGAGGTCGCGGGGGACATCTTCGACGCGTTGTCCAAGCTTGGCGACAAGGTGCGAGCCCATCTGCTGCCCCTTGCACGTGAGTTCAGCGATGACCTTCTTGAGAAGGGGCATGCGTTTCGGCTGGCCTACCTCGAGCAGGTCGTGGGCGACCCCGACGATGCACTGCACTACTACCTCATCGACCTCGACACTGCCGAGAACGTGCCCGAAGTCGGTGTGAAGAACGCCAAGCTGCTTTGGGCGCGATCCGACGACTTGGACCAAGTGCAGCAGTTCGTCGACAAGCTCCAAGACGTGAAGACCTCGAGCCGCGCCGACGTGGTTCAGCAGCTCCTGACGGATGCGAAGGCGCGACTTGCAAGCCTGAACAAGCGCGACCAGTTCGAGCGGACGGCGGTGAGTCGCTGGCCATCGCTGACCGCACCTGCACGCAAGCTGCTCAGCGTATTCGCAAGCATCAAAAGCTATAACGGGCTGGCCGAGGTGGCCGAGTACGCCGGCATGGACCTGACATGGGCCGGACGACACTACGACAAGCTGGTCGAGCTCGGGATGCTCTTGGTCACGGACAAGACCTTCCGCATCAATCCGCACATCGCGCCACTGCTTGAACGCGAGTCTCAGCATGCGGTCATTGGCAGGATTGTTCGCGCGCAGGGCACCAGTGCGGTTAAGCAGGTGTTCAACAGCCAGCGCGAGTTCACCATCTACCAGCTGCTGGTGCAGCTGTGCCCCAACCACCTCGTGTTTCCGAACTGCTCGCTTCAGAGCGTCATGAGCTACGAGCGCATGAAGGAGCTAGTGAGCGAAGACGACTTCGGTTACTACCTGCGGGCGAGTGTCGATATCGTCGTCGTGTCATCGACGATCTACCTGCCCATGTTGGCCATCGAGGTCGACTCGGTCTGGCACGACACTGAACGCCAGCAGCGGAATGACGACAAGAAGGACCGGCTGTTCGCGTCGGCTGGCATTCCGTTCATGCGCCTTCGGCCAGTCGGCAGCCCATCCGAGAACACCATCCGAGCCCAGGTAGCTGAGCACGTTGACGAGTTGGTGCGGAGCTTGCGCGCCGACCTGCCAGGGTACGACCAGGCGCGCGGGCTGCTGGAAGGCCTGTCAGGTGTTCGAACTTGAACCAGCTACAACAGAGGAGGAGGCTGAGGTCAGCCACGGCGCCCGTGATGCCCCTGTCGCTAGCGTTCCAATGGCTGTGGCCGGACGTGTTCGCACAGCTTCGTAGCCTTAGGTGTCAACCCTAGTCGCGTACCTGTCCAGGGCTTCCCGCCTCTCATCGCTGGTCATTGACTCCATCACCGGCCTCTTTACTCCGGCACGTGGAAAACCAGCACAGTCAGAATCAGCTCGCGGTTCTTGTCGCCGTTGCTGTGCAAGACGTACCGGAAGCCGCTTTCGTGAGACCAGTCGATGACGCGCTTGAAGTTTGTGTGCGCCTTGGCAACGCTGTCGATACCGCTCAGGACTGTTGAGGTTTCGGTGCCCCGGTTGAAGACGAGGATCGCGGTCTTGCCATCGCGCCAGGTCGCGTATCCCAGGAGCTGGTCGATGGCCTCGCCGAACGCCTTCGGTCCCTTCCAGAACTTGCACTCGGCGATAAAGACATTGCGGTCACCCTCACGTAGCAGGATGTCGGTTTTACCTCCCATGTTGAAGGTCTCGCCGGTCGCCTTGCCCTCGAACTGGCCGTTGAGCTGCACGAGGAAGTGCTGCCGGAGGGCTTCCTCGTTCATGGCCTTGAAGGCATCAGGGCTGCGCTCCATCACGAGCGCCATGTCCTGCACGATCTTAAGGACGTGCTCGTACAGGTCCGTGGCGAGCACCGGTTCTGGTTTGAACTGTGCCGTCGTTGCAGGCGGCAAAGTCGGGACAGCCTTGCGCTTTACGGTGGGGAGCGCGTAGGTTTTGGGCGCGTCGGCACGCCGCCGGATCGGGATGCCGAGCGATTCCGCGCGTTGCGATTGCGCCAGCAGCCGCTCGCGCCGCTGGCGGATCGCCTGTTCCGCAGCGCCAGGAAGGTTCCGATTGTGCGCGTCGATCATGTCGCGCTGCCACCCCAGATGCTGCTCGATGTCGCGCAGAGTCTGATCGACGAGGGCGCGGATATCGCGGGGCTGATCGGCGGGCGTGTCGTAGCGCAGGACGATCTCGTTCGTCTCGATGACCGCGCGAGGTGGGTTCATGCTGAAGGTGTTGGCCTTCGTATAAAACAGCTTGGACTCGCCCTCGAAGGGGACGCGCACCTCGACGCGCTCGCCCGCCACCATGACGGGGCGGCTTCTGTCTTCGATCCAGCGCATGCGGTCGTGCCGGACATCGACCGGTGCATCCTGATAGTCGGCGTACCACTGGTCGTGCAGCAGCGTGATCGGCGTGATGCCGTACTTCTCGACCAAATAGGTCTTCAGGTCTTCCGGCGGCGTGTTGAGCAGCCGGTTCTCATTCAGCCCCTCGACCTCCTTATGCATGTTCTGCATGGTCAGCAGAATGGAGTGGTCGAGATCGTGGGTGACGAACAGTAGGCCCTTGCTCTTGTCGATGCTGCCAAACATGGTTGCTCCTTTCATTGTTTTTGTCGATGCCCGGCCTGGCCTTGCCTCTTGGTTCGCGGAGGGACCGTTTTATTGTCTTCGTGAACTGACTGGTCGGCCGGTGGGGCGAGCGCTCCTGCGTAGCCAAGGATGTCGCCTGCTCCAGCGTAAGTGGTCAGAACCGTGAATCGCTGGGCAACGGTCAGTTCGTCAGTTCGTCGTGCCCGACGACGGTCCACGCGTTCGACATGGAGCGGTGGCGCGCAACTGAGCCCGAAAGAGAGGACCTCACCCGTCAGAGGGATGCCGCCGGCATGAACATCACTGCAGATCCCGAATGTCGATCGCGTCCAAGGCGCCGTTGTTGATTGCGTGTCGCAGAACCCGCGAGGGGCCACCTCGCTCTTCGGATGAGTAAATCTCTAGAACTTGCTCCGCTCGGCTTGCCCCTAGGTAGACCGTGGAAACGAATCGGCGAAGCGTGCCAGTCGAGTACGGGCCATCTTCCACCTCTCCGTCGTTCACCTCGATGAGGTACACCGTATCGAACTGCACCCCAGCGACGAAATCAGGCATGCTGAAGACGAAACGCTTTCCGGCGTGGCGCAATCCGGATAGTTGCTCCCTGTCGGAGATTGGGAGGAACAGGTCGCGATACTGGCCGGCCTCTAGGTATCTTTTGAAAAGCGTTTCGCTGGCGCACAGCACCGCGACACGCCGTCCCTTCTGCAAAGAAATCGCCGCCTGGCGAGCGCGCGGGAACACGCAGTTATAGATGTCGAGCGTGCTTTTCGCGCGAACCAGGATCGGGCGCATTCCGCTTTGCTTCATGCTGCCCAACCCGATCGGTCGCCAATCGAATCCAAGCTCCTCTGAGATGCCTGCCGCTGGAAACGTCTGGTCGATCCATTCAAGGACCCGCGCGATCTCAGGTGTGTACCTGAAACCCTCGGTCAGCTCGAACCTTTCGGTCTCGCCAAGGCGCATGTCGCGCGACAACCCAGCGATTCCGCCGGCGACATCGTTCAGGCCATTGAACGTGTCTCGAACGCTTTGTTTGCTGTCATAGGCCATGACCACGACCGGCGCCTTGGAGTCGTCCCGCATCAGGTGATGCAACGTCATGCGCTCTTGTCTATTGAACAGGTGAAGCTCATCGACGAAGACGGCGTCGAACCCCTCTCGCAGCCTGATGTTGTCCCAACGGTTGCTGTCGAGAAATCCCAAGTAATCAGCAATCATCTGATCATTACCGATTACACCCATCCCCTTCAGAAATGCTCGGAAGCGGTCATAGATCATGAGAATGACGCGCCGATCCTCGGTCTCGGGCAAGGACATCATCCACGTCTTTCTCGGCTCGCTGAGATAGCGCTCTCGACGTTCCGCAGACTGGCGGACACCATCTGCCTCAAGAACACACGCAATCTCGTTCGAGACCTCTCTCGCAAACGCCCGAAATGCCGGCGTTCCCCTGGTGGACGACATTCCCTTTCGGACACCTTCGCTGCAGCGCGATTTGGCTGTGACCCAGTCACTGCGTTGAACGCGTTCAATCTCAGCCTCGATCGTCTCCAATTGCAGTATGCGTCCCTCAAGCCCATCGGCGGACAACGGCTCAAGGCCATCCAAGTCGTACTTCATCGCCTCGTTGGCCAGTTCCTGCAGCGTACAAATCTTCAGGAATGACGACCTAGATCGAGCGAGAATGCCATCGTGGTCCATGGAAGCGATCGCATTCGTGATCAGCTCGACTGTCGCCTGACTGTGCGTGAGGAACAAGCATCGATACCCCTCGGTGTTGTCGACGTGTTTCCGGAGCTCGCTGACGCACTTGACCACGAGCGATAGCGTCTTTCCGGTGCCAGCGGCGCCCACCAACCGGAGGCTCTTGGTCAGAGGCACGTTCACGAAATCAAGCTGCCGCTGTGTAAGCAGACCATCCAGCCATTCGTCAAGGCTGCGGCCCAACGTCACACGGTTGCTCAGCTCAGAGAGCACGACCTTGGTGTCGTCTTGATGCTTTGGCGCAGGAGGCCGCGACAGCATCTCGATCACAGCATCGTCCAGACCGGCGATCGCGGCGTCGAACACGGTGTAATCGACCTTAACCTGATACAGGTCACGTTTCTCGCGGTCAAGGCTGTACGCGAAGGAGTGACCGGTTCCACGAGGATTAAGGTCGACCTCAATACGCGCATGCTCTCCAGACGCGCCGCTGTTGGAGCGAAAAGAGACCAAGCTTCCCGCGTGATACGGCGCCCAGGAGATTGGCAATGGATGGCGACCTGGTGTCTGCACGGATCGGCCAAGACGAACCAGCCTCAGGAACGCCTCCGGTCTCTGCTTCGCCGCAACCGCATCGAATAGGCCCTTCTTCTGGATCTTAATGACTAGTAGGTGCGAGTCGGCGTCCGCATTCGGGCCGAGCAGGTAGACGGTTTCGCCCGACTCGACTCGCACTATCCCTTCGGGCAGCGCCTCCTCAGACCATGTGGTGAACCAGTCAACATCGAAATCGAATCCGACTTGGAGACGATCAAGAGCAGACGATTCGATAGCAACAGCGTTTGTCATTGTTCTTCTCCCATTTCAGCCGTGATCTGATCGGCAATCAATACGAACGCCGCGTCCCTATCTACTTCATAGTCTTTGGGCATCCCAATCCTCGCGAAGAGCATGCCGAACTGCTGCGCAAGGGCGTGCCGGAATGTCGGAGTCAGGCGACCAACGCGCACAAAGCTGTTCTCGACGTCTTTGGCTGCATCCATCGATGTGAAGCTGCGATCGAATGGGATGAAGGACAGCGCGCGTAGTTTCGCGATGAATCCAACACCCGGCTCGCCTGGCACGCTGGAAACATAGAACATGTCGAGGGGCAAGTCCTTCGGGTTCAAGCTCCCAAACAACGTCTTCAACTGCTCGCTTCGGGAACTGGCTTTCGGGTGAAGCGCACGCAAGGCGTCAATCGCTGAATAGCGATCAACCGGTGCGTCGATCAGCTTCTTCGCCGCCCGAAGCGCCGGACACTCCCGCTTGAGAAAGCTCTTCTTGTCATCAACAGACTCGCCCAACTCAGCCTCGATTTCCTCGGGCTCTGACGTCAAGATCCAGGCTTGTACACGCTCGTCGGACAGAGCGACGTTCTCAGGATCCTTTTGCAACCAGCGCTTGTTGACCCATTCGGCGGCTTTCTCAAAACGCTTCCTCAGGTGCCGTTGCACTGCGGCCCTCGCATGCTCGCCCAACACGTGGTCGGAAAGCAGTGTTAGTTGGACACACGCCAAACCCGCGTCACCGAACTTCTCATTGGCGATGTCGCAGTCGGCGGTGACGACGATCGCCAACGTCGCTGGACCGTCGCCGCGTACTCGTTTCAGCACGTCGCCTTGTCGTACAGGCAGCGAAGCATCAACGTACTCGCAGTCTTGCATCTCTCCCCCTAGTGTCCTGAGTTATAAATTCATTGAATTAATTTCTACGGATGCGATCAGTCGTGTAGTGTGTTGCACGACGAGGTGGCCATGAACGGAAGACCAAAGACTCCATTGGTGCTGAGCGCGACGGAG
>Ga0209935_1000640_pt1 | contig 75234 bp, 79 predicted proteins | sample ThiBio_1000_plan_2_FD_183958 | JGI IMG/M metagenome (GOLD analysis project Ga0209935, IMG submission 183958) | Wastewater bioreactor microbial communities from Cape Town, South Africa - Thiocy_cont_1000_plan (SPAdes) | ecosystem: Engineered > Bioreactor > Thiocyanate-remediating >... | reverse complement strand
TGGCGGATGGGCACCATCTTTCGGAGTTCCGAAAATGCGTTGCTCGCCACATACTTGTCCTTGAGCAATTCAGCGGCTTCGGGGCAGATGCCATCCAGTAGGCGCACTTTGTGTCGGAGGGTGCTGACATCGATATTCAGAGCTGCGGCGATCCGCTTCTCCGGTGCGCCACGTTCGATGGCCTTCAGGATCATTTTGTGCTCCTGAATGATCGCGAGGCGGTTGACTCGCCGATTGTAGGTGAAGCCCTCGTCGTCGGTCGAAACGAGACAAGTGACTTCAGTTTCCCCGAGTTCCTTGAGGACCTCGACGCGGAGATGTCCGTCCAGCAATAGATAGGCGCCGCTACTGTCGCGACAGCGCGTAACCACGGGAGGCTCGATGATTCCGATTTCGCGGATTGAACTGACAATCTGGCTATATTTCCGTGAGCGCTTGATGTTCGGCGAAACGACATGAAGCGGCCGAATGTCCGCGATCTTGAGCCGAACGCTGTTCTGCTCAAACCCGATTTCAACGCCTCCAGATTGGCTTCTGCGTCGGGTCATGTGTCGGCACCGGACAGTCGTGAACCGATATTGCCGGGAAGAGAATCCAGGCTTTCAGCGCGCAACAGATTCACGAAGTTATCGTCATTGAAAAGTGTCCGCAGCGCCTCGACCACGAATATCAATCGTCCTTTCGTGAGGTCGGCCTTCTTCACCATGGCACGCTTCTTCTCAGCGTCGTCGCGATAGGTGCGAAGCAGTCGCTCCACTGACATGGGCCGACGGGCGCCGTTCTTATCCAACCCTTTGCCGCGACGCTGGCGCTGAGCGATGAGGCGCTTGACTGCGCTGAGCTTGGTTCCGCGCAACAGCTTTCGCTCGTAAGCTTCATGGAGTACGCGCTGCACCTCGGTATCATCCGCTTCGGCGATTTCAACAGCGACGCTTACCGGCAAGTGTCCGGATTCGACAGCCCGCAGAAGGCGGTGCTCGCCGGTCTCTAAGAGACGAACAACGGCTCGCACATATTCGAGGGTGAGGCCGGTCTTGGCTGCTATATCGACCTCGTCATAACCTCGCCGCTTGAGCCCACCGATATCGTGCAGCAGGTCGATGGCTCTGTGTTGGCGGCGGGCGAGATTTTCGACGAGGCTCATCACCATGCAGTCTTCTTCGGTCGCGTCGATCACAATGGCGGGAATAGTTGGTTGTTTTAGAGACCGAAATGCCTCCAGACGACCTTGGCCGCAGACGAGATCATAGCGGTCGCTATCAACTTTCCGGGCGACCGTTATCGGACGCTTCAATCCGATGGTCGCAATGTTATCGATAATTTCCTTGAACACTTTCTGATTTCGGACACGTGGATTGACCACCTCGACTTGATCGATGGGGATCGATAGCACAATCGGCGGTGTCTCGGTTTTCACTACGCGACCTCCTGTAGGCTCACGCGTTCGCAGAACTCGAAGAGATAATCGAGGGTCTCAAAGCAATAGCAGTCGAGCGAAACGCCGTTCGCTTCCGCGAGGTGCAACCGTCCGACGGTCATATCGAGGGAGGGCAGTAGATAATAGTCGAGAACATCAGTGTTGTTCGCCGCCATGCGAATGGCGGCGGTTATGTCCGGAAGAACGCCGGTATCGAGACGGATGTGCCAACGATAGGAGCCTGTAGCGGTCATGGCACACCGTGCAATCACAACGGATATTGTGAATTCATCGTTGACACGCAAAAGCCCGTTAGGGAGCGGTTCAACAAGCCCTCCGATCTTCTGGATGCCTGCGACAACATCGGCCACGGCCGACGGATGTCGTGCCCGTAACGCGCGATTGGTCTCGACATATTGGTAGTCGCGCTCTGGGGTGTAGCCGATTAATTCATATGCTCTCAGCACACTGCCAAAGCGACTCCGAAAGATACTGCTGGATGGGACTCCGTCGGCCTCGTCGATGACGATCCCCGAGAGATATCCTCTTTCCCGAAGGAGGCTACCGAGCGCGGAGAGCATTTCCTCGTCCGGCATTCTATAGGACCGTTCGGCAATGATTGCTTGCGCGCCATCGAAGAGCTGACGATCCACTATGGATTCGAATACCCCGTTCGAGCGCACCCACATTTCGGGACTATTGAGAACATGCTTGCGCTTGAGTTTGAAGGACGCGCAATTCCAGACATTGTTACCGATATATTTCTCATTGATCAGCACCTGATGGACCGTACCCTTGGTCCAGGGCCGTTTTAGGTCTGTGAGGACGCCAGCTTTGTTGAGGTCCGATGCGATCTGGGTTTCGGATTTTCCGTCTTGGACAAACCACCGGTATATTTGGCGAATGGTTTCGATTTCGGACTCTGGGCCGGGCACTAGGATCACGCGGTCAGTCTGGATGCTTTTGTGCTGACCTCGGACGAGCTGCTCTTTCACCGCTCCCGCCTGATCAATTAGTTGGCGACGCAGACCGAGGCCAGCAGGACCACCTTGCCGATAGCCCAGCTCGATTAGGCGGCACTGTCCCGCGAAAACCTTGGCAGACAGCTCACGGCTGTATTCGCCAGCCATCGCACGCTTAACGCCTTTGACGATTGTTGAGACCGGGCTGCCGTCGTTCTCAAATTGCTCGGCGCAATACTGAACGCTGATACCGGCGCGTTTGCACCGGTATTCATAGTAGGCGCTCTCATCGGCATCTTGGAATCGGCCCCACCGACTTACGTCGTAGACGAGGATCGTGTCGAAATCGGAATGGCCGGACTCCACGTCAGCAAGAAGTTGCTTGAGCCCATCCCGCCCATCCAAGCGCAAGCCGCTTTTCCCAGAGTCCGCATAAGTCCGAACGATCTCCAGGCCCCGGCGCGCCGCGTAGCTCCGGATCGCTTCAGCTTGGTTCTCGGTCGAGTATTTCTGGTGCTCGGTGGACATGCGGACATATTCAGCCGCCCGAACAGGAATACCCGCCATTGATGTCTCATCGCCCGAATTTCTTCCGGACGCACGCCTTCCAGCACCCATTTCACTCGTCCGGTTAAAGTAACCCCTTCGGCGAGTTCTTTTTTCCAGTGTAACTGCGGAGAAAAGACCGATGCGGAAAAAGATGGGCAATGGATTTCCAAAGATGGGCAATTCATTGCCCCTTTCGGATGCAGACCGGGCTGAGCCGTCGTATGAATCCATCATCGCGGCGGCTGTTCGGCAGGAACTGGGTGGCAGTCACCAAGCGATCAAAACACTCATGCGGCGGACCGGCGCGAGTGCGCGGACCGCCAAGAACTGGCTATCCGGTTCGGCCGGACCGAGCGGCGCTCATCTCGTGGAACTGATGCGGTCGTCTGACCCCGTCTTTGAGGCTGTCCCAAAGATGACGGGGCGAGAGCAGTTCGCGCGCGGTGGCAAGCTGGTGGAGGCAAATGAATTGCTAAAGCGTGCACTAACACTGTTGGAGGGCTGAGTGCCGTCCATCGTCGGATTCTTGACTGCACGCCAGAATCCTTCAAACTCTCGCGTAGGTCGAGAACATGTGCTGGCGATTCGCCCACTTGTTGCCGTGTCAGAGAATCTCGACCGCTCCAACGGCTCCTTTCTAAAACAATATCTCCGGCGATCCGGGGGTATCAACCTGCGTTGGGCGCACGTGTCGCTCGCGCCAAAAGGAAGCCGCTATGAATACTGCAATGAGCCTGCCGACCAACCCACCCGTCAATCTCGGGGCATTTTACACCGATCTCATATGGGAGAAGGCATTCGCTGAATTGAACGCGATCCATGCCGCAATCGCTCGAACGGTCGGGGTCCGCCACGATCCAATTGTCAATTGTGTCGATGGTGAGTTCGAAGGTCCAAGAAAGTGGGCCATCGTGATGCTCGAATTCGAGCAGCCGGGAGGAGGCCAAGCGCATATCTCAGCATCCATCGAATGCAAAAATGAGGTGCTGCTCTTTGGGTTCGCGTCCGACCAACTCCTGCTTGAGGAACTGGAAATCCATCAAGCCGATGTCTTTCTTCCGAAGCTGGTGGCGGCCGTCCAGCGCCAACTTGGCGAACAGAGCAACAAGACCTAGAGCGGCGAATCGGCTGGATACCACGGCCTCTGCTCTTGGCCGGAGAGAGGGCACGAGAGCTTCCAAGAGCGTCATCTGGCGACTATTTTTCCCGAGCTACGCTGGGATGGCTGATTCAGCCGCTTGTCTACGGCCATCCTCACGGCTCTGTGAGGCAGCGCCCGAAATGCGAGTCCAGACTTTCGTGGCGAAAAGGCCGTTCAGTCCAGCGTTCTCTGACGCGCAGTCGATTTATTGGTGACGCGTGGGTCGACAAGTCGTTGATTTCACGAAGGCGTAAGTCCAGCTAATATCGACGCCCAACAAGTTTTTCTTAGCGAGCGCAGCGAGCTTAGAAAAACTGAGCGCCTCTTCGAGCCCGAAGGGCGAGGGAGGCGCCGGTGCGCCACCAACGGTCCCGAGAAACTGAGCGCCACGGAGCCTCGCGTGGGCGCCGTGCCGCCATCCGCTCGCGCGGCAGCGCCTTTGAAGTATGGTCGCGAGCGGAAAAACCTGGATATCCGCGCCGTGGACGCGTTGAAGAGATTTGTCGCATCAGGCGCGTACCAGCGCGAGCACGACGCAAAAACGGTTTTTTGAGGTAAAGTAATTTCGACACGGGGCATTTCATGACGATTCGGCCAGCGATGTTTTCACTCTCGCTCATGGCGGGCGCGCTGGCCTTGCCGGGAATGGCCGACGCTGCCCCGCCGGCGAAATGGACGGTGCCGGACATTTCGCATCTTCCGAATGATGACTGGGGAAAGACCGTGCGGTATGGGCACGACCTTATAGCCAGGACGGCTTCCCTCATCGGCCCGGAGGTAAAGGATTCGCATCGCAGGCTGTCCGGCAACAACCTCAATTGCCAAAGCTGCCACATTGACGCCGGAACCCGGCAGTTTGGCCTTCCCCTGGTCGGCGTCTATGCCGACTTCCCCAATTACCGCGCGCGCTCCGGCGCCGTCGGCACAATCGAAGACCGCATCCAGGGCTGCATGACGCGCAGCATGAACGGCAAGCCCTTGCCCCCTGACAGCGCCGAAATGACCGCAATGGTCGCGTACCTCAAATTCCTTTCCAGCGGCATCGCCGTTGGGGCAAAAACTTTCGGCAGAGGCTCCGGCGCGATGCCTGAATTGACCAGGGCGGCCGATCCGGTCAAAGGAAAACGGATCTATCAGAAGACTTGCGCCGCCTGCCACCAGGTAAACGGTGCGGGCCAGCGCGCTGGCAGAACTGGCGATGCTCAGGGATACAGCGTGCCGCCTTTGTGGGGACCGGACAGTTTCAACACGGGGGCCGGAATGTATCGGTTGATCGGCGCCGCGAATTTTATCCATTCCAACATGCCGGACGGCACCCATTGGAATAAACCTGCAATTTCGACCACAGATGCTTGGGACGTGGCGGCCTATATCGAATCCCGGCCCCGGCCTGGGCGTGCCAACCTCGCGCGCGATTACCCCAGGCGGAACGAAAAACCTGTCGACACGCCCTACGGCCCCTACGCAGACCACGCGCCGGTCACCCAGCATAAATACGGCCCCTTTGCGGCAATTCGCGTAGCCTTGAAGGCTTCACGGGCGAAGTAGCATCTGTTTCCGTTTTGATGATCACGGAGTTCTTCATGAGGAAAACGATTGTGCGCTGTTTGCTTGCGGCTTCGATTGGCGTGGTGGTGTCCGGTGCCGGCGCTCTGGCGCAGGGCGATGGGCCCATGGCCGCGCCTGCCGGCTATTACACGTTCCAAAAGGTGGTCTATCAAAATGACGGCGGCTTGCCGGACGCGAACGCCTATTTTGAGCGATTGTTGCGCAATGTGGGAAATCACATCCAGGCTGTCGGCGGCAAGGTCGAGATCAGGGTGGTGGATTTTGGCGAGGGCGTGAAACCGTTCGTCACGGCCAGGACAGACGCGGCGCTTGCCGCCAAAATCGACGCCCTCAAGGCCAAGGGCGTTAGATTTTTAATATGCCACAACACACTCGAAGGCATGAAACTCAAGCCGAGCGATCTTTACGGCGTTGCCGCCGAAGATGTCGTGCCAAGTGGCGTGGCAGAGCTTGCGCGCCTTCAAGGTCAGGGATTTGTGTATATTCATCCGTGAGTGGGCCCGGATAGGGCCTTGATCCTTGCCAAAAGGAGCCGTCATGGGCTTGCTCTTGGAATTCCGGGCCGGGACCAGCCCGGAATAAAGTATAGTGTCCCCGGATTATCCCCGGATTCTTCTGGCCGCCCGCAATGGCGAGATGATGCGCTGGTATCTTGCCGAAGGCTTGCGCGCGGTGGGACAATTTTCAAAATAAGCATTGGAAGACATAGAGACTGGAAATTGTCCCAGTTGGCGATAACCTATTGATTGCGCTCATGCCGACGAGATCCACTCCGACCCCAATTCTTCATTTCACCAATTCTTTTTCCAGCTGTGAGCGTCGGCGATAGCATCCTCAGCGGCACCGAAAAACCAAGGACCACCCATGGCACAGCCCCACGCAAAACCCGGTCATATCGTCGATTTGCGGCCTCTGGGATCGCAGCTGCGTGGCGCAAAGACAACGGCGCTGATCAAGGAAAAGCACTTTGAAGCCATTCGGTTGATTGTTCACGAGGGAGCGGAGATCCCGCCGCACGCCGTTTCCGGAAACATCATGCTGCACTGTCTTGAAGGCCAAGTGATTCTTGGCCTCCCATCCGGCGAAATTATCTTGGAGGACGGCGGCTGGATCTACCTGAATGGCGGAGACGTGCACTCGTTGAAGGGCATTGTGGACTCGTCTTTGCTGCTCACAATCCTGCTACGGGATTAGCGATACGATACTGTGGCATTGGCGGCGGCTTCCATGTCTGTGCAGCTCCAGCTGCATCAGGCTCCTCAATGGATGGACCGGGCGCAATGAATGATGAAGCCGATCGCTGTGCTGCCCAAGATCAGGCATGCCGGCACAAGGATCACTTGTAGCAGCGCCTCATAGCCGCTGATCGAGCCGTCGATGGTGGCAAACGGTTGTTCCAGGAACATCCGTAGCGGCCCCTTGGCCGTGGTGCGGCCCGGCACCTGACGAAGCATCACATAAGGCGTGCCAAAGAACATGACGGCATAGAATGTGCTTATCACGACCATGAAGAGGGCGTTGGTACTCACCCAGAATGTCGCCCAGAAGATCGCCAGGAAGACAGCCCAGAACCCCAGCGCGATCCGGTACACATGCGGATGCATCATGCTCTCGATTGGAGGAGAGGCGACGACCTTGAGCGCTGGTGGCACGGTGGCTGTGGTGGCGGCCTGCGCCGGGGGGCTCTCGGCAGTGCGCCGGGCTGCTGTTGTACTCATGTGGAACTCCTCTTCGACAAGCTTCAGATTTCCATGTCCGTTTCGGGACTGCTCCGCGCAGGGCACGGGCTCTTCGGTCGCTGTCGTTGCGGCACGGCCAGGCTTGAAGAACATCCCCAGTTGAAGACTGCGGGCGATATTCTCGGCGCGGCCGATGAACAATTCCGAGATTTCCGGCGGACAGACCTCCTGGGAGGTCTGTCGAAACAGGGTAAGCCAGCGTTCGAAGTGCGCGGGCCGAACCACCTTGAGTCGCATATGGGCAACCATGGGATTGCCCTTGTAGCGCCCGGTCATCAACATCACCGACGACCAGAAATCGCACATCTTGTCGAGATGCGCGTCCCAGTCGGTTCCGATGGCTTTGTTGAAGATTGGCCCGAGTTCGGCATCCGCGCGTATATGCGCGTAAAACCGGTGCACCAACTGCTGGACCATCTTTTCGTCGATGGCAGGGTGGGCAGGCCGTCGGCGCGGGTTTTCCGATCTCATGTGCGAACCAATCAGGCGCTGGCAGCGCCGAAATCAAGCTATTGCGGCCCCGTGCTTAAAGCAATATATTCTATACATCTTTAAGCGGGATAAAACGCCGCATGCGTCTCACCGTCTACTCGGACTACAGCCTGCGCCTTCTGATGTATGCCGCCGTCAAGCATGGCAAGCTGGTCACCATCCAGGAGGTCGCAGATGCGTATGGCATCTCCAAAAACCACTTGATGAAGGTGGCTTTCGAGCTGGGTCGCAAAGGCTATCTCGAAACCGTTCGCGGACGGGGAGGTGGACTGCGCTTGGCGCGAGCCCCGGACAAGATCGGTTTGGGCGATGTCGTGCGAGCGATGGAAGAAGATTTCACGCTGGTGGAGTGCTTCGACCCCAAGACCAACAGCTGCGCCATCAGCGGCCCCTGCCGCTTGCGAGGCGCAATATCCCGGGCGCTGAAGGCGTATTTTGCCGTGCTCGACGAATACACCCTGGCCGATCTGGCAGCACCTCATCCGGTGCTGGCACGTGCATTGCTGAAAGCATCATGATGGTAGGGGAATGGTCATCCGGCGAAGATTGAAGGAATAAACACCAGGCAGATGGAACGAAGCGATGAGGAAGCAATTCAAAGTCGGCGATCACGTCACCTGGAATTCAGAGGCCGGGCATGTCAGTGGAACCATCATCAAAGTTCATCTCAAGGATACGGACTACAAGGGGCACATCCATCACGCGACCCCCGACGAGCCGCAATATGAAATTAAGAGCGATTTAACGGACCATGTCGCTGTGCATAAGGGGGCAGCCCTCAAGAAACTCCGGAAGTGAATGGTTGTGCCGGGCGGATCTGGCGCCCTGGGTCTGGACAAGCGACGCATGCGTAAGCATCGACGCTGGTGCACGCGCGGCGATCGATGGGTATTATGCGCACAATTCATGCCGTGGCGCGCAGCGCAGTTTCCTACAACAGCGTTGGCTGCTCCGGCGGATAGGTAATCTGCATTCCCTCTACCCGCGCAAAGGGCGTCAGTGCATGCGTGCGGTAGCTGTTCTCCGATAAAATCTCTATCGCTGGGATGCCGCGTACAGTGAGCGCGTCAGCCACCAGCGAGCGATGGCAGCGCCACGGCACGGCTTCCGCGCACATGATGGCGGTACGCTTCTTCCGGCCAAATTCGATGAGCATTCCGAGGCCGTCCTGAAAGGCTTGGGTTTGCATATAGTCGGCGTAACCGCGAAAGCTTTCGTTGCGCCACCCGGTGTTCGGAGAATCTTTGCTGGCATGCCGCAGGCCACCCAGTTCGGGCAGGGCAACGTATTCGATCGCTTCCTTTCCAACCGCAGCACCGAGCATGTCGCCGTTGAATTGTGGGTTATGGCGCGAGCGCGGTATCGTGCGGATGTCGGCGAGACGCTCAATTCCATAGGTTTTTAGCAGCGAGATGAAACTTTCTATTGGCAGGGTTGAATGTCCGATCGTGAAGATCGCTCCAGCCGGCCATTGTGCCTCCCGCGGTGAGGGTACTTTGCTCAAATCCTACTCCGCCTCAGCAACCGCCATTGGTTGGTGCGACAGCTCAGTGCCGCTTGTCGATCAGCAGATCCTGACCCTACCTAAGTCGCCATCATTAGTCATATGCGTTCGAGGCCCCTTGACCTTGCCCCGAATTGCTCCCGTTTGATGGATGGTCTGGTCTGGATTTGATCCCGACCGGGGTGGGCGATGACCAACCTCCGGTTCTCACTTTCATTCCCCACGGCGCGCCAATTGTTGCGGCCCGGCATCAGGATCACCGGCCGGGCAGGCGGGCGCGCCGATTGGCGGCGGTTCTTCCGCAGTCCATGGTTACGCCGGCTTATGGCGGTGATAGGCTGCGGGCGAACGATCGGAGGGGTACGCCATGGCAAAATTCCTGATCCGGGTCGGATACACGGCCGAGGGGCTGAAGGGCCTGATGAATGAGAAGGCTGCGGGCCGGACGGCAGCCGTGAAAAAGGCCGTCGCCAGCGTGGGCGGAAAGCTCGACGCGCTTTACTGGGCGCTCGGCGAAGACGACGCGATCTCGATCGTCGATCTCCCCGACGCGGAGACCGCGGCGGCGCTGGGCATGGCGCTCGGCGCCAGCGGTCTTGTCCGTACCAGGACGACGCGGCTGTTGACCGCCGACGAGATCGACGTGGCGCTGGGCAAATCCGTCAAGTACCGCGCGCCCGGAAAATAGACCCAGGCCCGTAATGCGGAAGTTATGACGTCATCCGGGGGCGCCGGCCGGCCGCGGCCGGCGGCCTGCGCGCATTTCACGCCGGAAGGCCTGGGGCGTGCGGCCGAAAAAACGGACAAAGGCCTGCCGCATCTGCTCGGCAGTGGTAAAGCCCGCCATGCGGGCGATCTCGTCCAGCGAACGGGCGCTTTCTTCCACGTGCGGCTTGGCCACTTCCGCCCGTATGCGTTCGATGGCCTTGGCCGGGCTTGTGCCGGTTTCGGCCAGGAAGGCGCGGCTGAACTGGCGCACGCTCAGGCACGCCACCTCCGCCAGAAGCGGCACCGACAGCCTTTCGCGCACATGGGTGCGCACATAATCCAGTGCCTGGCGGATCCGGTCGGAAGGCGCTTCCAGTTCCAGCAAGGCCGAATATTGCGACTGGCCGCCCAGCCGGCGGTGATAGACCACCAGCCCCCGCGCGACCCGCTGCGAAACCGCAAGGCCCAGGTCCTCCTCTATCATCGCCAGCGCCAGGTCGATGCCCGCCGTCGAGCCGGCAGAGGTCCACACGCCGCCATCCTGGATGAAGATGCGGTCGGCATCGACCCGGCAGCCGGCGAAGCGCGCCTGCAACTCGGCGGCATTTCGCCAGTGCGTGGTGGCCCGCTTGCCGTCCAGCAGCCCGGCCGCGCCAAGCGGGAACGCGCCGGTGCAGACGCTGGTGACGCGGCGGGCGCGGCCGGCCAAGCGCCGCAACATGCGGATCGTTTGCGGCTTCGGCATGCGGACGGCCGGGGCGGTGCCGCTCACCACCACCAGCGTGTCGATGGCGCCGCGCGACGGCTTGCGGCTGGTCACGACCACGCCGGACGAACTCTTCACCAGGCCGCCGTCCGGCGAGACGATTTCAAACTCATAATGGTCCGGCTGGATGCCGTTGGCGTCGTGGAAGACGGTCATCGGCCCGCTGAGGTCGAGCATGTCGAAACCGGGATAGATCAGGAAGGTGACGCGCATGGCCGAATCCGAGGGATAATCGTCCTTTCGGCAACCAGCGTGCGATGCCACCTTCCGGGTCGTCAAGACGGATAGGACATCATGCTGAAAAAACTTGCGATCATTTGCGTTGCCATCGCGGCCCTTCAGGCCGCACCGCTTCAGGCAGCGCCTGCCAGCGCCGTGCACGTCGCCGTGCCTTATGGCGACCTCAACCTGGCCAGTGCCCAGGGCAGGATGGCGCTGCATCGCCGCCTTGAAGTTGCGGCCGGCATGGTGTGCGGCGGCGAGCCGGACATGAAGATGCCGGGCTATCGTGCCTATCGGCGTTGCGTCTTCGATGCGCTGCAGCGGGCCATCGACAAGGTACCGGCCGGCCGGCCCCAAATGGCAGCCGCCCAGGATCTGACGGTTCAAGCCCGGCGGTAATTTTCGTCCGGGCGCGCGTTCGGCCGGCCCCGCTGAACCATGCAAATCCATCACGGCCGTGGCGCAACTTCCTTTCTCACGACTTGCTCATACCGGCCATGCGCCGGGTTCGGTCTTGTCGGACGCGCCGGACGGCCCACATTATTGCCGGTAACGCGGACGCGGGGACATGGAGCAGATTGCCGGACTGATCGCCGAATTCGGCCTGCTGGCCGTGTTCGTCAATGTGCTGCTGGACGAAGGCGGCCTGCCGCTGCCTGCCTCCCCGCTGCTGGCGGTGGCGGGCGCCCTGGCCTTTGCCGGCCATGTCAGCCTGCCGCTGGTGATCGTCGCGGCGGTGGCCGGCAGCTTTGTGGCTGACAATCTCTGGTACTGGACGGCGCGCGCCCGTGGCCGCGGCGTGCTGGCGCTGCTTTGCAAACTGTCGCTGTCGCCCGATTCCTGCGTGCGCCAGACCGAAACCGTGTTTGCCCGTGTCGGGCCGGCCGCGCTGCTGTTCGCCAAATTCGCGCCCGGACTGGGCAACATCACCGTGGCGATGTCGGGCATCACGCGCGTGCGGCTGGCGGTGTTCCTGCCGCTGGAGCTGCTGGGTGCAACTATCTATCTCAGCGTGCCGGTGCTGCTGGGCTGGCTGTTCCACGACGCGGTGGACAGCGTGCTGACGACGCTGACGCAATTGGGCGAATACGGCCTCCTGCTGATCGTCTCGGTGCTGGCGGCCTGGCTGGTGTTGCGCTGGTGGGAACGGCGCGCCTTCATCCGCCAGCTGCGCATGGACCGCATCACCGTGGAGGAACTTGCGGCGCTGATGGCCGACGAGACCAGCCGGCCCGTGATCCTGGACGTGCGTTCCGCCGCGGCGCGGGCGGATGGCGGGGTCATTCCCGGCGCCATCGCCGCGCACCCTGAAGACATTGACGCGCTGAAGGATCACGACCGCGACGCCGAGATCATCATCTATTGCGCCTGCCCCAACGAGGCGACGGCGGCTCTGGCGGCCAAGCATCTGAGGCGCGCGGGCTTCCGGCGCATCCGCCCGCTGCTGGGCGGCATCGAAGCCTGGGCCAAGGCCGGCTTCACGCTGGAGCTGCCGATGTGACGGCGGATTATTTCGCCGGATTCACGATCACGGCCTGGAAGGCCACCTTGCCGCCGCGGATCACGAAGACGTCATAGCCGGAGATTTCCTGCGCCGTCCCCTTGAACTGCACCCAGTGCATGATGGTGGTGTCGGGCGAGACCGCGTCGTATCTGGTCTGCATGGTCTTGTTGCCGGGCACGTGATCCTTGTCGGTCAGCACCGAAAACAGCTTGCGCACGTCCTTGCCCGCGAACACGCCGCTGGGGCTGACCATGCCGGCGGGCGTCACCACCACCGCATCGGGCGCATAGTCGGCCATCACGCCGCCCAGGTTGCCGCTCTTCATGTTGGCGACATGGTGGTCGAGAATTCCGCTGACGGACTGGGCGTCGGCGGCACCCGCCAGGAACAGCGTGGACACGATGGCGGCGGCGGCAAAGTTCTTCATGGCGGTCTCCCCGTTTTCCGGGGGACGCTAATCCAGCCGCCAATGACTGGCAAATGTCAGTTCAGCCGCTTGGCCCAATAGGTGGGATTATGCGGGTGGTCGTGCACCGGGGCGACGTTGCGAAAGACGATCACCGGCCGCGAGGCGCCCTGCAGCGCCAGTTCCAGCAGGGGCGCGAACTTGACGCCGGCTTCGCTGCAAATACCGCCCGCCAGCGCCGCCCGCATGGACCGCAGCCAGACCAGGTCGTCGTGACGGCGCTGGCCCGCGCTCAGCCGGTCGGCCACTTCGTGGAAATGGGTGGAATAGGTCGCAAAGGTGAAGGGCAGATACTGGGCCACCATTCGGACCAGTTCGCCGGCGCCAAGCGCGCTGGTCGGCACCGTCGTGAAGACGTCGCGGCGCAGGACCTTCACCGATTCCAGAAGCCTGTCAACGGCATCGCCATTTTCGCGCTTGTGATTCTTTTCGTAGCGCTGCATCGCGGACCTGAGGGCGGCCTCGGTCGCCCGCAATTCGTCCGCCAGAACCACCACCGGATCGATTTCCATGCTCGCTATCCCGCCGGCTGCGTTAATCAAATCTGAACCGACGATATGAACCGGGGGCGCGCGCAAGCAATTGCAAATCATCCGAACGCCAAGTTACGCACATCTAACGGTTCTATTTTCCACGAAAAACGAGTCATATGCAGATGTGCGCGCAAAGACTCGTTTCGGATCGGCACATTTTCACGCGATATACACGGCGCAACGGGCATTCGCGCACCGGGCAAACACAAGGGCGGGGGAATCAGTCATGCAGAATCAGGGAGTGAGTCGCCGCTGGACCGTGCTTCTGCCGGTCATTTTCGTCACCTACAGCCTTGCCTATCTGGACCGCGCCAATTTCAGTTTCGGCGCCGCCGCCGGCATGGCGGCGGACCTTCACATTACCGGCGAACAGTCCTCGCTGCTGGGTTCGCTGTTCTTCCTGGGCTACTTCCTGTTCCAGATACCCGGCGCCGTCTATGCCCAGCGTTACAGCGTCAGGAAGCTGATCTTCGCCGGCCTGATCGGCTGGGGCGTCCTGGCCAGCGCCATGGGCCTGATCAGCAACATCCACCTTCTCTATATCGACCGGTTCCTGCTGGGCGTGGTGGAGAGCGCGGTGCTGCCGGCGCTGCTGATTCTGCAGGCGCGCTGGTACACGCGCGGCGAACGGGCCCGTGCCAATGCGCTCCTGGTGATCGGCAATCCCGCCACGCTTCTGTGGATGAGCGTGCTCTCCGGCTATCTCGCCGCCGGACTGGGCTGGCGCATGATGTTCATCATCGAGGGGCTGCCGCCCATCATCTGGGCCTTTGTCTGGTGGCGCCTGGTGTCCGACCGTCCTCACGACGCGCGCTGGCTGGAGGACAAGGAACGCACCGCGCTGGAAGAGGCACTGGCGCGCGAGCAGGGCGCCATCGCACCGGTGAAGAACTATGCGAGCGCCTTCCGCAGCCCGCGGGTGATCTGGCTGTGCGTGCAATACTTTCTATGGAGCCTTGGCCTTTACGGCTTCGTGATCTGGCTGCCTTCCATGCTCAAGATGGGCCACATAGGCATGGTGGAGGTGGGATGGCTTTCGGCGGCACCCTATCTGGTCGCCATCGTGGCGGAATATTCCGTCTCGGCCCTGTCGGACCGCATCGGACGGCGCCGTGTCGCCGTCTGGCCGCCGCTGCTGATCGCGGCGCTGGCCTTCTATGGGTCCTACCTGCTGGGCCCGTCGCATTTCTGGGCCGGTCTGGTGCTGCTGATCGTGGCTGCCGCGGGCATGTATGCGCCTTATGGCCCCTTCTTCGCCTATATCGCCGAATCGCTGCCCGCCAATGTCGCCGGCGGCGCCATCGCGCTGATCAATTCGATGGGCGCGCTGGGTTCCTTCGCCGGCGCCTATGCGGTGGGGCTGCTCAATGACGTCACCGGCACGAGCGCCATGTCCTTCCTGCTGATGGCGGCAGCGCTGGCGGCATCGGCCGTCATCACCATGTTCCTGCCCGAGAAGCAGGCGGAGGCATAGCTACTTCTTTTCAGCCGACGCGCTGGTCAGCGGACAGTCCATGAAGATGGCGATGGTGGCATCGCCTGTCTCCGCCTTGGCGCCGTCATAATGCACGCCGCCCACCAGGTCGGTGATTACCGAGCCCTTGGGGAAGGGCACGGTATTGTGGTCGGGATCATAGGTATTGCTGGTAGAGACCCACCAGGTGCCGTCCAGCACCACGCCGAAGCGGGCATGCTCATGGAAGTGCGGGTGGCTGAAGTGGCCGGGATGCCACTTGATCAACTCCAGGCATGGACCGGCCTGGTCCTTGTTGCCGATGGGCCAAGCCTGGTCCGAGGCTTCGCCCTTCTGCCATTCGATCTTGTCGGGGGTCAGCCCGATGGCGCGGGCCGGATCGATCGTGGCCTGGGCCTGCGCCAGGGCGGCGCCCGCGCTTGCGGCCAGAAGCCCTGAAGCAAGGGCAAGCATGCGGATCATCGGAACTCTCCCCGAGTCTTGTGTTGTGGAACCGACTATAGGCATGGGCCCGTCCCGCATCCATATTGCGGATGCGTAACCCGCCCGCCCCGAAACGCCGCGGTTTTGGGGCGAAAAGGCCCGGCGCTCGCTCCCAAACTTGCTCCGTGCGGCCCGGGACTATAGGTTCCGCCCGCATTTTCCAAGGTCCGTCCATGCCGCTGCTGCGATTCATCCCGGAAACCACCAATGTGGATTTCGTCAAATACCGGTTCGTGGCGTTCGGGCTGGACGGGCTTCTGGTCGTTGTCTCGGTGCTCTCCATCTGGCTGCACGGATTCAATCTCGGCATCGACTTCACCGGCGGCGTGCTGATGGAGGTCAAGGCCGCCCAGACCATCGATATCGGCCCGCTGCGCGCCCAGGTCGACAGCCTGGGCTTTCCCGAAGTCCAGATGCAGTATTTCGGCGGCGGCGAGTGCGACCGGCCGGTCAACAGTTGCGTGCTGATCCGGGTTCAGCCGCCTGCCGCCAGGGCCGGCCAGGACCAGAACGATGTCGACCAGTCGGTGGCCAGGACCATCCGCGCCAAGCTGGGGGAAAGCTACCAGTACCGGCGCACCGATGTGGTGGGACCCAAGGTTTCCAACGAGCTCCTCCATGACGGCGTGATCGCCACGGTGCTCGCCGTGGTGATGATCTCCGCCTATGTCGCCATCCGGTTCGAATGGCAGTATGGCGTGGGCGCGCTGATCGCCACCGGCCATGACGTCTTCGTCACGGCGGGGCTTTATTCCTTTCTCAGCTGGGTGGGCTACGACATCGATTTCACCATCAACACCGTGGCCGCGCTGCTGCTGCTGGCGGGCTATTCGATCAACGATACGGTGGTGGTGTTCGACCGCCTGCGCGAGAACCGGCGCAAATTCAAGCGCATGTCGCTGCGCGACATGATCAACCTGTCCACCAACCAGATCGCCACCCGCACCACGCTGGTGTCGGCGGCCACGGCCCTGTCGGTCGTGCCGCTGCTGTTCGGCGGCGACGTGCTGCTGAACTTCAGCATCGCCATCCTGTTCGGCATCGTGGTGGGCACCTTCTCCTCGACCTATGTCGCGGCGATGCTGCTGCTTTACATGCCGGCGGTCGGCGGCCAGGTGGAAGCCAAGGGCGAGGAAGCCGCGGTATAGTTTATCGGGCTAGCGGTCTTCGGGAAGCACCAGCCGGCGCACCACCAGTTCGTCGATCTCAAGGCGCTTCATGCGGCTGCGGCCCACCGCCAGCCGCCCGATGGCCAGCCGCCCGATCGCCATTGCGCCGACCGCAAGGGCTCCCACCGCGATGGCGCCCAGCGCCATCGCCCCGACGCTCGCCGCGGAAAGGCGCAAGGCGGGTGGTTTTCGGGCCATGGGACCTCGCTAAAGCGGGAACCAGTCCCGCTCGGCCGTATAGACCTGATACTGCGCGTTGACGCCGGCGCGCAGGCCCACGCCGGTGCGGATCGGCGCCAGGGTGACGCCGCCGCTGCGCTGATAGTTCACGCCCAGGCCCGCCACGAAATAGAAGCTGCCTTCCACGCCGGGAAAGCGCTGGAAGAGACGCCTCTCCTCGCGCAGGTTGTAGACCAGCGTGAAGCATTTGGAGGCATTGCCGCCCACATCGAAGCCGATCGACGGGCCGCGCCAATAGACCTGCTTGGGCGGATACTGCTTGCGGACCAGCCAGCCCGAGCCATAGCGCAGGCCCACCACGAAGGCGCCCGAACCCTCATCGCCCTTGATATAGCCGTCGGGCTCGCCCAGATCGGCGAAGATATGCTGCACCGCCTTGGCCATCGCCTCGGTGGTGACGCCGAAAAAATCCGCGCCGGCCTGGGTGATTTCATTGGCCGTGTATTTGGCGTCTTCGGTGAAATGGTCGGCCCGCGCCGGACCTGTCAGGGTCACCTCGGTCAGGGATGCGGCGCCGAACGCCGCCAGCCCGCCGATGAATTGTTTCCGGTCCATAATTGCTCCAAAAACCGAATCAACGCCCCCGACTGGGAAGTTTCACCCAGATTGGGGCAAATTTACAGTCCGTGCGCGTTCACGATTTGGCATAATGAGGTCGCCATGCGCGACAACCGCCTTACACCCGCAGCCATCCTCACCCTGGTGATCCTGTTCGCCTTCCTGGCCGGGGCCATCGCCTATGCCATCCATGCCTGGCGCGCCATGGCGGGCGTGCAGATGAGCACGCTGGGCTGGGTTTTCCTGGCCCTGGGCGTGGTGATCACGGTGCTGCTTGGCGCGGGCCTGATGGCGCTGGTGTTCTATTCCAGCCGCCACGGCATGGACCGCTAGGCTGTATCGACATTCGTTTTCCCTCTCCCCTTGTGGGAGAGGACGCAAAATCTCGCACTTGGCGAAGCGTTGGCGAGCCAAGTGCTTAGATTTTGCTAGGTGAGGGGTTACATCACAACTCACCCCTCACCTGAAAAATCGATGGGTTCAGCGTCGCCGTCGCTCCGCTAACCCAATGATTTTTCTTCCTCCACTGGGCGTGCTTGGCCGCATGCCCGTCCTTCGGACCCCTCAAGGGGAGAAGGAAACTGAATTTCACGAATGTCGATTGGGCCCGAAGGCTGGCTCTCTTGCCCGGTTCGCGCGGTCGAAGGGGGCTCAAAATCCAGCCGCGCGTATGACCGGCGAATTAAGTACTGTGTCCCCAGAATTCGCCCCTTCGCTTTCCAAACCACGAAGTGAACCAGAATTTCGACGGCGTGCTGGAAGCGATAGCGCGCGCTTTGTAATGCATTGACCCCTCACCTAGCAAAATCTAAGCACTTGGCTCACTCTGCTTCACCAAGTGCAAGATTTTGCGTCCTCTCCCGCAAGGGGAGAGGGAAACGAAATTTCAGGAATGTCGACTGGTCCCAAAAGCAGGCTCTCTGGCCTGGACCCCGCGACCGGAGCGGGCTCAAATTCCAGCGGCGCCTATTAACAGGCGAATTAATTACTGTGTCCCCGGAATTCAGGATTAGCTTAACCGCGTGTCACTCAAACCGGCGCAGGCCAAAGTGATCGAACAATCGGTGAACCTAAGAGATGCGCTGAGGCTGGCTGTTGATAAATTACCCAGCGAAGTACGGCTCCGAGCGCAGAACGCTTACAACGGCTTCGATCGAGCAAAATTATTATTTAGCATTGATCGGGAAATGGCGTCCTTCCGCGCTATCACCGCGGAAGAAGAAGCTGCGGCTGCACTTTTTCGCAGCTTGCAATTGAAGGGCTATCCGGGCTCGGAACTTCTCAATTTGGGAAATCACCAGCACAAGGCAGCACTTGGCCCATTTCTTGCCGCGGTCTCGCAGTCGATGGCGGCTACACCACCACTACAGATTCAGCTAACGATCGACTTTTCGTTGCCCTCTGTCGATGTACACCTGCCATTGCACAAGAACGGCATTGTGTTTCCAGGCTCGGAGACATTGCGTCTATCGCTGGTCGAACCTTTAGGGCTAGCAGCACATAAGGTAGATGGATCGCCGTCGACCGATTTCTTCGACAAGTATCTGGATAGGATCGCAAAAGCATCAAATTCCGCAAACGCACAGCGCCTGATCAAGAGGGAGGCCAACGCCCGTAACACTCTGCTATATGCCTCGGACAATAATCTTCCAAAAAGCAAGGTTACACTGGATTCCATTGACGCTCGGCAAAGGCGAGCAGAGATCGCGTTGGGCCTTTGCATTGCGGTTATGCAGACCAACAATCACCAACCGCTTGCCGTGCAGGCCTTGGCAGCATTCCTTCGCCTTGTGAAAAAATTGTCCCATCGACAGCCCGGACTAAACGGGTCGACGGAATAGAAACATGGAGGGAGTTCCGAGGACACAAAGGAGTTCTGGGAAGAAGTTCCGGGGACACAATATTTAATAGACTTCGCCCGCAACCCCCTGACCTGCGGCAACCCTCGCCTGTCCGCCTCCCCGCGAAATTATTTTCACCTTCGCCGTCCGGCAGATAGCGCCCTGTCGGCCCGCCGCGCCAATCCACGTCCATTTCTGCCTCGCCTAGAATGGCGGCATGGAAAAGCCGAGCCCATCGCGGATCACACTATCGCTGCGTCCTGCATGCGCAGCGGCGGGGCCGTGCGTGCTGCCCGCATGCTGGACAGGCCAGTGGTGGACAAGGGGAGGGGGGCGGAAAAATTCGCCCCAAAACGGCCGCCCATCTTGCGGCTTTCGCCCCGGCGGGACGGCGGATATCCGGATGGGGACAACCGGCGAACGTCGCCTGCGGCCCTCAGCGCCCCCTGGCGATAAAGGCCGGATTCTCGAACCCCGGCTTGCCATAGACGAAGGGCGATCCGTCCCAGCCCGTCACACTGCCGCCCGCCGCCGCCAGCACCGCATGGCCCGCCGCGGTATCCCATTCCATGGTGCGGCCCGCGCGGGGATAAAGGTCGGCCTCACCCGCCGCCACCAGGCAGAATTTCAGCGACGAGCCGGCGCTGCGCAATTCCTTCACCTCGAACTGGGCCAGATATTCCGCCGTCTTCTCGTCGCCGTGCGAGCGGCTGCCCACTGCGACCAGCCCCGACTTTGGCATGGCCCGCGCCGCGATGGGCCGCGCCTGTTCCAGGTCGGGCGTCATCTCGAAGGCGCCGCCCGCATCGCCCGCGAACAGCCGCCCGATCGCCGGGGCATAGACCACGCCCGCAACCGGGGCGCCGTCCACCACTTCGGCGATGTTCACGGTGAACTCGCCATTGCGGTTCAGGAATTCGCGGGTTCCATCCAGCGGATCGACCAGGAAGAAGCGTGCTGCCACCGCCGCAACCCGGCCGGCGGCGGCTTCCTCTTCGGCCACCACGGGCACGCCGGGAAAATGCGCCGCCAGTTCGGCCAGGATCAGCCTTTCGGCTTCCTCGTCGGCATCGGTGACGGGCGAGCGGTCCTGTTTGTGGCGCGCCTCCACCCCGGCCGCGTAATGGCGCATGATCACCGCTCCGGCCTTCACCGCGATGCCGGCCAGGGTGTTCAGCCGCGCGCTCGGGGCCGAGGAGGAAGCCGGCGCGCCGGGCATTGTGGCCATGTTAAGAATTCCTTAAGAGAATCTGGCGAATTAACCAATTGCTAACCATTGGGGCCGCATTGAGCTTTGCCATGAACGACATCGAATTCGCCGCACTGATGGTCAGCCGTGTCTGCCACGACCTTGTCGGGCCTTTGGGCGCAGTGGTCAACGGCATGGAAGTGCTTGAGGACGAACGCGATCCTGCCATGCGCGCCGACGCCATCAAGCTGGTGACCATGAGCGCCGACCAGGCGCTGGCCCGCATCCAGTTCATGCGCATCGCCTTCGGGGCAGCGGGTTCGGCCGGGGCCGAGCTGGATCTGGGCGAGATCGGCCGGCTGGTGGCAGGGCTGCTGGAAGGCGGCAAGGTCACCCTCAACTGGGATGTTCCAAGGCTTTATTGGGCCAAGGACTGGGCAAAGCTGCTGATGAACGCCACCCTGCTGGCCGCCGATTGCCTGCCGCGCGGCGGCACGGTGACCGTAGGCATTACCGGCCAGAGCGCGGACGGCTTCACCCCGGCGCCGCCCGGGTTTCATATCCGTGCCCAAGGCCTTAATGCCCGGGTGACCGAGGAGGTGGACAGGTCGATCCGCGGCGAAGTTCCGGGCGTCGATGCCCGCCATGTCCAGCCCTTCCTGACCCACAAATTGTCCCGGGCGGTCAATGCGGCGCTGACGCTGGTCCCCCTGGAAGGGGCGGTGGAAATAACCGCCGGGTAAAACGCGCCGCCGGGTAACGGGTCATTTACGCTATGGCCTTAGGTTTTTCCGGACATCGCCCGGTTGCATGTTCGGGGCGCGGGAAAAATCCGGTCCATGAAACATTGTCTGGTCATCGACGACAGCCGCGTGATGCGCACCGTTGCCCGCCGCATCATCGAGGAACTGCGCTATTCGGTCGAAGAGGCCGAGGACGGCACCGCGGCCCTGCGCGCCTGCCGCCAGAAGATGCCCGACCTGATCATGCTGGACTGGAACCTGCCCAGCATGAAGGGCATCGAATTCGTCAGGAGCCTGCGCAACCAGGATGGCGGACACCATCCCTTCATCCTGTTCTGCACCACCGAAAACGATGCCGGCGAAATCGCCCAGGCCCGCGCCGCCGGCGCCAATGAATGCCTCATGAAGCCATTCGACCGCGCCGCCATTCTCACCAGGCTCGCCGAAGTCGGCGTCATCGCCGCCTGAGGCGCCGCCCATGTCCCCCGACGATTTCGACTATCTCGCCCGGCTGCTGCGCCGCCGGTCCGGCATGGTGCTGGCCAGGGGCAAGGCCGACATGCTGCGCCGGCGCCTGACGATTGTGATGCATCGCTATGGCTTTCGCGACCTGCGCGCCCTGGTCGCCGATGTCAGGCTGGGCCATGAGGCGCTGGCCGACGCCATCGCCGAAGCAATGACGATAAACGAGACCAGCTTCTTCCGCGATCCCGCGCAATTCGCCCGTCTCGAGCAGGATGTGCTGCCGCGCCTGATCAAGGCGCGCGGTGCCGCAAGCCGTCTCAGGATCTGGTCGGCCGCCTGCGCGGCGGGCCAGGAAGCCTGGTCGATCGCCATGCTGCTGGACGAAATGGGGCTCGGCGGCTGGCGCATCGACCTGATCGCGACTGATTTTTCCACCGCCGAAATCGCGCGCGCCGCGGCCGGGCGTTATGGCATGTTCGAGGTGCAGCGCGGTCTGAATGCAGCGCGCCGGGCGCGCCACTTCCGCGCCGAGGACGGCGAATGGGTGGTGGCGGATCACCTGCGCCGCATGGCGCGGTTCCGCCGCTTCAACCTGCTGGATTCCTATGGCTGGCTGGACGAAGTGGATATCGTGTTCTGCCGCAATGTGCTGATGTATTTCGACGCCGCCAACCGCGCCGGGGTGGTGGAGCGCATGGCCGACACGCTGGCGCCGGATGGGGTGCTGCTTGTGGGCGAAAGCGAGAATGCCGAACCGATGCCGGCGCAACTGCGGCCCTGGCCGGGCGCGCACGGCATATATCTGCGCACGCCCCAGGCCGCGCTCAAGGCAGGCTAGACCAGTTCGCGCCCGCTCAGTCGTTCGAGAACCTTCAGCGGCGCGCGCGCCGGCTCGGCCATCTGGTCGATATCGAGGTGGAAGGTCTGTTCCAGCGCGAACTCCCCGCCCAGCGCGGCATGCAGAACCTGGTCGGTGAACACCATCCAGCAGCTGCCCGGGGGAAAGCTGACTGCCTCTTGCGGGCTGGTCTTCTGGAAATCCTCGTCCAGCTTGGCCGCATCGTGCAGCGACAGCATCAACTCGTCATAGAGGCTGCGGGTGCCGCGGGTGACCCCCAATTTTCCCAGCAGCCAGGACTTGCCGGGCATATGCGGGCTCACGCGCGGCAGGAACTTGCCGGCGAAATCCTCGAACGGCTCGCCCACCTGCCAGCGCCGCAGGCCCGCGTCGGGCGAGCCCGGCGGCGCTACATTGGCGAAAAAGCGCAGGATGCGCCGGCCATGCATGGGGCGGGTGGGAAAGGCATCGACATGCAGCAGCCGGTCGTCGCTGATCTTCGAATAACTGCGGCCCTTGACCTGCACAGGGCGATAGCTGGTGCGGGCGCGCTCGATGTTGCGATAGGGCAGCAGTGCCGAAATCAGCCCCGCGGCGCCCGCCCCGAAACGCTCGATCATCGCCGCAAGCCTTTGCGCCTTCTCGCCCGTCAGCGCGGTGGCCTGCAGCCTGCCGGTAGATGGATCCAGGCTGATATTCTTGGCCCTGCCGTCGGAGACGCGGGTATCCAGGAATTCCCTTTCCTCGTCGCGCACCTGGAAGGGAAGCTGCGGAAAAAACAGCACCGCGCCCGATTCCAGCGCCGTCACCGCGCGCTGCCGCACGCCTTCGTCGAAAGGCCCGGTCCAGCTGGTGATGGGCAGTTCCTCGATCAAGAAAAGCTCTCCGTCATCGCGCCATAGACCAGGGTGCGAAGCTCGCGCCTCAGGCGCACCCGGTCGGGCGCGCCCAGAACCTGGGTCATGAACACCACTGCCATATCCTCTTTCGGATCGACAAAAAAGGCGGTGGACGCGGCCCCGCCCCAGGCGAATTCGCCAACACTGCCAGGAAGTCGCGCGGCCGGCACGTCCACCGTCACCGACACGCCCAGCCCAAAGCCCACGCCGCTGTACCCGGTTTCGTTGAACAGGCTGGTCGATGCCATCATGTCGGTCATCTGTGCGCCGCCTGGCAGGTGATTCATTGTCATCAGCGCCACCGTTTTGGGCGACAGCAATTGCGCCCGATCAAGCGTGCCCCCGTTCAGCAGCATGCGGCAGAAGCGCATGTAATCGCCCGCCGTGCCCACCAGCCCGCCGCCGCCCGATTCCAGCTTCGGCGAGGCGGCAAATGCGGAAGCGCGTGCATCGTCCTGCACGACCAGCCTGCCGTCCTTGACCTGGTAGCAGGTGGCGAGGCGGTCCAGCTTTTGCTGGGGCACAAAGAAGTCGGTATCTTCCATGCCCAGCGGCTGAAAGACCCGGCGCGCGAGGAATTCACCCAGACGCATCCCGGAAATCTTCTCGACCAGATATCCGGCGACGTCCGTGGCCACGGAGTAATTCCATTGCTCGCCAGGGGAGAATTCCAGCGGCAACGTTTCAAGTTGCGCGACCATCCCCGCCAGGCCGCCTTCGGTGGCAAATGCGCCCACGCCCAGCCTGCGATAGGCGGCGTCCACCGGCGTGCGGTTGTGGAAGTCATAGGTCAGCCCGCTGGTATGGCACAGAAGATCGACCACAAGCATGGGCCGTGCGGGCGCCGCGGTGGCAAAGTTGCCGTCGGCGCCGCCGGCGAAGACGCCAAGGCCCGCGAAGCCGGGGATGTAGCGCGCCACCGGATCGTCCAGCGCGATCCGGCCTTCCTCCATCAGCATCAGCAACGCCACCGAGGTAACCGGCTTGGTCATCGAATAGATCCGGTAAATCGCGTCCTCACGCACGGGGGTGCGGCGCTCCAGGTCGATATGGCCGGCCAAGCCCAGATGGGCCAGAACCCCGCGCCGCCAGACCATCAGCAGCGCGCCGGGAATGGCGCCGGTGTCGATATAATGCGCCGCCAGGGTCGGGATAATCCGGGCCAGCCGGTTTTGCGAAAATCCATGCGTCATGTCATGCCTCGCGCGGGTTATAACCGACCCGGAGCCAAACAAACATGACCCCTGCCTGGCCGGGCATGACCCTGGCACAAGCACATGCCCGCCTGACCGCGCCCGGTGCCCCCTTCGAGACGGTGGCGGCGGTGGTGCGCGGCGTTCCCATGCGGGTCTGGAAACATGTGCCGGCCACCGCGGCTGAGGCATTCGCCGCCGTGCGCAACTTCGGGCCCCGCGAATTCCTAGTTCTGGGCAGTGAACGCGTCACCTACGACGCCTTTGCCCGCGCCGTGCTGGCACTGTCGGCCACGATGCGCGCGCAGGGCCTTCGCAAAGGCGACCGGGTGGCGCTGGTGATGCGCAACCTGCCGGAATGGCCGGTGGTATTCATGGCCGGCCTTCTGGCGGGCGCGATCATGGTGCCGCTGAACGCGTGGTGGACGGCCCCCGAACTGGCCTATGGCATCCAGGACGCTGGCGCCCGCTTTGTCTTCGCCGATGCCGAGCGGCTGTCGCGGCTCGCGGACATGCCGCCTGCCGTGGAACACGTCTTCGTAGCGCGCGCCGCCGGTTCCCCGCCCGGCGTGACGGTGCTGGAGGATGTGATCGGCACGCCGGGGCATTGGGGCGACCTGCCGGACGGAACGATTGCCGATGTGGTGCTGTCTCCCGAAGATGATGCCACAATCTTCTATACCTCGGGTACCTCGGGCGCGCCCAAAGGAGCACTGGGCACCCACCGTTCGCTGACCACCAACATTTTCGCCGCGCCTTTCTCTCTCGTTCGCAATGCGGTGCGCCAGGGCGAGGCAATGCCCGACCCGGCGACAGCGCCACAACGCACTACCCTTCTGGCCGTGCCCTTCTTCCATGTGATCGGCAGCCTGTCGGTGATGCTGCCGACCATGGCGGCAGGCGGCAAGCTGGTGCTGATGCATCGCTTTGAGGCTGAAGCCGCGCTCCGCCTGATCGAGTGCGAGAAGGTCACCGTCACCGGCGGGGTGCCTGCCATCATGCTCGCGCTGCTGGAACACCCGCGCCTTGCCAAGTTCGATCTCTCCTCGCTGAGGCTGGCGACCTATGGCGGGGCGCCGCCGCCCGTCGATCTGCCGGCGCGCATCGCCGCCGCCTTTCCCAATGCGATCTGCGGTCATGGCTGGGGCATGACCGAGACGTCGGCCACATGCACCACCCATTCCGGGCCCGACTATGTTAACCGCCCCGAAAGCTGCGGGCCCGCGCTGCCGGTCAGCCGCATCCGGGTGATGGTGGAAGACCGCGAGGCAACACCGGGCGAGGTGGGCGAATTATGGGCCTTCGGGCCCAACATCGTGAAAGGTTACTGGAACCGGCCTGACGCCACCGCCGGGCATTTCCGGGACGGCTGGATGAAGACCGGCGACCTGGCCAGCATCGACGAAGAAGGCTTCTGTACCATCGAGGGCCGAGCGACCGACATGGTGATCCGCGGTGGGGCCAACATCTATTGCACCGAAGTGGAAAAGGTCCTGGCGCGCCATCCGGCGGTGGCCGACGCGGCGCTGGTCGGCTTGCCCCATCCGCTCCTGGGCGAGGTGCCTGCTGCGCTGGTGCAGGCGCGCGCACCCGTCAGCCAGCAGGCGCTGCAGGATTTCGCCGGCCGGTACCTGGCCGCATACAAGGTGCCGGTGCGTATCCTGGTGTCGCCTGAGCCGCTGGCGCGCAACGAAGGCGGCAAGCTGGTGCGGCGCGAGCTTGCCAGGGCATTTGAAGCATGAGCGCGCTCATCGTCTCCCCCCGCATCGTCATCCCCGAAGACGAGCTGGACGAAAGCTTCATCCGCAGTGCCGGTCCGGGCGGGCAGAATGTGAACAAGGTGGCGAGCGCGGTGCAGTTGCGCTTCGACGTCGCCGGCTCTCCCAGCCTGCCCGAACCGGTGCGCGCCGCGCTCGCGGCACGCGAAAGGCTCACCCGCGAGGGCGTGCTGGTGATCACTGCCCGGCGCTTTCGCGAGCAGGAGAAGAACCGCGCGGACGCCCGCGCCCGGCTGGTGGAAATCATCCGCAGGGCCGCGGTGCCACGGCGGGCGCGCCACAAGACGAAGGTGCCCCGGGCCAGCAAGGCCAAGCGGCTGGAATCGAAGAAGCATCGCGGCCGCGTCAAGCAGCAACGCGGACGGATTCCGGATTGAATTTTCGGCCCGGCGCGCCGTGCGCCGCGATTTATGCCTGGCGCACCTTGCGGCGTTCTATCGCCTCGCGAATCCTGTCGACGATCTGCTCGAAATCGCAGGGTTTCCTCATGAATTCGGCCTGGCAAAGCTCCGCGGCCATGTTGGCCTTGCCGGGATAGCCGCTGGCCAGGATCACCGGCATTTCAGGCATGTGCTGGTGGATCCAGCGCGCCAGCGCGAAGCCATCGATGCCCGGCATCTTGATGTCGCTGAACACCAGATCGACATGGCCGGGGCCCGACAGATGCGCCATTGCCTCTTCGGCCGAGGCCATGCCGACCGCGCGAAAACCATTGTCCTGCAGAATCTCGACCAGGACGCCGCGCATCAGGAATTCATCGTCGACCACCAGGACCGTGTGTTGGTCCTTCGCGCGCTCCGGGAATGCAATGACCTCGGCCATCTTCTGTTACCCCGACTCCCGGCTAGACAATCGCCAAGGCGACGTACGGTTCCGCACGGCCAAGAATTTTTCGTGCGGAAACAAGGGGCTGGAGGGCAAACATGTCAGATAAATGCGCCGCAGGTTCTTATTTTGGGCGGATTTCCGGGCTTTTCGCCGTTAACCATTTGCCCGCAAACGCCGCTCCACGGACCCGATTCTTGCCCGCTGCCCCATCAAAAAATCTCTCAAACAGTTCATGCCGGCATCTGCCGGCGGCCGGTGCCCGGCTCGCCGCCCCGTGCGTGAGGGCCTAGGGTACCGCGGCGACCCTGCCTTCCGGCAACAGAATGAGCCTGTCCTTCGCGCCTGCGGTCGCGAACGCATGCCATGCTCGCTGCAACTGAGCGCCCATCCTTTCGATCTGCCTGGACGCATTCGCTGCGTTGCGATCGCCTCTAAGTCCTGGCCATCGATTTCGCCGTCCGGCGGCGATTCGCGGATTGGTCGCGTCTGCGGATACCGGTTCCGGCTTGATTGTTGTTCTTGTCGGTTACTGAACAGTCGCAATCAGCGCTAATATGGTGAGATGCTGGAATCGCTCTCCACGGCGCGCGGAAGGATCGGTGCCCTGCTTGCCGGGATGGTCGGCGGCGGCGCAGCGGTGCTGTTGCTGGGCGCGCCGGTCTTCTGGGCCATCGTGGCGCTGGCGCTGGCCGCGCTGCTGGTGGGCGGCTTCGTCACCTTCCAGGAACCGATCAATCGCGTGCCCGAACAGCATCCCGACGATCCGCTGGACATCCTGCCGCCCCTGACGCGGCTGGTGCTGGACCGGCTGCCCACGCCGGCCATGCTGCTGGACGGGGCCGAGCGGGTTCTGTTCGTCAACCAGTCGATGCGCGAGGTGCTGGGCCCGGGCCTGGAACGCAAGAAGCTCGGCCAAGTGCTGCGCCATCCCGACGTGCTGGCTGCGGTGGCCGACGCCATCGCGGCAGGTGCCACCGCCAACGTGCCTTTCACCCTGCCGGTTCCGGTGGAACGCCATTTCCAGGTCCATGTTGCGCGCATCTCGCTGTCGCCGCCAGTCACCGCGCTTCTGCTGCATGACGTCACCGTGGTGCGCCGCAGTGAGCAGATGCGCGCCGACTTTGTGGCCAATGCCAGCCACGAGCTGCGCACACCGCTGGCCGCGGTATCCGGCTTTATCGACACGCTGCGCGGTCATGCCCGCGACGATACGGCGGCGCGCGAACAGTTCCTGGACATCATGGCCAGCGAAACGGCGCGGATGCGCCGGCTGATCCACGACCTCCTCTCGCTGACGCGCATCGAGATGAACGAGCATGTCCGCCCCGAAGGTCGCATCGCGCTCGACGGGGTGGTGCGCCAGGCCGTGCAAGTGCTGATGCCGCTGGCGGCCGACGATGGCGTCAGCGTGACGGTGCAAGCCCCTTCGCAGCTGCCCGATGTGCTGGGCGATCGCGACGAGCTTGTGCAGCTGTTCCAGAACCTGGTCCACAATGCCATCAAGTATGGCCGCGAAGGGGGCCGGATCACCGTCACCTTGGGAACCCGCGATGGCCAGGTATTCGCCGCCGTGCGCGATGAAGGCGAAGGGATCGAGGCCAGTGCCATCCCCCGCCTGACCGAACGCTTCTACCGGGTGGACGTGAAGCGCTCGCGCGAACGGGGGGGCACCGGCCTGGGGCTGGCCATCGTCAAGCACATCATCAGCCGCCACCAGGGTCGGCTTTCCATCGAAAGCACCAAAGGCGTGGGCAGCGTCTTTACCGTCTATCTGCCGGAAGCGCCGGCCCAACTGCCGCCCGCCGAGGCGCCGGCGGGGGGCGCCGCCAGGGCCCCCGCCGCCCCTGTCACGGAAATGTTATAAAATCGTCGCATAGGAGTGGCGCGAAACGCCTAGCAAAGCTTTGTCCCCCAGGCGGAAACCCAAGAGCGGTCATCCATGAGCGATCACACAGTGAAGTCCTTCGACGAACAGCTCGAAGCCCTGTCCACCCTGGTCGCCCAGATGGGGGGCCTGGCAGAGGCCCAGTTTGCCGCCGCCATCGAAGCCATCGCCCGGCGCGACAGCGAGGCGGCCGAGCGCGCGGTGGGCGGCGACATCCGCATCGACGAGATGCAGCAGGCGATCGAGGATCGTGCGCTGAAGCTGCTGGCCCTGCGCCAGCCGATGGCGGTCGATCTGCGTGAGACCCTGGCGGCGATCAAGACCGCGGCCGAACTGGAACGTATCGGCGACCTGGCCAAGAACATCGCCAAGCGGGCCCTGGTGCTGAACCGCGAGCCGCCGATCCGCCTGACACAGAGCCTTGCGCGCATGGGCAAGGCCGCCCAGACTCAGCTCAAGCAGGTGCTGGATTCCTTTTCCAACCGCGACGCCGAAGAGGCCGAGGCGGTGTGGAACCGCGATGGAGAGATCGACGAGATCTACAACAGCCTGTTCCGCGAACTGCTGACCTATATGATGGAAGATCCGCGCACCATCGGCCTGTGCACCCATCTTCTCTTCGTCGCCAAGAATATCGAACGCTGCGGCGATCACTGCACCAACATCGCAGAAGTCGTTTATCACATGGTCAAGGCCGGCCATCTCGCCAGCACCAGGCCCAAGGCCGACATCACCAGCGAAACCGCCTACGAGAGCCAAGCATGAGCAAGCCGACCGTCCTCGTTGCAGAGGATGAAAGCGCCCTGGTCACCCTTCTGCGCTACAATCTGGAACGAGAAGGCTATCGCGTGATCGAAGCGCGCGACGGCGAAGAGGCGCTGCTGGTCGCCGCCGAGGAAAAACCCGACCTGGTGTTGCTGGACTGGATGCTGCCACAGCTTTCCGGCATCGAAGTATGCCGCCGGCTGCGCGGCCGCCAGGAAACCCGCAACGTGCCCATCATCATGCTGACGGCGCGGGGCGAGGAATCGGACCGCATCCGCGGCCTGGATACCGGCGCCGATGATTACCTGACCAAGCCCTTTTCGATGACAGAGCTTCTGGCGCGCCTGCGCGCGGTGCTGCGGCGCATCCGCCCCAGCCTGGCGGAGGATGTGGTGCAGGTCGGCGATATCGAGATGGACCGTGCCGCCCACCGGGTGCGCCGCGCCGGGGTGGAAGTGCATCTGGGCCCCACCGAATACCGCCTGCTCGATCACCTGATCCAGCATCCGGGCCGGGTCTTCAGCCGCGAGCAGCTGCTGGATGCTGTGTGGGGCAGCGACGTCTATGTCGAGGCCCGCACGGTCGATGTGCATGTCGGGCGCTTGAGAAAGGCGCTCAACATCGAAGGCGTCGCCGATCCGATCCGCACCGTGCGCTCCGCCGGCTATTCGCTGGACGAATCGATCGTCAGCGAGCCGCGCCGGGCCAATGCGTCCTGAGCTTCAGGCGCAGTGCAGGGCGATGCAGAGCGAATTGGCGCTGCGTCCCTGAAGATCGTCCACTTTCTTCTGCAGCGCCGTCACCTGGGCGCGCAGGGTCTCGATCTCGGCCTTGAGCGAATCGGTGGCCATCCTGGTCTGGCTGTTCCTGGGCTGCGCCATCTGCTGCCGGTGGGATTCGGTGGCGGTGGCTGGTGCCGCGGTCATGGCGACAAGGGCCAGGACGACAAGCGCGGTTCTTATATTGTGCTCCCTCAGTCTTTCATCGCCTAAGATAGCCGGCCAATGCCTGCGGCGGTAGGCGGTTCCCGGCGCTTTCACTCTCACAACAGGTTTTTGATGTGCCCTTCCAGCGCCTCGGGCCTGGTACGTGGAGCATGGCGCGACACCGGCTCGCCGTTCCTGTCGATCAGGAATTTGGTGAAGTTCCACTTGATCGATTCGGTCCCCAATATCCCCGGCCGGGCATGGCACAGATAGCGGAACAGGGGATGGGCGCCTGGGCCCTTCACCTCGACCTTGCTGAAGATCGGGAATGTCACACTGTAATTCTTCTCGCAGAAGGCGCCGATTTGGGCATCGCTGCCCAGCTCCTGTGCGCCGAACTGGTTGCAGGGAAAGCCCAGCACGGTGAGTCCTGCGTCCCTGTGCTCGCGGAAAAGCGCCTCAAGCCCGGCGTATTGCGGGGTGAAGCCGCACTGGCTGGCGGTGTTGACAATCAGAAGGACCCGCCCGCGCCAGGTCTCCATGCCGACGGTCTCGCCGTTCGGGAGTGCGGCAGTGAAATTGTAGATGCTCATGCTGGCTCCTCGCGCGGATGGCGCGAGGATAGCGCGGATCGGTAATCGGCACAGGACTGCAGGCAGGTCTCCGGCCCTTTCGCCCACGCGCGCGGCGTTCGCCACCTCTCGCAGGTCCACCGGACCTGCTCGTGCGCTACGCGCACCGGTCGCTCACCCAGCCATCCGTCCCTTGTCCTTGTGCGACCGTGTCTGCTGCGGCTGATACGCCTTGCGGGCATGGGCCTCGCAATAAGGCGATCCCGACTTGGGGTTGCGGCCACAGAAATGGAATTCGCTGGCGGAAGGGTCGCCGATCGGCCAGCGGCACATGCGGTCGCTGATCGTAAGCACGGTGGCGAAATGGCCGTCGTCCAGCAGCAGGGGGTCCTCCTCTACCACCGGCACGGCGGGCACATGGGCCCGCGCGCTGTGCGTCTTGGGCGCCATGGGCAGGCGCGGGCGCTCGGAGCGCGAGGGGCTGGCGCGGCCCGCCAGGCCAAGCCTGTGCACCTTGCCGATCACCGCATTGCGGGTGACCCCGCCCAGGGCCCGGGCGATCTGGCTGGCTGACAGGCCCTCGGTCCACAATGTCTTGAGCTGCTCGACCCGGTCCTCGGACCAGTTCACCTGTGTCATGGTCATCGCTCCTTCGGGAGGTAGGCGGCACCCGCACGCTCTCCAACACCCCCGGTCACTACATATCGTAGCGCCCCGTTTACCCCGCACAAGCGTTGCGGGGGCTCCCCAACCCCTTGTCCACATGATTCCTGATTCTCATTGCCCCCTCCGGCTTCAGCTTTCGCTCGGCTCCCTGCGGTCGCCTTCGCCCGCTGAATCCACCTCCCCCTTCCGGCGCCTCGCGCCGAGGGGGAGGCGGGCCTGTGCGGCGGCAGACGTGTGCGGCGGCGGGTGTCGTGCTGTGGCGGGCTGGCGCGGCGGGCAGGCCCGCCCTGCAAGGTCAGGGGTAGCAAAAGCCACACGAAAGGCAGATAAACCGCTTTTTCCCGCGCAACCCTGCAATTTTATTTCAGCCGGAAAAGGCCACAAAAGAAAAGGAGACCGTCGTGTTCCCCCCTCTGCTTCCCACCTATAACCGGACGGATGTCGCATTCGTCCGTGGCGAAGGCTCATACCTTTTCGCCGAGGATGGGAAGCGATACCTGGATTTCGGGGCGGGCATCGCGGTCAATGCGTTCGGCATCGCCAATCCGCGCCTGGTCAAGGCACTGACCGACCAGGCCGGCAAGCTGTGGCACACATCCAACCTCTATCGCGTGCCGGGCCAGGAAAGCCTGTCGAAGAAGCTGGTCGCCGCCACCTTCGCCGACACGGTGTTCTTCGTGAACTCCGGCACCGAGGCGATCGAGCTGGCGATCAAGATGGCCCGCCGCCACCATTTCGTGAACGGCCAGCCGGATCGCTTCCGCATCGTGACCTTCGAGGGCGCCTTCCACGGCCGCACCTATGCGGCGATCAATGCCGGCGGCAACGAAAAGTATCTGGAGGGCTTTGGCCCGCGCATGGAAGGCTTCGACCAGGTCACCCTGACCGGCGACGTGGCCAAAGACCTTGCCGCCGTGAAGGCGCTCACCGGCCCGGCGACCGCCGCGATCCTGATCGAACCCTTGCAGGGCGAAAGCGGCGTGCGGGTGATCGCGCCAGAATTCCTGCGCGCCGTCCGCAAATTGTGCGACCAGACCGGCACGCTTCTGGTGCTGGACGAGATACAGACCGGCGTGGGCCGCACCGGCAGGCTGTTTGCCCATGAATGGATCGGCATCACCCCCGATATCATGACGGTGGCCAAGGCCATCGGCGGCGGCTTTCCGCTGGGTGCTGTGCTGGCCACCGCCGATGCGGCGAACGGCATGACGGTGGGCACCCACGGCACGACCTATGGCGGCAATCCGCTGGCCATGGCGGTGGGCAACGAGGCCCTCGACATGGTGCTGGAGCCGGGCTTCCTGGACCATGTGAACAGGATCGCAGGCTTCATGGCGCAGCAGCTTGGCGCGCTGGTCGCCGGCCATCCCGCCATCTTCTCCGGCCTGCGCGGGCAGGGACTGATGCTGGGCCTGACCATGAAGGTGCCCAACACCGACTTCATCAATGCCGCGCGCGAAGCGGGCGTGATCGTGCTGCCGGCGGGCGACAATGTGGTGCGCCTTCTGCCCGCCCTGACCATCAGCGAAGACGAAGTGCGCGAAGGCATGGCGGCGATGGACCGCGCCGCCGCCGCGCTGGAATCGAAAGTTGCATCGAAGGCCGCTGCCCAATGAACGCCCCTGTGAATATGCCCAGGCATTTCCTGGACCTGTCCGATCATTCCGGCGAGACGCTGAAGGCGATGATCGCCGACGCCAAGGCGCGCAAGCTGGCGCGCCTGGGCCTGCCGCGCGGCGTGCCCGACACCGATGCGCCCCTGACCGGTCGGGTGCTGGCGATGATCTTCGACAAGCAGTCCACCCGCACCCGCATCAGCTTCGATGTGGCGGCGCGCCAGCTGGGTGGCACCACCCTGATGCTGACCGGCAGCGAGATGCAGCTGGCGCGCGAGGAGACCATCGCCGATACCGCGCGGGTGATCTCCCGCTATGTCGATGCGGTGATGATCCGCCTGCTGGACCATGAGATGGTCGAGGAACTGGCCGCCAACGCCACCATTCCCGTCATCAACGGCCTGACCAAATGGTCCCATCCCTGCCAGGTGATGGCGGATGTGATGACCTATGAAGAGCACAAAGGCGACATCGGGGGCGCCCGCGTAGCGTGGAGCGGCGACGGCAACAATGTGCTGACCTCCTGGGTTCATGCCGCCGTGCGTTTCGGCTTCCACCTGAACGTGGCCAGCCCAAGGGAGCTCACCGTCGATCAGGAAACCCGCGACTGGGCAGCCGATTCCGGCCTGGTGCACTTCACCACCGACGCGCGCGCGGCGGTGGAGGGCGCGGACTGCGTGGTGTCGGATGCCTGGGTGTCGATGGGCGACGACAATGCCACCAAGCGCCACAATCTGCTCAAACCCTATCAGGTCAATGAAGCGCTGATGAAACTGGCGAAAAAGGATGCCATCTTCATGCACTGCCTGCCTGCGCACCGGGGCGAGGAAGTGACCGACGAAGTGATCGACGGGCCGCAGTCGGTGGTGTTCGACGAGGCGGAAAACCGCCTCCATGCCCAGAAGGCGATCCTGGCGTGGTCGCTGTCCTGAGCCGGCGAAAGCCCGCCAAGTTGAAAAAGCCGGCCTGATCGCCATATTGGCGGACGATGCCCGACAAGATCGACCACAACTCGCCCTATGGCGACTTCGTCCTGCCGTTCGACCTGCCCAAATTGGGCGTGCGCGGGCGGCTGGTGCGGCTGGACACGGCCTCGGGCCGGGCGCTTTCCGCCCACGCCCTGCCTGAAGCCGCCGCCCGCGTGACGGGCGAGATGGTGGCGCTGGGCGCGATCCTGGGCTCGGCGCTGAAGCTGGACGGGCGGCTGACCATCCAGACCAAGGGTGACGGGCCGCTGGACCTGATCACCACCGACTATTACGGGGTGGAGGCCGACAAGGCGCGCGGCGTGCGCGGCTTCGCCCGGCTGGACGCCGCGCGTTTCGCGGAACTGCAAAACATCACCTTCGCCGATCTGGCGGGAAAGGGTGCGCTGGCCATCACCATCGAGCCCAAGCGCGGCGGCAAGACCTATCAGGGTATTGTCGAACTGGCGGAGGAGGGGATCGCCGCCTCGGCTGAGACCTATTTCAGCCAGTCCGAACAGCTTCCGACCGCCATCCGCCTTGCTGCCGCGCCGCTGTATCTTCCGGGCGATCCGGCGCCGCACTGGCGCGCCGGCGGCATGATGCTGCAGATGACGCCGGGCGAGGCGACGCGGGAGTCCGAGGACGGCGAACTCTCCGACGACTGGGAGCGGCTGTCGCTGATCCTGGGAACGGTGGAAGACCTGGAGCTGGTCGATACCATGCTGGCGCCCGAAACCCTTTTGTGGCGGCTGTTCCACGAGGACGAAGTGCGGGTGCATCCGCCGGAGCCGGTAGCCTTCCGCTGCGACTGCGACACCGATCGCATCGCCGGGGTGCTGAAAAGCTATTCGGAAAAAGACCGCGCGGGCCTTGCTGATCCCGACGGCATCATCCGGGCGAAGTGCGAATTCTGCGGCACAGTCCATGAGATCGGGCGCGAGGCGCTCTCCTGAATCCCCATACTGTCATGGTCCGGCCTCACCCTGGGCCTGTCGAAGGGGCCGGGCCATCCAGGGTTACAAGCGATGACGTCTGTTGCCCTGGATGAAGTGGGCCATCGCAAATGGAGTCAGGTCGACGCCTTCGCGATCACCTTGCGCAGGAAGGCTTCGCAGGCTTCCAGCTCGCTCAGCGCGCAGAACTCGTCAGGCCGGTGCGCCTGTTCGATCGAGCCGGGGCCGCAGATCACCGCCGGAATGCCGTAGTTCTGGAAATGGCCCGCCTCGGTGCCATAGGCGACGGCCTCGGCCTGGTTGGCGCCGGTCAGTTCGCGCGCCAGGACGATGGCGGGCGATGCCTCGTCCATCACCAGCCCCGGATAATGCGCATGCAGCGTGGTGTCGAACCGCGCCTCGCCCGCGCGGGCGCGGTATTTGGGCAGCACCTCGGCCTCCACGCGCGCCTTCACCCGCTCCACGATGCGTGACGGATCGCGGTCGGGCAGGAAGCGGTATTCCCAGGTGACTTCGGCTTCCTTCGCCAGGATGTTCACCGCGGTGCCGCCATGCACCACGGTCGCCTGCAAGGTCGTCCAGGGCGGATCGAAGCGCGGGTCGCGGTCGGCGCGCAGTTCTCCCTGCACGCTTTCCAGCAGGGCCATGAACTCGCCCGCCATCATCACCGCATTGGCGCCCTTGTCGGGTTGGCTGGAATGGCCTTCCTTGCCGCAACAACGGGTGACCAGCTTGGCGCCGCCCTTGTGCGCACCCACCAGCTTCATCAGCGTGGGCTCGCCGATGATGGCCAGCGCGGGCTTGATGTCATTGGCCTTCAGGTCTTCCAGCAGGCCGCCCACGCCGGCGCAGCCGACTTCCTCGTCATACGACAGGGCGAAATGGATCGGCCGTTTCAGCTTCGCCTTTGCAATCGCCGGTGCCAGGGAAAGCGCCACACCGACAAAACCCTTCATGTCGCAGGCGCCGCGGCCATAGAGCAGCCCGTCGCGCACTTCGGGCTTGAACGGATCGGAAGACCAGTCCTGTCCGTCCACCGGCACCACATCGGTATGGCCGCTCAGCACATAGCCGCCATCCATTTCACCATTTTCCTTGGCGGGGCCAATCGTCGCAAACAGGTTGGCCTTGTTGGCGGTGGCGTCATACGACCGCCGGCAGCGCGCACCCGCCTGCTCCAGCAGCCCCTGCGCGAAGTCGATCAGCGCCAGGTTGGAATCGCGGCTGGCGGTGTCGAAGGCGATCAACGCCTTCACCAGGGCGAGGGCATCGGTCATCGGTCTTCGCGCGATGCCGGATTGCCGATGATGTTCAGGAATTCGCGCCGCGTGTCGGAATTGTCGCGGAACGCCCCCAGCATGGTCGACGTCACCATGGTCACGCCGGGCTTGTGCACCCCGCGCGTGGTCATGCACTGGTGTGCCGCCTCGATCACAACCGCCACGCCATGGGGCTCCAGCACCCTTTGAATTGTGTTGGCGATCTGCGCGTTCATCTTCTCCTGCACCTGCAGGCGCCGCGCATAGGCTTCCACCACGCGTGCCAGCTTGGAGATGCCCACCACGCGGTGGGTCGGCAGGTATCCGACATGTACGCGGCCGATGATCGGCGCCAGATGATGCTCGCAATGGCTTTCGAAGCGGATGTCCCTGAGGATCACCATGTCGTCATAGCCTTCGATTTCCTCGAAGGTGCGGGTCAGGTAATCCTCGGGGTCCTGGCCATAGCCGGAAAACCAGTCTTCGAAGGCGCGCGCTACCCGGGCGGGTGTATCACGCAGTCCCTCGCGCTCGGGATTGTCGCCGGCCCAGCGCAACAGGGTATGGACGGCCCTTTCGGCCTCTTCACGCGTCGGTCTTGTCATGGGAAAAGTTTCACCCGGCCGGCTGACGGTTGCAACCTTGCCCGCGGCAGGGACTTAAGGCGAGCCTAATGTATCCGCCGATGCTCGTAAGGGCTTTCCAGCAGGAAGACGGGAATTTCCGCCTCAAAGCTCTCGCCCGAGGCGCTCATCATCTGATAGCGGCCCTGCATGGTGCCTGACGCCGTCTCAAGCGGGCAGCCGCTGGTGTACTGGAATTTCTCGCCCGGGGCGATCACCGGCTGGGCGCCCACCACGCCGGGCCCGCGCACTTCCTGCACGCGGCCCGTCGCGTCCATGATGTTCCAGTAGCGCGACAGAAGCTGCACCGGCTCGGCGCCCCGGTTCTCGATGGTCACGGTATAGGCCCACACATAGCGGTCGTCATCCGGATCGGACTGGTCGTCCAGATAGGCCGGCTTCACCGCCACGCGGATGCGCTTGGTCTCTCGCTCGTACATGGCCCAATTATCGGGCGGGAGCCGAGGGGCGCGCAAGCGGCGTTTTGGTCGCGGGGAATGGTAACGAAAATGTCAGGGAACCGGTTCAACCCGCACATCCGTCTTCACGGAATTGGCGATGAAACAGGTTTCATGCGCCTTGTGATGCACATGGGCCAGGGTTTCGGCGTCCGGTGCGACGGCGAAACGAACCTCGGGGCGCAGGATGACCCGTGTCACCCAGTATTTGCCGCCGTCATTTTCCAGAAAGCCCACCGCATCGTCCCGGTAACTTTCGACCGTCAGCCGCTTCTTCGCGCAAATCGCCAGGAAACTCAGCATGTGACAGGACGACAGCGATGCCACCAGCAGGTCTTCGGGGTCGGCATGGGCGGGATCGCCGCGATAGGGCGCTGCCGCCGATACCGTGAGCATCACGCCGTCCTTGAAGCGGATCTGGTGGTTGCGCGAATAGGATTCATAGGTGAAGGGGGCCTCGCCTCCCGTCCAGTCCAGATGGATGCGGTGCTCGCCCATGCCAGTGTCCCGATTCCGAAATTCGTCCAGTCTTTATATCCGGCTCCGAACGAATTTTGGAATCGAAGGACACTGGCGGCCTGTTGAATCCAGTGCCGTTATGGTTTCGAGCCTTCGCTGGATGCTTGATATGGGGCGCGGGCGAAGGTCGGAACCACGGCACTAGGCCACTTTCAGCGCCTGGTCCAGGTCCTCGCAGAGGTCGTCCGCATCCTCCAGCCCCACCGACAGGCGCAGAAGCCCGGCGGTGATGCCCAGGCCCAGGCGCGCTTCCGGCGTCAGCTTCTGGTGAGTAGTCGTTTCCGGATGGGTGAGAAGCGATTTTGCGTCGCCCAGATTGTTGGAGATGTCGATGATCCCCAGCGCATTGGCCAGCGCGAAGGCGCTCTTCTTGCCGCCTTCCACCTCGAAGGTCACCACCCCGCCGCCGCCTTCCATCTGGGCGCGGGCCAGGTTGTGCTGGGGATGGTCGGGCCGGAAGGGATAGAGCACCCGCGTCACCTTGCGATGGCCGGCCAGGAAGTCGGCCACACGCGTGGCATTCTCGCAATGGGCGCGCATGCGCAGGTCCAGCGTCTCCAGGCTTTTCAGGTGCAGCCAGGCGTTGAAGGGGCTGATCGACGGGCCGGTGTTGCGGATGAAGGGCTGCAGGTGATCGTTCAGGAAGTCCTGGCGGCACAGCACCATTCCGCCCAGGGCTCGGCCCTGGCCGTCGATGTATTTGGTCGTGGAATGGATCACGATATGGGCGCCGAACTCCATCGGTCGCTGCAGGACGGGCGTGGCGAAGGCGTTGTCTACCGCCAGCAGCGCTCCGCCTTCCTCGGCGATCCTGGCCACCGCCTTCAGGTCGACGATCGAAAGCGTCGGATTGGACGGGGTCTCCAGGAACAGCAGCTTGGTGTTGGGCCGCATGGCCGTCCGCCACTGGTCGACGTCTTCGCCGTCCACCAGGGTAAAGGTGATGCCGAAGCGCGGCAGGATGGATTCCACCACATGGCGGCAGGAGCCGAACATCGCCTTGGCCGCGACGACATGGTCGCCGGCCGACAGATAGGACAGCATCGCCGCTGAAACCGCCGCCATGCCGGTGGCGGTGGCCCGCCCGACCGGGGCGCCTTCAAGCGCCGCCATCCGCTCCTCGAACATCGAGACGGTGGGGTTGCCGAAGCGGGAATACTGGAAGCCGCCGACCTCGCCCCTGAAGCGGGCTTCGGCCTCCTCGGCCGTCTCATAGGCATAGCCGCTGGTCAGGAACAGCGCCTCGCTGGTCTCCTGGAAGGGCGAGCGCATCAGCCCGCCCCGGACCGCCTGGGTCCGCTTGCGCCAATTTCCCGGTTTCTTGTTTGTCGCCATGGGGGTACCGCCGCCTTGCCGGGGCGGTTGTGGCGCGGTTGCCGTGCCCGGGTCAAGAACATACCATTCATGCGGGATTCGCGGGAGCGTCGGCGCGAGCCGGAGCGACCAGAGAAGAGCGTCGGCGGCGTATCGGCGAGCGATCAGGAGAAGCGCTGGCAAGGCCGGCACGACCAGACAGATGCCGGCGGGACGGTAACCACCATGAAACGCCTGTATCTTCTTCGGCACGCAAAGGCGCTTCCCGGCGATGGCGGGACCGAGGATTTCGACCGCACCCTGATGCTGTCGGGAATGCAGGATGGCGCCGCCGTGGCGCGCTATATCCGCAAGCGCGACTATGAGGTCGACCTGATCCTCTGCTCCTCCTCCGCGCGTACCACCCAGACCGCCGAACTGGTGCTGCAGGAGATCGATGCCCCCATCGAATATCGCGCCAACCTCTACCTGGCCGAGGCGTCGCGCCTGGTCGCCGCGGTGCGCGGCGCGCCCGCCGCCGCCGCCGGCCTGATGATCGTGGGCCACAATCCGGGGATGGAGGAATGCGCCGCCTTGCTGGCGCGCGAGCCGGTGCGGCGCAAGGAACGCGCCCGGCACGAGGCGCTGGACGAGAAATTTCCCACCGGCGCGCTGGCGATCCTGGATTTCGATGTCGGCCGCTGGCGCGACGTGCGGGAAAAAACCGGCAAGCTGGCCGATTTCGTGCGCCCAAAGGATCTGTAAACCGGGAACCTGGAAGCAAATTTCCTAAGTCTTGAAGCAAAATTCCGCGCCTGCCCCAACCGAGGCTTGGGAATTTCCTGCCAATCTGGTGCCATGACCCAGGGAGAGCTTACCGAGAAACGCCTTCTTTGCCGCAAATGCCTGAGGATGGGCACGGCGGTGTGGGAGGATGTTTCCGGCCGCCGTGTGCTTCTGTCGCTAAGCCTGGGCTTTCACCGCCGCGCGCGCCTGCCGCTGGACCTGCCGCCGCAGATCGTCTGCGACTGCGGCGCGCCGCAGGCCGATCACTGAAGACGAAGCTCAGGACTGGATGGTGCGGGCCTGGCGGCGGGCGGCCAGTTGCTTCCAGCCGAAACCGGTTTCCGGCGTGGGCGCACCCATCAGGCTGACGGTACGGGTGGCGACGCGCTTGCCGCCCATCCGTTCGTAGAAGAAGCAGGCATTGTTCTGGGCATGTGCCCAGACCAGACAGGAGCGCAGCTTGCGGTCCTTGAAGGTTTCGAAGGCGCCGGCCATCAGCGCACGCCCCGCGCCGCGGCCCAGGAAGGCGGGATCGACATAGAGGGTATAGATCTCGCCCTCATAACCCAGCGCGCCGTCGCGCGCGGTGCCCAGGCTGGCCAGGCCGATGGCGCCATGCGCGGAATCTTCCGCCACCAGCACCGCGCCAGGCCCGCGCATGGTTGCCTGCCACCGGGCGGTATGGCCCTTCAGCGACATTGCGCCCAACAGGGAATGGGGAATAAGCCCGGCATAAGTGTCCTGCCAGGACTCTATATAGATGCGCGCAAGGTCTGCGGCGTCAGCGGGCCGCGCATAGCGAACGCTTAGCGCGAGGTCATCCATACGCAAATGGTGCCGCAAGCCCTGCTGAGCCGCAAGAGCGATTTGGTTACCACGTAAAAAAATTGTGACGGGATGCTTCAATCGCACAGAGAGATTGCGCAAGCACAGGCTCCCTCCCCCTTTTTGCGCAAAGCGCTGAAAAGGGGGAGGTGGCTGAAGTGACTTGGGAGTTCGTGGCGCCGGGGCGCCACGAACAACGGCAGGAAGCGAAAGCCGGAGGGGGTTAACTCAACAAAGGCTTTTCCTGCACACGGGCGAAGAATTTCGCGCTCTGCTCGCCGCCCTGGTCGTAGTGCTTGGCGGTTGACCAGTCGGCGATCTGCGCGAAATGGGCGGCGATGTCGTCGGCGCTGGCGCCATGGCCCAGGTTGATCCCGTCCGTCTCCACCATCCGGGCGGCGGCGAACACTCCGGCCGCCGCGGTCATGATCATGCCGGTGGGCGCTTCCTCCGATGCCAGCCAGGCGACGGCGGGCGAGACGAATTCCGGTTTGAGCATCTCCGAGATCGCCGGCGGCATCAGGTTTTCGGTCATGCGGGTGGCGGCGACCGGGCAAATGGCATTAACCTTGATATTGTCCTTGGCGCCTTCCAGCTTCAGCGAGTTCATGAAGCCGACAAGACTCATCTTCGCGGCGCCGTAATTGGTCTGGCCGAAATTGCCGTAAAGCCCCGTGGACGAGGTGGTGACCACGATGCGGCCATATCCCTGGCCCTTCATGATGTCCCATACCGCCCTGGCCGGCTTGACCGTGCCCATCAGGTGCACATTCACCACCGCCTCGAAATCCTTGATCTCCATCTTGCCGAAGCTCTTGTCGCGCAGGATGCCGGCATTGGCGACCAGCACATCGATGCGGCCGAAAGCGTCCATGGTCTGCTTGACCAGGTGCGCCACGCCGGCATCGTCGCTGACCGATGCGCCATTGGCGATGGCCTCGCCGCCGGCCGCCTTGATCTCGGCCACCACTTTCTCGCTGGCTTCGGAGTTGCCGCCGGTGCCGTCCAGCGATCCGCCCAGGTCGTTGACCACCACCCTGGCGCCCAGTTTCGCCAGATGCAGGGCATGGGCGCGCCCCAGGCCGCCGCCGGCACCTGTGATGATGGCAACTTTGCCCGCGAATGAAATGGCCATGGGTGATCCTTCCGGGGTTGGGGGCATCAGGATGGGGTGGGGATGGATTTGGGGTCAAGGCGGCGGCCCAGCCGGTTCCGCAGGAAACGTGACGCCGGCTTTTCCACCCACTCCGCCAGCGCCGCGCCCCAGCCCAGGCACGCCAGCACCAGCAGCAGCGGCTCCAGCCACCACATCAGGCTGAAGAAGGTGGTGCCCAAAACGGGGGTATCGGGCGGCGGATAGACCGCGTTGGCGAAATAGCGGATGACCAGCAGCCAGGCGGTCTGGCCGAGATAGATGGCATAGGACCAGTCGCCGATCCGCTGCAGCGGCCGGGCCTTCAGCAGGTCCGCCACCACACCCCTGTCGAAAGCCAGGGCGAAGACCAGCCCCATGATGGGCAGCACGGTATAGATGTCGTTGAAGCCGTGCGACCAGCCGGTGAACGTGACGCTATAGGCCAGAAGCAGCAGCAGCATGCTCTGCCCCGCCGAATGCACCCAGACGGGAATGCGCTGGTGATCGACGCCGCCGAACAGCACCGCCAGCCCCGCGCCCACCAGAAATTCGCTCAGGCCTCGCGCCAGGCCCCAGTCATAGGTCTGGTCCAGACCATGCTGCAGCGTCGCCAGCATGATCAACAGCCCGGCCAGCCCCGCCGCGACCAGCAGTGGCCCACGCCAGCGCCCACCGCGCACGGAAAACCACAGGATCGCCGGAAACATCAGGCACAGGGCGAATTCGACGCTGACGAACCAGGAAAGCCCGTTCCAGGTCAGCCGGTCCATCGTGTGCCAGCCATTCATCAGCAGCAGGGAAAGAACGAATCCCTTCACGCTGACGTCCTGATGGTATTTCAGGTCGAAGATGGAGGTGTAGCCGCCGTCATTCGCCAGGTTGCGCAGCACCAGGACCATCACCAGGATCAGCAGCAGCATGAACAGGTGCACGGGATAAAGCCGGATCAGCCGGGCGCGCAGGAACGCGCCATAGCCGCGCCAGGTCAGGAGTTCGCGCATCCGGTGCCCATAGCTGTAGGTCAGGATGAAGCCCGACAAGACGAAGAAGAACTCCACCCACAGATAGCCGCGGGTGACGATGCGATCCCACCATTGCACGCCGCTGTAATGATGGCCTTCGCTGAAATGATAGAGCACGATGATCAGGGGCGGGATCGCCCGTGCGCCGGCCAGCGCCCTGATGGTTCCGCGTGCGGTTCTGTGGTCTTTTTCAGCGTTCATCCAGCCCAAACTAGCGGTGGCGCGGCTTTGTGTCATCGTTCCCGCCGATTGGGCGGAAGCAAAAAAATCGTGTAGCGTCCCGGCGCGTTCTGTCGGGGCCAAAGCGTGTTGCCGCATCTTCAGTCGGCGCTGGGTATCTGCGCCATCATTGCCATTGCCTGGGCCCTGTCCGAGAATCGAAGTGCCTTTTCCTGGCGGATGGTGGCGGGCACGCTTGCGGCCCAGGCCGTCATCGCCGTCCTGCTGCTGGAAGTGCCCTTCGTGCGCGACCTCCTGTTCGGCCTCAACGGCGCGGTGGTCGCCCTGTCGGAGGCGACCAGATCCGGCACCAGCTTCATCTATGGCTTTCTGGGCGGCGGGCCAACGCCCTTCACTGTCACCCAGCCCGCCAACATGATTAACCTGGCCTTCGGCGTGCTGCCGCTGATCATCGTGATCTCGGCCCTGTCGGCCATCCTCTGGTACTGGCGCATCCTGCCTGCGATTGTCGGCGCGATGGCGGCGGTGCTCAAGCGCAGCATGGGCCTTGGTGGGGCGGTGGGCCTGTCGGCGGCGGCCACGGTCTTCCTGGGCAATGTGGAGGGCCAGCTGGTGATCCGCCCCTATCTGGGGCGGCTGACCCGTACCGAGCTTTTCATCCTGATGACGGTGGGCCTGTCGGTTATCGCCGGCACGGTTTTCGTGCTCTATGCCACGCTGCTGAAGGATGTGCTGCCGGGCGCGCTGGGCCATCTTCTGGTCGCCTCGATGATGTCGCTGCCGGGCGGCATCCTGATCGCCCGCATCATGGTGCCCGGTCCCGCCGACACCGATGTGGAAGGCAAGGACGCCACCATCAAATATCATTCCACCATGGATGCCATGTCGCGCGGCACCGAAGACGGCCTGAAAATCTATCTTCAGATCATCGCCATGCTGATTGTGATGACGGCGCTGACCGCGCTGGTGAACATCATCCTGTCGGCGCTGCCGCCGGTGTTCGGCGCACCCCTGACGATCGAGCGCATGCTGGGCTGGCTGTTCGCGCCCATGGTCTGGCTCTATGGCGTGCCGTGGCATGAAGCCGCGACGGCCGGAAGCCTGGCCGGGATCAAGGTGGTGCTGACCGAACTGATCGCCTATGTCCGCATGGCGGCGCTGCCGCCGGGAAGCCTGGACCCCCGCGCCACCCAGATCATGGTTTACGCCATGTGCGGTTTCGGCAACCTGGCCAGCGTGGGTATCCTTATCGGGGGCATGAGCGCGATCATTCCGGAACGCCGGGAAGAAATCGTCTCCCTGGCGATGAAGGCGCTGGTTTCGGGCACTCTTGCCAGCGGCCTCACCGGTGCCATGATCGGGCTGTTGCCACTTTAAGGACGCCGATGCAGTTCTGGCCTCCCGAAAAATTCGAGGGCGAAATCGTGTCCCTTGACCGGTTGGGGCCGCCTTCGTCCCGCGCCGGCGCGGACGATGCGGACGGCTAGATGCGGCGTCTTCTGGTCCGTTTCTGTCTGCTGCTGGCGGCCTGCTGCGCGGTCGCATGCGCGCCGCTTCGCGCCCCGCTGGGCGCGATGTCCGAGCCGCCCGCACTGGCCGATGGTGTCTTCGTGACCCGCGACGGCACAAGGCTGCCCTTGCGCGAATGGGCCGCGGACGGCGCCAGGCGGGGCCGTCCCCGCGCGCTGATCCTGGCGCTGCACGGCATGAGCGACTATTCCAACGCCTTCGCCATGCCCGGAACGTTCTGGGCCACGCAGGGCATCACCACGCTGGCATATGACCAGCGCGGCTTCGGCGCCGGTCCCAATCCCGGCCTGTGGGCGGGCGCCGACATCATGCGCCGTGACCTGGATGATTTCATCGTTGCGGCCAAAGCGCGCTTTCCCGGCGTGCCGGTCTTTGTGCTGGGCGAAAGCATGGGCGGGGCAGTGGCGCTGACGGCGCTGGCCTCGCCGGGCGCGGCACTGTCATCGCAGGTGGACGGGGTCATTCTGGCCGCGCCTGCGGTGTGGTCGCGCGGCGACATGCCTGTCAGCTACCGCGTCGCGCTGTATCTGGCCGCCCACCTGTTGCCCGGGATGATCCTGGCGAACAGCGCCGCCAGCCATGTCGTGACCATCGTGCCCTCCGACAATGTCGAGATGCTGCGCGCCCTTGCCCGCGATCCCCTGTTCCAGAAAAAGACCCGCACCGACGCGCTGTTCGGGCTGGTCAACCTGATGGACGAGGCACGCAGCGCGGCCGCCCACATCAAGGGTCCGCCGCCGATCCTGTTTCTTTACGGCGCCCACGACCAGATCATTCCCGCCGCTCCCACCAGGGCGGTGGTCGCCGCCCTTGGCGCCAATGCCGATGTGCGCCGCTATCCGAACGGCTATCACATGCTGTTCCGCGATCTTGACGGCTGCACCGTACAGAAGGACACCGCCGGCTGGGTGCTGGAACATGCCACGGGCAACAAAGCGGCGGATTGACCGTTATCTCCAGGCAGCATCCGGGAGAATCCCATGAAACAGAAGAAGCACGACCTGCGCGACGATGCCGGCAAGCCCGGCATCACGCCCGACCGCAACGATCTGAAATTCGCCGGCGACGAGAACCGCAAGATCGTTCCCGACAGCGGCGAACATGCCGTCAATCCCACGCCCGGCAGCAGGGCAGGCATGGCCGAAGGCCAGGTCACCAAGAGCAACTGACCGCGCGATTTCCAGCACTGGCGAAGTTCCACGATTCCGGCCATAACAGCGCCGGTTTTTGGTGGAACTTTCTTCATGTCGCTTGCCGCTCCGCGCGTGGTCACCATTTCCGATTTGCGGCGCCTGGCGCGCGCCCGGCTGCCCGCTTCGGTGTTCGGTTATCTGGACGGCGCCGCCGATGACGAAGTCACTCTGAGGGACAGCGAGGCGGCCTATCGCGAGGTCTGGTTCAAGCCGCGCTTCGCGGTGGCCGTGCCCGCCTGCGACCTGTCGGTGACGGTGCTGGGACACAAGCTCGATCTGCCCTTCCTGCTGGCGCCCATCGGCTATTCGCGGCTGATGCATCCCAGGGGCGAACTGGCGGCCAGTGCCGCGGCCGGCAGGGCTGGCACCGCCTATATTCTTTCCACCATGTCGGGCCACCGCATCGAGGATGTGAAGGCGCAATCGCCGGGCCCCACCTTCTACCAGCTCTATCTGGCGGGCGGGCGCGGTGCCGCCGAAGGCGCCATCGCCCGCGCCAAGGCCGCCGGCTATACGGCGCTGTTCGTCACCATCGACACGCCGGTGGCCGGCAACCGCGAGCGCGACGTGCGCAACGGCATGAAGGAGCTGATGGGCAAAAATCCCTTCGCCAAGCTGCCCTATATCCCGAACATCCTGGCCCATCCGCGCTGGCTGGCGTCGTTCATCGCCGACGGCATGACCCGGCCTTTTCCCAACATCATCATTCCGGGCAAGGGCCCGCTGGAGGCGATCGACGTGGCTGCCGCGCTGGAATCGGCGCAGGTGTCGTGGACCGACCTCAAATGGATACGCGATGCCTGGGGCGGGCCCATCGTAATCAAGGGCGTGATCACTGTCGATGATGCGCGCCGCGCGGTCGATCATGGTGCCGAGGGCATCGTCGTCTCCACCCATGCCGGGCGCCAGCTCGACACCTGTCCCGCTTCGATCCGCGTGCTGCCCGGCGTGGTCGATGCGGTGAAGGGCAAGACCACCATCCTGTTCGACGGCGGCATTCGGCGCGGCTCCCACATCGTCAAGGCCATCGCCATGGGCGCGGATGCCTGCCTTCTGGGGCGCGGCTACGCCTATGGCATGGCAGCGGCAGGCCTGCCGGGCATCGAACGCGCGATCGAGATCTTCATCGCCGACGTCATCCGCACCCTCAAGCTCCTGGGCTGCCCCAGCATCGCGGCACTGGACCGGTCCTACATCTCCTTGAAGCACGGCTTCCGCGCAGACTGACGCCGGTCTTTTGGCCTCCGAGTTCGTCGCTCGTCGCTCATGGGCTACCGCGCCCACATCGCTCCTCGCTCCTGCTCAGAACCCAAAATACCTGGCGTCAGCGTTGGACCTGACGGGACCGGAGCTACCAGCCCCGGTCGCCGAAATGAGCCTGATAGAGCGGGCCTGCCTCGGCACGGATCTCTGCGCCCAGCTTCAGACCCAGCTCGCGCGCCACCGCCGCCGCATCGGGGCCCAGCGCAATGCCGGCACTGCGGCGCCAGCAGTGCCGTCCGTCCGGCGTCAGCACTTCGCCCACGAAATCCAGCCTGCCGTCCGCGACGGTCGCCAGCGCGGCGATGGGCGTGCGGCACGATCCGTCCAGCGCCAGAAGGAAGGCGCGCTCCGCCGTGGTGGCGATGGAGTATTCGGCCACATCCAGCGGCTTCAGCATGGCCAGGGTCTTTTCGTCGCCGGCGCGCGCCGTCACCGCCAGCGCACCCTGGCCCGGAGCGGGCGGCATGCTCTCACCATCCACGATCCCGGCGGCGTGATGCTCCAGTCCCAGCCGCTTCAGTCCGGCCAGCGCCAGATAGGTCGCATCGAAATCGCCGGCTTCAATCCGGGCCAACCGCGTTTCCACCCGGCCGCGCAGCATTTCCACCTTCAGGTCGGGGCGCAGATGCAGCGTCTGCGCCTGGCGCCTGAGGGACGCGGTGCCCACCGTGGCGCCGGGCTTCAGGTCCGTGACGCTTGCGCCATGCGGACTGATGAAGGCGTCGAAGGGCACCTCACGCGAAGGAACGCAGGCCAGCACGATGCCGTCCGGCAACCGCGTAGGCAGGTCCTTCATCGAATGCACGGCCGCGTCGATGCGCCCGTCCAGCAGCGCCTCGTCCAGCTCCTTGGTGAACAGCCCCTTGCCCCCGGCCTCCTGCAGCAGCCGGTCCTGGATGCGGTCGCCGCTGGTCATGAAGGTGGAGACGGAAAAGGCTTCCGCCGGCATATCGCCGCGCTCGGACAGAATCCGGCCCACCAGATAGGTCTGGGCCAGGGCCAAAGGCGATCCGCGCGAGCCGAGTTTCAAGGCATCTGGCCGGATCATGGCCACTCCGCCACCGGCGGCATGGAAGACAGGATGCTCTCCACATTGCCGCCGGTCTTCAGGCCGAAGGTGGTGCCGCGGTCATAGAGCAGGTTGAACTCCACATAGCGGCCACGCCATTTGGCCTGCTGGTGGCGTTCGGCGTTGGTCCAGGCTTCGCCCATCCGCCGGGCGATGATCCGGGGCTGGATATCCAGAAAGGCTTCGCCCACCGCGCGGGTGAAGGCAAAATCCTTCTCCCAGTCGCCGCTGTCGTGATGGTCATAGAAGATGCCGCCCACTCCGCGCGGCTCGCCGCGATGGGCCAGCCAGAAATACTCGTCCGCCCACTGCCTGTATCTGTCGTACCAGGCGGGATCGAAGCCGTCACAGGCCGCCTTCATCCGGGCGTGAAAATCCACCGCATCGGGGTGGCCGGCGTTCCGCGCCGCGTCCAGCGTGGGATTGAGGTCGGCGCCGCCGCCGAACCAGCCCTTGGTGGTGACGATCATGCGTGTGTTCATGTGCACGGCGGGCACGCGCGGATTTCGCATGTGCGCGATCAGGCTGATGCCGCTGGCCCAGAAACGCGGATCGTCCGCCGCGCCGGGAATCTGCCTGGCGAATTCGGGCGAGAATTCGCCATGGACAGTGGAGGTATGCACGCCGACCTTTTCGAACAGCCGGCCGCGCATCATGCCCATGACGCCACCGCCCTCGTCGTGGCCGGCGTCGCCGCGCTTCCACGGCGTCTTCACAAAGCGACCCGCCTCGCCGGGATAGAGCGCGGCGGGCGCCTGGGACTCCAGCGCCTCGAACGCGGCCATGATGCGGTCTCTCAAGGATTCGAACCAGGTGCGGGCCTTTACCTTGCGGGCTTCGATGTCGCTCATGGCGCGCTTTTAGCCGGTCCTTCGCGTCTGCACCATGGTTTTCGGCCGCGCCTCTGGCGCTTTGCCGCGCGGGCCGACAATATCGCGCCAGATAACAGGGCAGGGAGGCCCCACATGCAGATACATCGCCGCGCGATCCTGGCGGGCGGCCTGGCGCTTGCCGCCACGCCCGCTGCCGCCACCGACCCGCGACTGGCCTTCAAGGTGCCCGACGGCGCCTGCGACTGCCATCACCATCTCTACGATCCGCGCTTTGCCTATATGCCGGGCGCGCGGTTGAAGCCGCCCTTCGCCACCGTGGCCGATTACCGCAAGCTGCAGAAGAAGATCGGCACCAGCCGCAACATCATCGTCCAGCCCTCCACCTATGGCATCAACAACGCCTGCGTGGTGGACGCGCTGCATCAGTTCGGCGACGCTGCCCGCGGGGTCTGCGTGGTCAATTCGAAAGTCAGCGACGGCGAGTTGAAGGACCTTCATGCCGCCGGCGTGCGCGGCGTGCGCATCCAGTTCGGGCTGGGAAATCCGGTGGGCGCCGACGAAGTGATGCCGCTGGCCAGGCGCATCGCCGGCATGGGCTGGCACATCCAGTGCAACATGCCGCCCGAGCAGCTGGTGGCGATGGAAAAGCTGCTGCTGTCATTGCCGGTGCCCGTGATCATCGACCATCTGGGCCGCGCGGTGGACACCAGCGGGCCGCAATATGTGTCGGTGCGCCGGCTGCTGGACAGCGGCCATGGCTGGGTGAAAGTGTCCGGCGCCTATCTTTATGGCAAGGGCACGGCGCCGGACTATGCGGACGCCAGCGCCGCGGCGATGGGTTATATCCGCCACGCGCCCGAACGCTGCGTGTGGGGCAGCGACTGGCCGCATCCCGACGCAACCTCGGGCCGCGTGCCGATGCCCGATGACGTGGTGCTGATCAACCTTCTGGCGAAATGGGCGCCGGACGAAAAACTGCGCCATCGGATCCTGGTGGAGAATCCGGAGGCGTTTTACGGCTTCGATCCCGCCAAACGGCCCAGGGCACGCTAGAAGGTCGCGGCGGCCATCACCGCCAGGCGGATGGCTGCTGCAGAAGTCCGGTAAGCGTGGCCTCCAGTCCGCGGCGGAAGCGGGCAGTGTCGAACAGCGGTGCGCTCTGAAGGTTGTCCTTCAGTCTCTGATGGATGGCCTTCAGCAGCGCGCCGTCCCGTGCCAGCTTCAGCGCCAGCGCTTCATAGTCTTCCAGCGACTCCGTCACCATTTCCGGCAGGCCCACGGCATCCAGCAGGCTGGCGCCCACCCGGCCTGCGAAGGAGCGGCCCTTGCAGGTCAGCACCGGCAGGCCCGCCCACAGCGCATCGCTGCCGGTGGTATGGGCATTGTAGGGCAGGGTGTCCAAGAACAGGTCGGCCAGCCGGTGCCGTGCCAGATGTTCGTCCGTCGGCAATATGGGCGCAAAGACCAGCCGCGCCGGATCGATGCCGCTTGCCGCGGCCGCTGCGCGCAGGTTTTCCGCGCCCGGCCCGTCCATCAGCCACAGCACGCTGCCCGGAAGCTGGGCCAGAAGCCGCATCCAGATATCGAACATTTGCGTCGTCAGCTTCCAGTGCGCGTTGAAGCAGCAGAAGACGAAGCCCGCCTGCGGCAGCCCGGCCTGGGCACGCGCCGGCGTGGACGCGATGGCGCGGGTGCTGTCATTGACCTGATAACAGTCGGGCAGGTGCACGATGCGCTCGCTGAAAAAGGGCTGCTGGTCGTGCGGCAGCACGATCCTGTCCGCCAGGATGGCGTCGATGAAGGGCGCGCCCGTGGTGCCGGGATAGACCAGCCACGACGCCTGCACCGTGGCGGGCCGCCACGACAGAATGCCTGGCCGGCCGTTCATGGTGTGGCCGCTGAAGTCGATGGCGATGTCGACTTCCAGCGCCCGCATCATCCCGGCCACTTCGCGGTCGCTCTTTCCCCGCACATCGTGGAATTCGTCAAACGCTTTCACCAGGCGCGCGCGCATCGGCGAGCCGTCGTCGGGACCATGGGAGATGGCAATCACGGTGAAGCGGCTGCGGTCATGGCTCTCGAACAGCTCCGCCGTCAGCGCCGCCGTGGGATGATTGTGGAAATCCGCCGACAGATAGGCCAGGCGGATGCGGTCGTGGCTATGGCGCACCTTCTCCAGCGGCGCGTGCGGGGGAACGGTGCGGGCGATCGCGGTCTCGGCCGCGCGCCGCAGCAGGGCGGGATCGTCGCTGTATCCCATCAGCACCATCGGCTGGATCAGCGCGGTGCCATGACAGGCCGCCTCCAGCAGGCCGGGTGCGATCTCCTCCGCCGTCTTCCAGTCGCAGGCCAGGGCCGCGGCCCGCGCCACTCCGTTCAGCGCGGCCGGTTGATGCGGCGCCGCCTCTCGCAGCCGCGCGAACCGGTCCTGCGCTTCTGCGATGCGCCCCGCCTCCAGCGCGATGGTCGCCTTCAGGTGCATCGCTTCGGCCGCATCCGGCTGCAGCGCCAGCGCCGCGTCGGCTGCCGCTTCGGCCTCCTTTGCCCGCCCCATCTCGTTCAGCACCATGCCGCGGTTGATCAGCGCGTTGACGTGTCCCGGCGCCAGCGCCAGCGCCCGGTCGTGACTGGCCAGCGCCGCCTCAAGCCGGCGCAGCTGGCGCAACACCGCGCCCCGATTGTTCCAGGCGGCGGGCACATCGGTGCGCCCCGCCAGCGCACGGTCGTAACCGGCCAGCGCTTCGTCCAGCCGGCCCAACTCCATCAATAGATTGGCGCGGTTGAATTCGCCCTCGAAAAAGCCTGGGCGCTGGGCCAGCGCGGCATCATAGGCGCCCATCGCCTCGCTTTTGCGGTTCAGCGCCGACAGCACATTGGCATAATTCACCAGCAGTTCCGGCGGCTGGGACACGGCCAGAATCTCGCGATAGCGGCGTTCGGCCTCCGCCAGATTGCCGCTGCGGCGCGCCGCCACCGCCTGATCGTACAAAGCCTGAAGGTCCATCTAGCGCGCCAGCCGTTCGACAATGAAGTTCATGAAGGCATCCGGGTCCGATTTCAGGCACACCTGCGCGTTGGGTGCGCCGGGTTCTTCCCGGGTCATGCCGTCATCGGCCACCACGATGCGCAAGGGCACGGTGGGACATAGCGACGGCTTCAGCATCCAGGCAAGGGTCATGGGGTCGAACAGGGTGGGCGTCACCTGACGGGTGCCATAGGACCATTGCAGGTAAAGCAGCGCCAGCGCATCGCTCAGCGGTGTGCCGCGCGAGAACAGCTGGCCACGCCGGACTTCGTCCATCTTCAGGTTGGCGGTGGAATCCAGCGGCATCGCCACCACCGGAACGCCCGACGCATAGAGCTTCTGCTGGGCGCGAATGTCGTTCTTCACGTTCCATTCCGGGTGGGGCTGGACCGTGCGGCCAAAGCCGTCGGAGAAGGGCCGGATGGACCCGCCCATGGTGACGACGCGCTTCAGCTTGCGGAAGGTTGCCCGATCGCGGTCGATCAGGGCGCCGATATTGGGCGAGGGCGCCACCGCCACCAGGGTGATCTGGCCGGGATATTTGCGGATTTGTTCCAGGATGAAATCCACCGCCCCGGGATGGCCGGCACGGGCGAAACGACCCTGTTCGCCATAGGCGCGCTGGGTGAAGCCGGCGGCATTGGCGCCCGAGGCCGCGCCCACCGCCACGGGAATGCCGCCATGGCCGGTCTCGCCCAGCATCCGGTCCAGGATGGCGGCCCGCGCCTTTGTGTCGCCGAAATCGGTGGTGATGCCCAGCACTTCGACTTCCGGGCTTTTCAACGCCAGCGCCACCACAAAGGCGTCGTCGATGTCATCGCCGATGTCGGTATCGATGATGATCTTTTCGGGCGCGGCAAATGCCGGCACGCTGAACAAAAGACCCGCCAGCAGCGCGGCGGCAATTTCCTTGCGCATTCCGTTCCCGTTTTTGGCACGTTTTTCGGCAGCCTAGCGCGGCTTGCAGGGCGGGGCCACCACTTCGACCACGGCTGCCGGCGCGCCGGGGCTATTTCTTCCCGAAGATGCTGCCCGCCAGCCAGTGCGGCCGGCCATCGGCATTCGCCACCCGTTCGATCACCGCCGTCACCAGCGCATCCAGCTTCACTGCATCCTCTTTGTGGATGCCCGGCTGCGCCAGATCGTCGGAAGGCGAATGATAGCGGTTGGCGCGCCAGGCATGCTCGATGTCGAATTCCGGCGAGCCCTTGGCGAATCCGAATTTGAAGAACAGGGCGGGTATGCCCCGGTGCACGAAGCTGTACTGGTCGGCGCGGATGAAGACATTGCGGTCCGGCATGGGGTCGGGGACCACCGCGATCCCCATCGGTCCGGCGGCGGCGCGCAGATCCGCGCCCAGGCTGCTTTCGGCTTCGCCCGGCACATAGACGCTTTTCAGCGTCCACAAGGGCAGGGGCATGTCGAAATTCACGTCGGCCACGATCGTCCTTTTGGGGACGGTGGGATGGGAGGCGAAATAGCGCGAGCCCAGAAGTCCTTTCTCCTCGGCGGTGAAGAGCGCGAACAGGACGGAGCGGCGTGGCCTTTTTCCCGTCGCCAGCCGATGGGCGATGTCCAGCACCGCGGCCACGCCCGAGGCATCGTCCATCGCCCCGTTGTAGATGCTGTCGCCCTTGATCGGCGCGCCGACGCCCAGATGGTCCAGATGCGACGACACCACCACATATTCCCGGGCCAGCCTGGGATCGCTGCCGGGCAGCTTTGCCACCAGGTTGGGCGATGTGAGTTGCGACCTCCGCGCCACGATCCGCGCCTTCAGCCGCCCGGCCATCGCAAAGTGCGGCAGGGGCTTTGACGCATCGGCCAGCGCGACCAGTTCGGCAAAGCTGTGGCCGCTGCCGGCGAACAGTTCCTGCGATTTTTCGGGATCGAAGGTTGCGGTGAAGAAGGGGACGCGCGTTTCGCGCAGCGCCGTGTCGGCCAGATACATGCCCGGCTGGCGCGCCAGAAGCTTCTGGCGCTGCCACAATATCTCCACCTGCTTGGGTGTTGTCAGGCTGATGACGCCCACCGCGCCCCGCTGTGCCAGCCCCCTGTTGCGCTCATAGCGGGCGTTGGACTTGATGGCGCCGGAAATGTCGGCGGGCCCGCCGCCCAGCACCACCGCCACCTTGCCCTTCAGGTCGATGCCGGCGAAATCGTCATGGCCCTGCCCCGGCAGGTGCAGGCCGTAACCGATGAAGACCAGCGGCGCGTTCACGCTGCCCGGGCGCGGCCCCCCGCCGGCTGTGATCAGCATATCCGAGCCAACCGCGATCACCTGTGTGCCGGATGTTCCGGTCAGCGTGGCGCCGCTGGCGTCCTGGTCCACTATCTGCTGCACCAGGGGAACCGATTGCAGATAGCCGTCGGTGCCGGCGGGCGGAAGGCCCAGCTTCCGGAAGCGCCCGATCACATAATCGGCGGCGCGCATATAGCCGGGCGATCCGGTCATCCGCCCCTGATTGGCGTCGTCGGCAAGCGCCGACACATCGGCCCACCATTGCGCGGCCGCCGGCGACAGGGGCTGGGCAACCGACGCGCGCGGGAGCAGAATGGAAACGGCCATGGCGGCAAGCATGGCCAGCGCGGCAGGGATGGGGCGGGACATGGAAACTCCGTCTGCGGATTGTCCGGTGGACCCATCAAAGCATGAGTCCCGCCCGCCGTGGGATGCTTTGACGCCAGGATGCCGACTTTTCCGGATTCGCCCTGATCGCGGCAGACTGAACCGTTTTTGTGCAGATTATTTTTGGCGCCGGGCCGTTGCCTTGTTTCGGCCTGGGCGATTTAATCGCCGGGCGCGTGACGACGCGCGATCGAGCGTCGGCAACAGGCGCGGGCGGGGCCCCAGGACAGGCAGTATCAATCGGGCGCGGACCCCGCGCCCCTGCATTCTTGGGGAGTTCAAATGACCGTTTCCGTCAGTGTGCCGTCCCGGCGCTCCCTCCTGAGCATGATCGGCGTGGTGGCGGGCAGTGCCGCCATGGTCCACGCCATGACCCGGCTGGGATATGCGGGCGAGTCCACCTTCAAAGGGCCGCCCAGGCTGGGCGCGCCGCCGCCGGGCACCTCTGTGCTGGTGCTGGGTGCGGGCGTCGCCGGCATGGTCGCGGCGATGGAATTGCGCGACGCCGGCTATCATGTGCAGGTGCTGGAGTATAATGGTCGTGCCGGCGGGCGGAACTGGACGCTCTATGGCGGCGACACCTATACCGAGCTGGGCGGCTTCACCCAGCACGTCCAGTTCGATCCCGGCCAGTACATCAATCCCGGGCCCTGGCGGCTTCCCTATCATCATCAGGGCATCCTGCATTATGTGAACCGGCTGAATGTGGCGCTCGAGCCCTTCACCCAGGTCAACTACAACGCCTATGTCCATTCGACCGAGGCGTATGGCGGCAAGCCGGTGCGCTACCGCCAGGTGCAGGCCGATTTCTACGGCCATGTGTCCGAGCTCCTGGCCAAAAGCACGAAACAGGGCGCGCTGGACCAGGCCGTCACCAAGCAGGACCAGGAGATGCTGCTGGCCGCACTCAGGGACTGGGGCGCGCTGGATGCCGACCATCGCTACGCCACCGGGTTGGAGGCGGGTGAGCGGCGCGGCTATGCCGTCGATCCCGGCGGCGGTCTGGACTCCATGCCGGTGGCGGGCAAGGCGCTGGAACTGCCCGAACTGCTTCAATCGGGCCTGTGGTCGGCGATCGGCGCGGGGCTTGCCTATGACATGCAAAGCTCGATCTTCCAGCCCAGGGGGGGCATGGGCCAGATCGGCAAGGCCTTCGGCAAGGCGCTGGAACCGCTGATCGCCTACAATTGCAAGGTGGTCGACATCCACCAAGACGAGAAGGGCGTCACCGTCTCCTACATCGACAGCCGCTCGATCGATGGGAGGGGGGGCGGTGCGCGCAAGACGGCCAGCGCGGACTGGTGCGTCTGCACCATCCCGGCCTCGGTCCTGTCGCAGATCCCGATGAATGTCGGCGCGCCGATGAAGAACGCGATCAACCAGATCCCCTATATGGCGGCGCTCAAGGTGGGCCTTCAGATGAAACGCCGCTTCTGGGAGGAGGACGAGCAGATCTATGGCGGCCAGTCCTATACCAACCAGCCCAACACCATGATCGGCTATCCGATGTGGGATTATTTCTCCAAAGGAAAGGGCGTGCTGCTGGGGGCCTACAGTTTCGGCACCCCGGCCTTCATCGCCGCCGCAAAGCCGCCCGGGGAGCGCATCCGGGACGCGCTGGAATATGGCTCCAGGATACACCCGCAATACAAGGACGAGTTCGAGTGCGGCGTGGCGGTGGCCTGGCATCGCGTGCCCTGGACGCTTGGCTGCGCGGGCTTTTGGACCGATGAAAGCCGCGCCGCCCATTACGACAATCTCTGTGCCATCGACGGGCGCATCGTGCTGGCGGGCGAGCATGCCTCGCGCATTCCCGCCTGGCAGGAGGGCGCGGTGACCAGCGCCATCGACGCCATCACCCGCCTGCACAAGAAAGTGATGAGCGCATGAGAACCGCCCCACGCATCGCCGCCATCCTGGTCCTTCTGTGCACACCCGCATGGGCGGACTCGGCCGGCCCCGCCCCCAAGCCCGGCAACGGCGCCAGTGCGCGGCAGAACATTTCCGGCTTCTTTTCGCATTTCCCGTTCGAGGGGGGCGAGGCGATCTACAGGGGCGTCTGCCAGGGCTGCCACATGCCCGGCGCGGTCGGCGCGATGGGCGCCGGCGCCTATCCGGCGCTGGCCAGGGACGGCAATCTGGAAACCGGCGCCTATCCGGTGATGATCGTGCTGAAGGGTCAGAAGGCGATGCCGGGCCTGGGCATGCAGCTGGACGACCAGCAAGTCGCCGACGTGGTGAATTATGTGCGCAGCCATTTCGGCAACCGCTTCAGGGACAAGGTGACCGCCGCCGACGTCAAGGCGATGCGCTGACCTGCATGACACCCAAAGGAGAAAAGAGGATGATGACCTTCAAGCCCGTGACCCTGGCCGGGCTCGCCGCCGCGAGCCTTTCCCTGACTCCCGCCGCCTCGGCCGCCGATATCGAGCGCTTCTATCCCGACAGCGGCACGGTGCCGATCGCCCAGGGCGTCGTCGTGCCGCCCGGCTACACCACCTATTACATCTCCGGCGCGCTGCCGACGCCGGTCAAGCCGGCGGCGAACGGCCAGCCCGCCGAGTATGGCGACATCACCCAGCAGACCCGCTCGGTGCTCGACAATCTGAAAGCCGCCATGGACAAGATGGGCGTGGGTTTTGGCGACGTGGTCGCCGCCCATGTCTTCCTCGATCCCAAGGCCGACTTCATGGCGATGAACAAGGTGTGGGGCACCGAGTTCGGCACCGCCGCCCAGCCCAACAAGCCGGCGCGCGCGGCCATGCGGGTGAACGCGCTGGTGGCGCCCGGCGCGCTGCTGGAAATCGAGTTCATCGCCGCCAAAAAGCCCTGACGGCAGTCAGACGTTCGAGCTGTGGATGGCGTCGACCATCGCGGCGGTGACTTCGCGCGTCGTCGCGTTGCCGCCCACATCCGGCGTCAGCACGCCAGCGGCGCAGACCTGTTCCAGCGCGCGCATCAGCCGCGCCGCGCCGTCCTTCTCGCCCAGATGCTCCAGCATCTGCGCGCCGGTCCAGAAGGTGGCGACCGGATTGGCGATGCCTTTGCCGGTGATGTCGAAGGCCGAGCCATGGATCGGCTCGAACATGGAAGGAAAACGCCGCTCGGGATTGACGTTCGCGGTCGGCGCCACGCCCAGGCTGCCGGCCAGCGCGCCCGCCAGGTCCGACAATATGTCGGCATGCAGGTTCGTGCCCACGATCGTGTCCAGGCTCCGGGGCTTCAATGTCATGCGCACGGTCATGGCATCGACCAGCATCTTGTCCCAGGTCACATCCGGAAATTCCTTCGCCACCTCGGCGGCGATCTCGTCCCACAGCACCATGCCGAAGCGCTGGGCGTTCGACTTGGTCACCACGGTCAGCATCTTGCGCGGCCGCGACCGGGCCAGCGCGAAGGCAAAGCGCATGATGCGGGTCACGCCAACGCGGGTGAAGATCGAAACCTCGGTCGCCACTTCCTCGGGCAGGCCCCGGTGCGCCCGTCCGCCATTGCCCGAATATTCGCCTTCGGAATTCTCGCGCACGATCACCCAGTCCAGGTCGCCGGGACCTGCCCCCCGCAGCGGCGAGGAGATACCCGGCAGGATGCGGGTCGGCCGCACATTGGCGTACTGGTCGAAGCCCTGGCAGATCGGCAGGCGCAGGCCCCACAGGGTGATGTGGTCGGGAATTTCCGGATCGCCCACAGCGCCGAAATATATGGCATCGAAGGGCTTCAACTGCTGCAAGCCGTCGGCAGGCATCATCACGCCATGCCTGCGGTAATAGTCCGAGCCCCAGTCGAAGCTTTTGATGTGGAAGGTCACATCGCCAAGCCTTTTGGCCAGCGCCTCGAGCACCTCGGTCCCGGCCGCGATCACTTCGGGGCCGATGCCGTCGGCCGGAATGGCCGCAATGGAATATTCGCGCATGCCCACACTCCTGTCGGGGTTATCTGCATTCCAAGCTAGGCCCTGGCGGCGGGGGCCACAACGGGTCCTGCCCGTGACAATTCGGTCGTGGCGATCGTTCGTTCGCGCCGTGCCTGTTGTGAACTGTCATGGCCAGCCGCTAGCCTCGCGCTTCCCGCCAACAAGGAGGCACCCATGCCTGCGATCAAGCTCAAGGATGGTACCCAGATCTTCTACAAGGACTGGGGCTCGGGTCAGCCCATCGTCTTCAGTCATGGATGGCCGCTGTCGGCCGACGACTGGGACACGCAGATGCTGTTCTTCCTGCATCACGGCTATCGTGTCATCGCCCATGACCGGCGCGGCCATGGCCGTTCGTCCCAGACCAGCGGCGGCAACGACATGGACACCTATGCGAGCGATCTGGCCGAACTGACGGCGGCGCTTGACCTCAAAGACGCCATCCATGTCGGCCATTCCACCGGCGGCGGCGAGGTGGCGCGCTATGTCGCCCGCTACGGCAAGGGCCGTGTCGCCAAGGCCGCGCTGGTCAGCGCCGTGCCGCCCGTGATGGTGAAGAAGGACTCCAATCCGGGCGGCCTGCCGATCGCGGTGTTCGACGGGCTGCGCGAGGCGCTGACCGCCAACCGCGCCCAGTTCTTCCTGGACGTTCCCAGCGGGCCCTTCTATGGCTTCAACCGGCCGGGCGCCAAGGTGATCGAGGGGGTGATCCGCAACTGGTGGCGCCAGGGCATGATGGGCGGCGCCAACGCCCATTACGACTGCATCAAGGCCTTCTCGGAAACCGACTTCACCGAAGACCTGAAGATGATCGACGTGCCCACGCTCGTGCTGCATGGCGATGACGACCAGATCGTGCCTTACGCCGATGCCGGGGTGCTGTCGGTCAAGCTGCTCAAGCATGGCACGCTGAAGGTTTATCCCGGCTATCCGCACGGCATGCTGACCACCCATGCCGATGTGCTGAATGCCGACCTTCTGGCCTTCTTCAAGAGCTGAGATGCAGCAGGTGCCGCTCACCATCGGGATCGCGGGGGGCACCTGTGCCGGCAAGTCGCGGCTGGCCGGAGCGCTGTGCGCGCATTATGGCGATGCGCTGCTGCTGGCGATGGACAGTTTCTATCGCGAGCAGCCGCGCGCCCTGATCGCCGCCGGCCAGGCCGATTTCGATACGCCAGACGCGCTCGACCTTGCGGCGATGGCGGATGCGCTGGCGATGCTGCGCGCGGGACTTCCCGCCGAGATCCCGCTCTATGACCGTGCCGGCAGTTCGGTGATGGGCCGCCAGACGGTCTCGCCCCGCGGCGTTCTGGTTGTGGAAGGCCTTTATGTGCTGGACTTTCCCCCTATCCGCGAACAGCTCGATCTGGCCGTGTTCATTGCGGTCGAACCTGACGTCCAGCGCACCCGCCGCCAGGTGCGCGACACGATCGAATATGGCCGCCCCGAAGAACGCCTGCTGCACGATCTGGCGCGCGCGCATGCCGACCAGGCGCGCCATGTGGCGCCCTCGCGCGCCTTCGCCCATCTGGTGCTGTCCGGCACCGCCGGCCTGGAAGAGCAGATGGCTGCCTGCCTTGGTGAACTGAAGGACAGGGCCTAGACCTGCGCCAGCAGCAGCGAGGTCTCGGTGGCGGCGATGCCGGCAATGGTGCGGATCCCGTCCAGCGCGCGGCTGAATGCGGCAAGGTCGGCGGTGTTCAGCTCCACCACCAGGTCCCAGCGGCCATTGGTGGTGTGGATATCCGCCACCTCCGCAAATCCCTTCAGTGCCTTTATCACCCTGGCCGACTGTTCGCCCTCGATGGCGATGCACATCACCGCGCGCACGCCGTCCTGGCCGTCCGCGGCACGCACGGTAAAGCCCTGGATGCGCCTGTCGGCCAGCATGCGGGCGATGCGGTTCTGCACCGTGCCGCGCGAGACCTTCAGCTTCCTGGCCAGCGTCACCGCCGGCTCGCGGGCATTGGCGCGCAGAAGGGCCAGCAGGCGGCGGTCCAGGTCGTCTGACATAACGGCATCATAGCATGGCGAACTGCCAGTTGTCCGGCAATTTGCGGCATATTGCTGGCTTTCTGCTGGCACCGACCGTGCCGATCATGGTGGGCCATTCCTGGGGATTCGCCATGCGTCCGCAGTTCCTCCTGACCGATCCTGGCCACTTCAACGTCTCCTACTGCATCAATCCCTGGATGGCGCCCGAAGCCTGGAATGCGGGCGCCGCGCGCGCCGCCCGGGCCGGGTCCGGGGCCCTGTGTGCCGCCATCCGGGAGGCGGGCGGCGAGGTGCATCTGCTGCCCGCCGTGGAAGGGCTGCCCGACCTGGTCTTTCCCGCCAATGCCGCGGTGGTCCTGGACGGGACCGTGCTTGCGGCCCGCTTCCTTCATCCCCAGCGCCAGGGCGAGGAGGCGATATTCCGCGCCGCCTTTGAAGATCTGCGTGCGCGCGGCCTGGTGGACGAAATCGTGGAACTGCCGGATGGCGTGATCCAGGAAGGCGCGGGCGATGCCATCTGGGACCAGACCCGCGGCCATTTCTGGATCGGCCACGGCCAGCGCTCCACCGCGTCCTCCATTGCCGTGATCGAGCAGGTGTTCGATCAGCCCGGCGTGGCGCTGGAGCTGGCCTCGCCCCGCTTCTATCACCTGGACACCTGTTTCTGCCCGCTGGCCGGCGGCCGGCTTCTCTATTATCCGCCCGCCTTCACGCCGGCCGCGCTGGCGGCCATCCACGCCCAGGTGCAGCCGGCCGACCGCATCGTGGCAAGCGACGAAGACGCCGCCGCCTTCTCGGTCAACGCGGTGAACATCGGCGAGGTCATCATCATGGCGCGGCCGCCCGAAAACCTCCGCGCCAGGCTCGCCGCCCATGGCTATCGCGTCGTGCCGATCGACCTCGATCCCTTCATCCTGTCGGGCGGCGGCGCCTATTGCATGACCCTCAGGCTGGACCGGGCCGGCGGCGCGGGCCGGATGCGAAGGGTGGGGTGACGGCCATGACCCGGCACCAGACCATCGGCATCGCAGAGGCGCTGATCGCCCGCGAGAACCGGCTCGGCGCGTCCAACTACAAGCCGCTGGACGTGGTTCTGACACGGGGGCAGGGCGTTTATGTCTGGGATGTGGAAGGGCGCCGCTACCTGGATTGCCTGTCGGCCTATTCCGCCGTCAACCAGGGTCATTGCCATCCGAAGATACTGGCGGCGATGCGCGAACAGGCCGCGCGCCTGACGCTGACCAGCCGCGCCTTCCGCAACGACCAGCTGGCACCTTTCTATGAAGAGCTTTGCGCGCTGACCAGGGCCCACAAGGTGCTGCCGATGAATTCGGGCGCCGAGGCGGTGGAAAGCGCCCTGAAGCTGGCGCGCAAATGGGGCTATCGCCACAAGGCCATACCGGATGGCAGGGCCGAGATCATCGTCTGCGCGAACAATTTCCACGGCCGCACCATCTCCATCGTGGGCTTTTCCAGCGACCCGGCCTCGCGCGACGGCTTCGGGCCTTTCCCGCCGGGCTTCGTCACCGTGCCCTTCGGCGACGCCGCGGCGCTGGAAGCGGCGATCACCCCCAACACCGCCGCCTTCCTGGCCGAGCCGATCCAGGGCGAGGCGGGCGTGATCATTCCTCCGCCGGGCTATCTGAAAAAGGCGCGCGAACTTTGCACGCGGCACAATGTCCTTTTCATTCTCGACGAGATCCAGACCGGCCTTGGCCGCACCGGCACGCTGCTGGCCGAGGAGCATGAAGGCGTCGAAGCCGACCTGACCCTGCTGGGCAAGGCCCTGTCGGGCGGCTTCTATCCGGTGTCGGCGGTGCTCTCGAATACCGAGGCGATGAGCGTGCTGCATCCGGGCGAGCACGGCTCGACCTTCGGCGGCAATCCCCTGGGCTGCGCCATCGCCCGCGCCGCGCTGAAGGTGCTGGTGGAAGAGGACATGATCGGCAACGCCGCGCGCGTGGGCGCGCAGCTGAAGGCCGCGCTTGCCGCCATTCCCGCGCCCCAGGTGAAAGAGGTACGCGGCGTTGGCCTGATGATCGCCATGGAATTGCACGCCGACGCAGGCGGCGCGCGCGGGCTGTGCGAAAAGCTGATGGCGCGCGGCCTTCTGGTCAAGGAGACCCACGATCATACCGTGCGCATCGCCCCGCCCCTGATCCTGTCGCCGCGCGAAGCCGGCTGGATCGCCGCCCAGGTCCGCGCCGCGCTGCTGGGATAGTTGCGCCGCCTTCCGCGATAGGCAAAAGTCGCGCCCAACAATCGGCAAACGGGTGGGACATGAGCGGCCTTCACGAACTTTCCCTGCACGCGCTGTCGGCGGGCCTGGCGGCAAGGCGCTTCTCGCCGGTCGATGTCGTCGATGCGTGCCTGGCGCGCATTGCGGCGCTGGAGCCGCGCCTCCACGCCTTTGTCGAAATCTATGCCGACGATGCGCGCCTTGCCGCCGAGGCCGCGGACAAGGCGATGCGGTCCGGTCATGGCCTTGGGCCGCTGCACGGCATTCCCGTCGCGCTGAAGGACCTGGTGGAAGTCGAGGGCCGCATCACGACCGCGGGCAGCGCGGTGTGGCGCGGGCGGCGCTCCACCTTCACCGCCACCCTGGCGCAGCGGATGATCGGCGCGGGCATGGTCGTGCTCGGCAAGACGCACACGGTCGAATTCGCCTATGGCGCCTGGGGCACCAACGAACAGATGGGCACGCCATGGAATCCGTGGGACATGGACGTGGCGCGCACGCCGGGCGGCTCCTCCGCCGGCTCGGCGGTGGCGGTGGCCGCACGCATGGCGCCGGTGGCCATCGGCACCGACACCGGCGGCTCGGTGCGCGTTCCCGCCTCCTGGTGCGGCATCACGGGCCTTAAGACCACGATCGGGCGCATCAGCACCCATGGCGTGATCCCGCTGTCGCCCACGCTCGATACCCCGGGGCCGCTGGCGCGCTGCGTGGAAGACTGCGCCATCCTTCTGGTGTTGCTGCAGGGCGGAGATCCCAACGATGCGATCACCTTCTCTTTGGCACCGTCCTCGCCGCTGGCCGACATGCGCCGCGGCATCAAGGGGCTCCGCCTGGCCGCCCTGCCGGACGGCGAGCGGGCGGGCGTCGACACGGAAGTGCTGGCCGCCTATGACACCTCGCTGGCGAAGCTTTCGGAGCTTGGGGCGGACATCGCCGTGCTGCCCTCCGGCCGCAGCCTGCGCGAGGCGGGCGACCTGGTGGGCAAGATCATCTCGGCGGAAAGCTATGCCTTCCATGCCGGCTTCATCGACCGCAACGATCTTCCGCTCGACCAGGCGGTGCGCGCGCGCATCCGCGCCGGCGCCGCGCTGTCGGCGAAGGACTATCTGGACGTGCTGGAAGACCGCAAGAAAGCCAAGGCCGAGTTCGCCGCCCGCATGGCAGGCTTCGACGCGGTGCTGACGCCGTCGACGCTGACGCCCGCCATTCCCCTGGACACGGTGGACCAGACGAGGACGCCCGCCATCTCCACCCGCTGGGTCAATTACCTGGACCTGTGCGCGCTGTCGCTGCCCAACGGCATGACGGAAGGCGGCCTACCCACCTCGCTGCAGATCGTGTGCCGCGGCGGCGACGAGGCGCTGGCCTTGCGCGTCGGCTGGGCACTGGAACAGGCCACCGACTGGCACATCCGCGCACCCCGGCTGGACTGAAAACCTCGTCAGGTCACCGCAAAGGGCGTAGGATGGCACAGCTTTTGTGGGGTAGCGCCATGACCGACTGGACGATCCGCGCGCACGAATTTTCCAACTGCAACTGTTCCTATGGCTGTCCCTGCCAGTTCAACGGCCTGCCCACCCATGGGCATTGCCGGGCCGTGGTCGGCTTTCGGATCGACAGTGGCCATCACGGCGACACCAGCCTGGACGGGCTGGCGGTCGTGGGCATGTTCTCCTGGCCCGGGCCCATCCATGAAGGCCATGGGGAGGCGGCCGTGGTGATAGACAGCAAGGCAAGCCCTGCCCAGCGCGCGGCGCTGCTGCGCATCCTGACCGGCCAGGATACCGAGCCCGGCGCCACCATCTTCAACGTCTTTGCCTCCACGCTGGAAAAGCTGCACGAACCCATCTTCACTGACATCGATTTTCAGGTCGACATCGACGCGCGCCGCGCCCGCATCAATGTCCCCGGCCTGGTGGAATCGCGCGGCGAGCCCATCCTCAATCCGGTCACCGGCGCCGAACACCGCATTCGCATCGACAATCCCAACGGCTTCGAATACCTCCTGGCCGAAATCGGACGCGGCTGGTCCAGCACGCAAAGGCCGATGGCGATCGAACTGGCCGACAGCTACGGCCAGTTCTGCGAACTGAACCTGTGCCAGAGCGGCGTGATCCACTAGGCCATGGAGGGTGGGGCGCTCGAGGCCGTGCTGCGCCGCGACCGCCAGATGGTGTCGGCCGCGCTGCTGCTGCTGACTCTGCTGGCGCTGGGCTACATCCTCTGGCTGGCCGGCCGCATGGCGATGCCCACGCCCGGCGCGATGCCTGACATGCCTGGGATGGACATGCCCGGCATGGACATGCCGATGGGCGCGGCGGTTCAGCCGGTGCTGAAGGCATGGACGGCGGGCGAATTCCTTCTCACCTTCGTCATGTGGTCGGTGATGATGGTGGCCATGATGCTGCCGTCCGCCGCGCCGATGATCCTGCTCTATGCACGGGTCGGGCGCATGGCCCAGGCGGCACAAAAGCCCTTCGCCGCCACCGGCTGGTTCGCCGGCGGCTACCTGCTGGCATGGACACTGTTCTCGCTCCTGGCCACGGCGGCGCAGGGAATCCTGACCGGCCTTGCGCTGCTCACGCCGATGATGGCCAGCGCCAGCGACGCGATGGGTGGTGTCATCCTGATCGCCGCGGGCCTCTATCAATGGACGCCATGGAAGGATCGCTGCCTGGCCCATTGCCGTGCGCCGCTGGCGTTCATCCAGCGGCATGGCGGCTTTCGCCCCCGCCCGTCTGCGGCGCTGGGGCTTGGCCTGCGCCACGGATTCTATTGCGTGGGCTGCTGCTGGGCGCTGATGGCGCTGCTGTTCGTGGGCGGGATCATGAATATCGCCTGGATCGCGGGGCTTGCCGTCCTGGTGCTGCTGGAGAAGCTGCTGAAGCATGGCCGGTTGATCGCGCGCGGCGCGGGGCTGGCGGCCATCGCCGCCGGCCTCATTCTGCTTGCGCCCGCGGCCTGAGCGTTCTTACGCGCGCTTCCACACCGCATAATAGGGCTGGCTGGAAAAGTCGGCATTGAAACCGGGAAAGATGACGGACTGGCCGCCGCGCGCCGGCACGAAATAATATTGCAGCGGATAGGGCGAGCCCGTGTAGGCGGCTGGAATGGCCGCGCCAAAGCCCGCGCCGTCGCGTGTCATCGCCATGCTCAGCCAACGCTCGCCGTGATTGACATGGCGATAAAACAGCGTCGCGGAAACGGCCGATGGCGCCGTCAGCGCAAGCGGCAACGGCGAGCCGGGCGTGAACATTGCGGGCACGTCATGGCGGCAGTCCAGTTGCGGCCGCACCGGCGGATTGGCGACGGCGGCCATCGCCTTTGCGGCGTCGCCATTCCCGCCTCTGGCCACCGCCGCGCGCACCGCGGCAATGTCGGCATCGATGGCCGCCAGCCGGTCGGTCCAGTGGCCGCGCCGCATGGGAATGCGCCCATAAGAGATGTCGGATCGATAGACCGCGCCTTGCCTTGCCAATTCCGCCCACGCTGCGCGCGCCTGCCCATAGGCCGCCACCGCGCGCCGCCCTGCCTCCGCGTCGTCGGCCTTCTGCCACAGCGCATAGTAAAGCCCCGCGCGCAGCTTGGCGGCGAAGAAGCGCGCCAGCCCCGCCTGGATGCGGACGTCGGATTGCACCAGCCCGTCCAGCGCCGGGCTGCCGCCTTCCGCCACCTTCGCCAGTCCACCAAGCCACACCGCCACCTCGGCGGGCGAATATCTGGCATTGGCACCGCCCGCCAGCAGGTCGCCCGCATGTTCGTCGATGGTGGAAAAAAGCTGCGGGTCCAGCGGGCTGCAGGCGCCGAAATTATAGGGCGCGGGCGTGTCGGAATAGGGCGCGTTCTTTTTTTCGACGGCCACCAGCGGCTGGTTGGTATAGACCTCGTACCACAGCGAATGGTTGGACGCCGATGGCAGCGACGCGCTGGTCATGAGCGGCAGCACCCGGCTTGCGGCAGCCAGTGCCTCCCCCGCCGCCATCGCGCCCTTGCCGTGACGCTCGGCCAGCGTGCGGCGCCAGAAGTCATGCCCGCCCTCGGGGTTGTAGAGCATTCGTCCCAGCAGGCGGTAATTGTCGGCGAATTTGCGCCAGTCCTTCGGATGACGGCTGACGGCATAGGCGTTGCGCCCGCCCGGATGGCCCGATCCCTCGCGCCCCTTGAAGGTCAGCGGCTCGCACACTTCCAGCCCCGCCGCGCCGCAGAAATGTGCCGCCCGGCCGATGGCCGAGGCCAGCGCCGGATCGGCCGACAGCAGATGGCGCTGTGTGCCGGGCCACAGCCGATAGAGAATGTCGTAGCTGCGTCCCTCCTGGTACAGGTCGGCATAGCCATAGCGGGTAAAGCGTCGCGCGCCGTTGGAGACGGCGAAAGTGCCCGTCTCCATCCGCCCCGGCGTGGGGATTTCCAGCTCGCGGATGTCGGCCTGGTGATAGCCCAGGCTCTGGTGCTCGGCCGAAAATTTGGGGCCAACGCTTACCGGCTGGCCGGTTTTCGCCGCGATGTCGATGATGGTCTGGTCGATGCCCTTGGCATGCATGTCGATATTCACTTTGCGCCCGCATTGCGCGATCGCCTCGAACAGGGTCTGCCAGAAGGGGTAATTGCCTTCGGGAATGCCGCTTTCGCCATGCACGCGCAAGGTGACGCCGGTGATCTCGGGGCATTCCTTCAAAAGGATCGCCAGCGCGTCGCGGTTGTAATTGGCGGCATCCGCCAGGTCCCTGATGCCGCCGATGACATGGTCGGAATGGGGGCTGTCGGTCCAGGCCCAGGCATGGGTCCAGATGCCGAGCTGGAAATCCAGGCCGCGCGCGCCCGTCTCCCGGGCGATGAATTTCAGCGTCTGAAGATTGCGTTCGCGTTCGCCCGGCTTGAGCGCCGGGGTGATGGTGACGTCATGGCCCGGCACCTCGACCAGATAGGGATAGGGAAAGTGCAGATAGTCGCCGGTGACCCCGCGCGGGAAATCGTATCCGAAGCCCAGCGCGAAGTTGAAGCGGTTGAAGCGGCACGCCGTCACCATGTCGAGATAGTCGCGCCAGCCATCGCGGTCATGGAACCACGGCATGTCCTCGATCTCGCTCAGGAAGGCGCGCGCGACGCTGCGGATGCGGTTGGGTGTGGTCTCCGCGATCGCCGTCTTCAGGTTCAGCGCGCCGGAACCCTGGGCGTCCACACGCTCGGCCAGGTCCAGCAGGGCATAGACGAAACCGCGCGGGTCCTGCGCTGACACCAGCAGTGCGGGCCGTTCCGCCAGCCGGCCCGGCACCAGCCGCAGGCATTCCGGCGAGGCCCAGTCCCTTGGCGGTGCGGCGAAGCCCGTCGCCCATCGCGATCCCGGCCCCGCGACGGCGACGACCGTCCCCTTCGCCGCCGCGGGACCGGTGGCGATATCCAGTGCCATGTTCTTCCTGGCCAGCGCGTCCTTCAGTTTGCCGGCGGCCCAGCGCAGCGGGGCACTGTCGGCTGCAGCGTCGATCAACAGCGAGACAGAACCGGACTGTGCCGCGGCCGGCGTCAGTGTCGCGGCCGGTGCCGCTCCCAGAACCTGAAGAACGCGCCGCCGCCGCATGCCTGTCATGGTCTGCCCTTCCGAATGTTCCGCCTCGCGGGTCTGACGCCCGTATGGCCGTACTATAGCCATTCCGGCGGGCGGGTCAGGCCGCGCGGATGAAGAATGATCCATGCCGGGTGTGAAATCGTTTCAGTCCTGCTCGAACTTGCGGGCCGAACGCAGTGACGCCGCCACGATGCTGGCGGCCAGCGGCCCCAATCCCAGCGCCATGATTGCGAGCGAATAGTTGCCGGTGACCTGGCGCACCCAGCCGACCATATAAGGCCCCACGAAGCTGCCCAGGTTGGACACCGCATTGATCAGCGCCAGGCCCGCCGCCGCTGCCGGCCCCGACAGCATCGCCGAAGGCACCGCCCAGAACACCGCGACGTAACAGAAGACGCCACTGATCCCCAGCGTCAGCGCCACCATGATCGCCACCGGATCGCGCAGCACCGCGCACGCAACCAGCCCCAGGCCGGAAATCGCCGCCGGGATAGCCGCGTGCCAGTTGCGTTCCCGCCTGCGATCCGAGCGAATGCTCCACAGCGCCATCGCCACCGCCGCCGCCGCGAAAGGAACGGCGTTGACCAGCGGCGTCATCGCAGCGGAAACGCCGAGCTGGTGGATCATTTGCGGCAGGAACAGGATCAGCCCATAGGCGGCCGCGTTGATGCCCACGCCGGCCAGCGCGATCAGCCATACAGTGCCGTTGGTCAGTGCGCCCGCGACGCTGAAGCGCTGCACGCTTTCGCGGTGCTGCCTTTCGCTGTCCAGCTGGGCGACCAGCCACGCCTTTTCGGACTGCGGCAGCCAGGGCGCGGCAGAGGGGCCTTCGGGCAAGGCGAAGCGGAAGCAAAGGCCCAGTGCGATGGTGGGCAGCGCCTGCAGGACGAACAGCCATTGCCAGCCCCTGAGGCCTGCAATGCCGTCCATCAGCAGGATGGGCTGCGAGATCAGCGATCCCACCATGATGGAAAAGGGCGTCGACAGGATCAACAGCATCAGCATGCGCACGCGATAGCGCTCGGGCGCCCACATGGTGAGGATGTAAAGCAGGCCCGGATAGAGCCCTGCCTCGCCAACGCCGAGGATGAAGCGCACCAGATAGAAGCTGTGCGGCCCCACGACAAAGGCGTTTAGCAGCGAGGCGATGCCCCACAGCGTGGTGATCAGCGGAATCCACACGCGCGCGCCCAGCCTCGCCAGCACCAGGTTGGACGGCACCGAGAAAGCAACGTAGCCGACAAAGAACAATCCGCCCGCCAGGCCATACTGTTCCGAATTCAGCCCCAGGTCCGCGTTCATGGTGAGGGCGGCGAAGCCCACATTCACCCGGTCGATATAGGCGACGAAATAGGCCGCGAACAGCAGCGGTAATATCCGCCACATGACATGGCGGACGGCGGATGCTTCCGGTGCCGGCACGATTTGCCCCCTCTGCCGCGAAGCCTAGAGAGCATGCAGGCGCCGTTCAAGCCCGCTAAGCCATCTCAGGCCGTCTTGCGGGACCCTTTCGGCATCATGCGTTGGATCAGCCCGTCATGCGCGATCGCCTGATGATAGAACGCCGCCGCGATATGGCCCAGGGCCAGCAGCACCAGCGCATAGGACGCAATCTCGTGCAGTTCGGTCAGGGGCCGGAAGATTTCCGGTGTGCGCTGCACCAGCGGGGGCATCGCGAACAGCCCGAAATCGATGCCGCGTCCGCGATAGAGCAGGGTGGGTATGCCGATGACCGGTACCACCAGCATCAGCAGGTACATCAGCCCGTGCCCCACCTTCGATGCCACCCGCGACAGCGGCGTGATGGTCTGCGGCAGGGGCGGAGGCCGGTGGACAATGCGCCAGCCGATGCGGACCAAGGTAAGGACCAGGATCGCCAGCCCAACCAGAACGTGGGTGTTGACCACGGCATCCTCATAGGCCTTGGGGAAGTCATCCACCGTCAGGCCCAAAAGGAACGTCACCGCTATCAGGACGGCGATGCTCCAGTGAAGCAGCATGGCGATCCCATCGTATCGCTCGTTCATTGAAACCTCTGTATCCTGATCCTATGACGCTAGTACGGTGGCCCCGGGTGAACCTTGCGCCATATCAAGTCTTCTTCCGGCCTTGGCTGGTCTTTGGGAGGCTTCAGGATTGACACAGCTGGAAGACCGGATGGAACCGCGCGTCGATACGGGCCTCTCGAGCGCCGAAGCCGCGCTGCGCCTGCGCCGTTTCGGGCCCAACGAACTTCCCAGCCCGGAGCGGCGCAACCTGCTGCGCATCGTGCTGGACACGCTCCGCCAGCCCATGTTCGCGCTTCTGGCGGTCGGCGCGCTGGTCTATCTGCTGCTGGGCGAGCCGGTGGATGCGGGCGTGCTGGGCGCGTTCGCCACCCTGTCGGTGGCCATTGGCATCGTGCAGGAAAGCCGCAGCGAAAAGGTGCTGCAGTCGCTGCGCAACCTGGCGAGCCCGCGCGCACTGGTGGTGCGCGACGGCGAGCGCCGGCGCATCGCCGGGCGCGAGCTGGTGCCCGGCGACATCATCATCCTGGGCGAAGGCGACCGCGTGCCGGCCGACGCCTTCCTGCTGGACTGCGCCGACCTGCTGGCCGATGAATCGCTGCTGACCGGCGAATCCGTGCCCGTCCGCAAGGTGCCGGGCGGGACGGAGGGAAAGCCGCCCGCCCCCGGCGGCGAGGACCTGCCCTTCGTCTTCGCCGGCACGCTGGTGGCGCGCGGCAGCGGCGTGGCGTGCGTCGCGGCGACGGGGCTTTCCACGGAGATGGGTGCCATCGGCCGCTCGCTGCAGTCCATCACCCTGGAACAGCCCCGGCTGCAGAAGCAGCTGCGCTGGCTGGTGCGCGACTTCGCGCTGCTGGGCCTTGGCGTGGCTTCGCTGGTGGTGCTGCTGGACGGCCTTTTGCGCGACTCCTGGCTGGCGGCGGCGCTGGCGGGAATCGCGGTGGGCATGTCGGTGCTGCCGGAAGAATTTCCCCTGGTCCTGGCGGTGTTCATGGCGATGGGCGCCTGGCGCATTTCGCGCGCGGGCGTGTTGACCCGCCGCGCCGCCGCGATCGAGACGCTGGGCTCGGCCACGGTGCTGTGCACCGACAAGACCGGCACGCTGACTGAAAACCGCATGCGGGTGGAGCTTGTCGCGGCCGACGGCATGGTGTGGCGGCACGACGGTGCGCCGCCGCGCGATGATCCGGTCAGGGCCGTGCTGCATGCCGCGCTGGGTGCCAGCGCGCCTATCCCCACCGATCCGATGGACCGGGCGATCCACAACGCCGCGGTGGCGGCCGAACTTGCCGGTCCGGGCACGCTGCTGCACAGCTATGGCCTCAAGCCCGACCTGCCCGCGACGTCCAACATCTGGGACGGGCCGGAAGAGGAAACCGCCATCGCCTATGCCAAGGGCGCGCCCGAAACCATCGCTGCCCTGTGCCGCATGCCGCCCGGCGCGCACCAGCAATTGCTGGCCCAGGCCGATGCCCTGGCGGCCCAGGGCATTCGCCTGCTGGCGGTGGCCGAGGCCGACCTGCCCTGGCGCGACGGCAGCCGTCCCGATTCCCAGCGCGACATCGCCTTCCGCTACCTGGGCCTGATCGGCTTCGCCGATCCGCTGCGCCAATCGGTGCCCGGCGCGGTCCGTGAATGCCGCAGCGCCGGCATCCGGGTGGTGATGATCACCGGCGACTATCCCGCCACCGCGCGCGCCATCGCCGCACAAGCGGGGATCGACGGCGGCACCGTGCTGGACGGCGACAGCCTGGAGCGGATGGATGACGCGGCGCTGGCAAAGGCGGTGCGCGCGACGTCCGTCTTCGCCCGCATCCGCCCCCAGCAGAAGCTGCGCCTGGTGGAAGCGCTGAAGCAGGACGGCGAGATCGTCGCCATGACCGGCGACGGGGTGAACGATGCCCCCGCCATGAAGGCCGCCCAGATCGGCATCGCCATGGGCGGGCGCGGCACCGACGTGGCGCGCGAGGCCGGCGCGCTGGTGCTGCTGAACGACGATTTCGCCTCCATCGTCGCCACCATCCGGCTGGGGCGGCGCATCTACGACAATCTGCGCAAGGCCATCGAATACATCATGGCGGTGCACATCCCCATCGCGGGCCTGGCGCTCCTGCCGCTGTTGTCGGGGCTGCCCCTGATGCTGATGCCGACCCAGATCGCCCTGCTGGAAATGGTGATCGATCCGGCCTGTTCGGTGGTGTTCGAGGCCGAAGCGGAGGAGCCGGACGTCATGGTCCGCCCGCCGCGCGATCCGGCCACGCCGCTTTTGGGGCGCGGCGCGGCGCTGTGGGCGCTGGTCCAGGGCGGGGTCGCGCTTCTCATCGTGGCCGCGTCGCTGTTTCTTGGCGCGGCCCTGGGCATGCCGGAAAACGAGTTGCGCGCGCTGGTCTTCACCGTGCTGGTGCTGATGAATATCGGCCTGATCCTGGTCAACCGCTCCTTCCGCTCGTCACTGCGCGAGGCGCTGCTGCGGCCCAACCCGACCCTGTGGCTGCTGGTAACCGCGGTGCTGTCGGTGCTGGCGGTGGCGCTGTACTGGGGTCCCGCGCAGCGGCTTTTCCATTTCGGGCCCCTGCACCTTGACGATGCCGCCGCCGTCGCCGTCGCCGGCGTGGTATTCCTGGCGTTGCTGGAAGGGCTCAAAGGCTTGGCCCGCCGCCACCTGAAAGTCCAGATATAGTCCCGCCTGGACACGCCGCGCACATAAAGGCCATGGACAGCCGGTCCGGGCTGGCGCTTTCCGGGCCGGGTGTTAATTTGCCGCCATCGAATTTTGGGGAAGGACGATTTGGGATGAAAACTTTGTCGAAGGCGGCACTTGTGCTGGCACTGGCATCGGTGCCGGCCGCCGCGCAGGTCAATGATGGCGACCAGGCTTCCACGCCGATGCCCTTCACCATGACCCAGGTGGCGAGCTTCAACCTGCCCTGGCGTATCGCCTTCCTGCCCGACGGCCGCATGCTGGTCACCGAAAAGGTCGGCCCCATCTGGCTGGTGACCCAGAAGGGCGAAAAGACGCCGGTGGAAGGCGCCCCCCAGGTGCTCTATGGTGGCCAGGGCGGCATGCTGGGCATCTTCGTCTCGCCCCATTACCGCAGCGACCACAGTGTCTATCTGACCTATTCGGAGCCCAATGAGGGCGGCTCCAGCCTGGCGTTGGCCCGGGCGACCTTGTCGCTGTCCGGCGGCAAGGCCAGCCTGGAAGGCCTGAAGGTGATCTGGCACGACCCGGCCGGCGGCAAGGGCGGCCAGTTCGGCGCCCAGGTGGCCTTCGCGCCCGACGGCAAGTCGCTGTTCCTCACCTCCGGCGACCGCCAGCGCTTCTGGATCGCCCAGGATTCCGACGCGCCGATGGGCAAGATCCTGCACCTGACGCTGGACGGCAAGCCGTCGCCCGACAATCCCATGTACGGCGCCATCGGCGGCGGCAGCTATCCCGTCACCGACCCGCCCAAGGACACCGAAGCGGGCAAGACCGCGCCGGTGCTGCGCACCTACATCTATCCCGGCCGCAACGAGACCCTCGCCGAGACCTGGACCACCGGCCATCGCACGCCTTACGGCCTGGCCTTCGCTCCCAACGGCGAATTGTGGGAGGCCGAGCACGCCCCCAAGGCCGGCGACGAGCTGAACCTGATCCAGAAGGGCAAGAATTACGGCTGGCCGCTGGTGGCCTACGGCCCCAACTATGACGGCGTGCCGATTCCCAGCCCCGACACCCGCCCCGACCTGACCAAGCCGGCGATCTACTGGAGCCCGGTGATCGCGCCGGGCGCGCTGACCTTCTACAACGGCAACATGTTCCCGCAATGGAAGGGCTCGGCCTTCATTTCCGGCATGGTCACAAAATCGCTCAGCCGTATCACCTTCGACGGCAAGGGCGGTGCCAAGCCCGCCGAACGCTGGGACATGGGCCACCGCATCCGCGACATGGAAGTGGCGCCCGACGGCGCCATGTGGGTGATCGAAGACGCCAATCCCGGCGGCCTCTATCGCCTGACCCCCAAATAAGGTGCTGAAATAGCATCGGCCGAACGACCGGCGCCGCGCGGGATCCTCCCGCGCGGCGTTTGTTTTTCGCGCCGCCTGTTTTATTGCCCGGGCCCTAGGGCCAGAGATGACGGCAGGTGCCGTCCGCTTCCTGGATGCAGACAATGGCATCGCCAGGTTCGCGCTCGGCCGCGGCGATGGCCAGGCTGACGGCCGTGCCGGCCTCATGGGCGAACCGGCCGGTGAAGGCGTCGTCGCGCTCGAT
>Ga0209935_1000634_pt1 | contig 75601 bp, 63 predicted proteins | sample ThiBio_1000_plan_2_FD_183958 | JGI IMG/M metagenome (GOLD analysis project Ga0209935, IMG submission 183958) | Wastewater bioreactor microbial communities from Cape Town, South Africa - Thiocy_cont_1000_plan (SPAdes) | ecosystem: Engineered > Bioreactor > Thiocyanate-remediating >... | reverse complement strand
CCCGGAAACCAGCCTCAAGATGCGCGACCTGCTGCGCTATGTCGTCACCGACGGCTCGGGCAAGAAGGCCGACATAGATGGCTATGACGTGGGCGGCAAGACCGGCTCGGCCCAGGTTGCAGGGCCCAATGGCCGTTATATCCCGCACGCGCTGCGCACGTCCTTCTGCGCGGTCTTTCCGGTCCACAATCCCCGCTACATCGTCTTCGTGCTGCTGGACCAGCCGCACGGCACCCGGCAAACCGGCGGATTCGCGCTGGCCGGCTGGACGGCGGCGCCCGCGGCCGGGCGGGTGATCCAGCGCATCGCCCCGCTTTTGGGCGTGCCCAACAATGCCCCGCCGACGCGGCTTGCCCGCGAGGCACCGTGATGACGCCACAATCGGATTCGACAATGGCGGACAAGAAGGCGGGAACAGTCGCCACATTGGGTAAAATGGAATTTGCCGGCCTGACCAGCGACAGCCGCAAGGTGCAGCCGGGTTATCTCTTTGCGGCGCTGTCCGGAAGCAAGACCGATGGGGCGCGCTTCATCCGGGATGCGGTCGCGCGCGGCGCGGTGGCGGTTCTCGGCGCGCCGCCGCTGGCGGGCGAAGTGGCGCTGACGGGCGCCCGCTTCATCGCCGACGAAAATCCGCGCGCACGTCTGGCGCACCTGGCGGCGCAGTTCTATGGCGCCCAGCCCGAAACAGTGGCTGCCGTCACCGGCACCAAGGGAAAATCCTCCATCGTCGCCTTCCTGCGCGAAATCTGGACCCATCTGGGCCATGCGTCCGCCAGCCTGGGAACGGTTGGTGTGATGGGGCCAAAGGGCGCGATCCCGTTGCAGCACACCACCCCCGATCCGGTGGAGATTCACGCCCTGCTGGCCGAACTGGCGGGCGAAGGCGTCGATCACCTGGCGATCGAGGCGTCCAGCCACGGCCTGGACCAGCACCGGCTGGACGGCGTGAAGATCGCGGCGGTGGGCTTCACCAATATCACCCGCGACCATATGGACTATCATCCGACCTTCGACGCCTATCTGGCGGCCAAGCTGCGCCTGTTCGCCGAGGTGGCCGGGGTCGGCGCGCTGGCGGTGGTCAACGCCGATGCCGCCCATGCCGGCCGCTTCATCGCCGCCGCGAAGGCGCGCGCCCTTCGCCTGATGACGGTGGGCGAGACGGGCGAGGACATCACGCTGGTCGCGCGCGAAAGCCTGGAAGGCAGCCAGCGCCTTTCCATCGTCCATGCGGGTCACACCTATAATGTGACGCTGCCGCTGGCCGGGGCCTTCCAGGCGTCGAATGCGCTGGTGGCGGCAGCCATCGCCATCGGCCTCGGCGATAGTGCGGCCAAGGTTTTCGCCGCGCTGGAGACATTGAAGGGCGCGCCGGGCCGGATGGAAAAGGTGGCGTTCGCCGCGTCGGGCGCGCCGATCTATGTCGATTACGCCCACACCCCCGACAGCCTGGAAAAGGTGCTGGAGGCGCTGCGCCCCCACGCTGCGGCAAGGCTGCGTCTGGTGTTCGGCTGCGGCGGCGACCGCGACAAGGGCAAGCGTCCGCTGATGGGGGCCATCGCCAGCCGCCTGGCGGACGACGTGATCGTCACCGACGACAATCCCCGCACCGAAGACGCCGCTGCGATCCGCGCGCAAATCCTGGCCGAAGCGCCGGGCGCGCGCGAGATCGGCGACCGGGCCAGGGCCATCGGCGCCGCCATCGCCGCACTCGGCAAGGGCGATGTGCTGGTGATTGCCGGCAAGGGCCATGAGACCGGCCAGTACGTCAATGGCGTGACCCATCCCTTCAACGACCGTGACGAGGCCGTCGCCGCCGCCATTGGCATGGGGGGCCGCGCGGCATGAGCCTTTGGACGCACAGCGAAGCCGAAGCTGCCACGCTCGGCGCCGCCAGCGCGCCTTTCGCGGTGGACGGGCTTTCCATCGATACCCGCACGCTCAGGCCCGGCGACCTGTTCGTGGCCCTCACGGGCGGCAACCGCGACGGCCATGCCTTCGTGCAGGCCGCCTTTGACGCCCAGGCCGCGGCCGCACTGGTCACCCACCGCCCGGAAGGCGTAACCGGGGCACTGCTGACGGTGGCCCACACCCAGCGCGCGCTGGAAGACCTGGCCCGCGCCGCCCGCGCCCGCAGCAATGCGAAGGTCATCGCCGTCACCGGCAGCGCCGGAAAGACCACGACCAAGGAGATCATGCGGCTGGCCCTGAACGCGCTCGGCCGCACCCATGCCAGTGCCGCTTCCTACAACAATCACTGGGGCGTGCCGCTGTCTCTCGCAGGCCTGCCGCGCGAGGCCGAATATGGCGTCTTCGAAGTGGGGATGAACCATTTCGGGGAACTCAGGAACCTGGTCGGTTTCGTGCGCCCGCATGTGGCCATGGTCACGACCGTCGCGCCGGCCCATCTGGAATTTTTCGGCAATGCCGAGTCAATCGCCGACGCCAAGTCGGAAATCTTCGAGGGCCTGCTGCCCGGCGGCGCGGCGCTGATCCCGGCCGACAATGAACATTCCGCGCGCCTGATCGCCCGCGCGGCCCAGGCCCATGTGGGCCGCATTTGCACCTTTGGCGAGACGGGCGAGGCCAGGCTGCTCTCCATCGCGCCCGATGCGGCGGGCATGCGCGTGAAGGCCGACATATTGGGCACCGCCGTGGACTGCCTGGTGGGTGCGCCGGGCGCCCATATTGCCTCCAATGTGGTGGGCGTGCTGGCGGCGGTGGCGCTGATGGATGGCGATGTGCTGAACGCCGCGGCGGCGTTGAAGGATTTTTCCGCTCTCAAGGGCCGCGGTGCCCGCTTCGATGCCGGCGCCATCCATGTGATCGACGAAAGCTACAACGCCAACCCTGCCTCGATGGCGGCGGCGCTGGCACTGCTGGGGACCGCCAAAGGCCGCAAGATCGCCGTGCTGGGCTCCATGCTGGAGATGGGCGAAGGCGCCGATGCCCACCATGCCGGGCTGATCGAACCCATAACGGCCAACGGCGTCGACCTGGTCTTCGCCGTCGGTCCGGAGATGGCGGCACTGTGGCGCGAAGTGCCCGGCGCGCTGCGCGGCGCCCATGCGCAAACCGCGCGCGAATTGCTGCCGGCACTGGAAAACCAGTTGCGCCCCGGCGATACCGTGCTGGTCAAGGGTTCCAACGGCGCGAAGATGTCCGTCGTGATAGAGGCCCTGAAGGCCCGAAAAGGCGAGGCGAGCTGATGCTCTATTATCTGTCGCTTCTCACCCATACCGACCAGCTGGCTTTTTTCCGCCTGTTCAAATACCTGACCTTCCGATCGGGCGCGGCGGTGGTGACGGCGCTGTTCATCGCCTTCCTGATCAATCCAATGCTGATCCGCTGGCTGAAGGTCCGCCAGGGCAAGGGCCAGCCCATCCGCAGCGACGGGCCCGCGCGCCACATCCTGGAAAAGGCCGGCACGCCCACCATGGGCGGCCTGCTGATCCTGTTGCCCTGGGTCTTGTCGACGATATTGTGGGCCAACATCTCCAACCGTTATGTCTGGATCGCCCTGCTGGTGACGGTGGCCTATGGGCTGCTCGGCTTCATCGATGACTATTATAAAGTCACCAAGCGCAGCTCGGATGGGCTGTCGGGCCGCTCGCGGCTTCTGATCGAATTTGCGGTGGCGGCGCTGGCCACCTGGCTGGTCATGGGCTTCCAGGCGCCGGACCTGTCGGGCATGCTGGCGGTGCCGTTCATCAAGACCGCGCTGATCCCCCTGGGGGTTTTCTTCCTGGTGGTGGGCGGCTTTGTGATCGCCGGCGCCGCCAATGCGGTCAATTTCACCGACGGGCTGGACGGGCTGGCAATCGTGCCGGTGATGATTGCCGCGGCCACCTTCACCCTGATCGTCTATCTGGCGGGCAATGAGAAGTTCGCCGCCTATCTCCAGATTCCCTACATCGAATATTCCGGCGAACTGGCCGTGTTCCTGGCCGCGCTGGTAGGCGCCGGCCTGGGCTTTCTCTGGTACAACGCCCCGCCCGCCGCCATCTTCATGGGCGACACCGGCTCCTTGCCGCTGGGCGGCGCGCTGGGCGTGGTTGCCGTCGCCATCAAGCACGAGATCGTGCTGGCGCTGGTGGGCGGCCTGTTCGTGGTCGAGACCGTGTCGGTGATCGTGCAGGTGATCTCCTTCAAGCTCACGGGAAAACGCGTCTTCCGCATGGCGCCGATCCATCATCACTACGAACAGCTCGGCTGGACCGAGCCCACCATCGTGATCCGCTTCTGGATCGTGGCGGTGGTGCTGGCGCTTCTGGGTCTTGCCACTCTGAAGCTGCGGTGAGGCGATGATCCCGGTCCGCTCCCTCAACCGCAAGACCGTCGCCGTGTTCGGGCTGGCCCGCACCGGCCTTGGCGCCGTCGCCGCGCTGGCGGCGGGCGGCGCGCGGGTGATTGCCTGGGACGATTCTTCCACCGCGCGCGATCTTGGCGGCCAGGCGGGTGCCCAGCCGGTTCCGTGGCGCGAATGGCCGTGGGAGGAAATCTCCGCCCTGGTCCTGTCTCCCGGCGTGCCCCTGACCCATCCCAGGCCCCACGAGGTGGTGCTGCATGCCGGCCAGGCGCATGTGCCGGTGATCGGAGATGTGGAGCTGTTTGCCCACGAGATGCGTCCCGATCCGAACACCAAGGGCCGCGCCCCGGTCATCGCCATTACCGGCACCAACGGCAAGTCCACCACAACTGCCCTGGTCGGCCACATCCTGAAGAACTGCGGCTTCGACGTGCAGGTGGGCGGCAATATCGGCAAGTCGGTGCTGGAGCTGGGACCGCCCGGCCCCAAGACCATCTATGTGCTGGAGATGTCCAGCTTCCAGATCGACCTGGCGCCCGGCCTCGTGCCCGACCTGGGCGTGCTCACCAACCTTTCGCCCGACCATATCGACCGCCACGGCACGATGGAGAATTACGCCGCCATCAAGGAACGGCTGATGCGCCACACCGCCCCGGACGGCCAGGTGGTGATCGGGGTGGACGACGACTACGCCGCGGCCATTTTCACCCGCCTGTCGGGCCGGGGCGGCGGCGCCTGCCCCGTCTCGGTCGGCAAGGTACTGGGCCGCGGCATCTTCGTGGTCGACGGCCTGCTCTATGATGCCCGCGCCGGCCGCGCCATCAAGGTGATGGACATGGCCGATGCGCGTCGTCTTCAGGGTGCCCACAACTGGCAGAATGCCGCCCTTGCCTATGGCGCGGTGGCGCCCTTTGTCAGCGACGCCCATGCCGTTGCCGCCGCGATCGCTTCATTCCCGGGCCTGGCCCATCGCATGGAGGATGTGGGAGGCCGCGGCAGGGTGCGCTTCATCAACGATTCCAAGGCCACCAATGCCGACGCCGCCGCGCGCGCGCTGGCGGTGTGGCCCGATATTTTCTGGATCGCGGGCGGCAAGCCCAAGGAGGGCGGCATCGAAAGCCTGTCCGCCTTCTTCCCACGCATCCGCAAGGCCTACCTGATCGGCGAAGCCGCGCAGGGCTTCGCCCGCACCCTGGAGGGCAAGGCGCCCTATGAGGTCAGCGGCACGCTGGACGCGGCGTTGGCCCATGCCGCGGCCGATGCGGAAAGATCGGCGGCACCCGCGCCGGTGGTGCTGCTGTCGCCGGCCTGTGCGTCCTACGACCAGTTCAAGGATTTCGAGCATCGCGGCGATGTATTCCGCACCCTGGCGGCGGGCGTTGCCGGCTCGCGGGAGGCTGCCCGGTGATCAACCGCGCCGACAAGGGCAGCTTCGTCAACTGGTGGTTCACGGTGGACCGCGTGGCACTCCTTCTGATGATGGTGCTGGCGGGCATCGGCCTGATGCTGGCCTTCGCCGCCAGCCCGGCGGTGACCGGGCGCAGCGGATCGGGCAATTTCCACTATGCCGTGCGCCAGGTGATGTATGCCCTGGCCGCCATGGCCATCCTGGGCGGCAGTTCGCTTTTGTCGCTGCGCCAGATCAAGATCGCCGCCGCCATCACCTTTGCCTGTGCGCTGATCGCCGCCTTTCTGGTGCTGTTCATCGGCGCCGATGTACTGGGTGCGCGCCGCGAACTCGATCTGGGCCCCCTGGCACTGCAGCCGTCGGAATTCCTCAAACCCAGTTTCGCGGTCCTGGCCGCCGCCGTGCTGGCCGACCGCGAGCCCCTCGCCATTCCCAAGCCGGTGGTGACCTTCCTGCTGCTGCTGCCGGCGCTTGCCATCCTGGTCCGGCAGCCCGACGTGGGCCAGACCGGGCTTCTGCTCTGCCTGTGGGGCGCAATGCTGTTCTTCTGGGGCCTGCCGCTGATGTGGGTGGGCATCATGGCGGGCGTCACCGGTATTCTGGGCTTTCTCGCTTACGAGGTCTTCCCCCACGTCCATCACCGCGTGGAGCAGTTCCTCAGCGAGGACGGCACCGGCTACCAGGCGGGACTGGCGCTGAAGGCGTTCGCCCATGGCGGGCTGACCGGAGTGGGACCGGGGGCGGGCACCATCAAATACCGCATCCCCGACGTGCATTCCGACTTCATTTTCGCGGTGGCGGGCGAGGAGTTCGGCTTTGTCCTCTGCGCCGTCATCGCCGCGACCTTCTGCGCCCTGACCGTGCGGCTGCTGCTGCGCTCGGCCGGCCAGCGCGAACCCTTCTGCCAGCTTGCCGGCGCCGGCCTTGCCGTGGTCACGGCGGTGCAGGCCTTCATCAACATGGGCGTGGCCGTCTCGCTGCTGCCGGCCAAGGGCATGACCCTGCCTTTCATCTCCTATGGCGGCTCCTCGCTGTTCGCGGTGGCGCTGACCATGGGCTTTGCCCTGGCGGTGACCCGCCAGCGCCCCAGGATCGGCATGCGCGACGAGCCGCTGTTCACCGCCCGTACCCAGGGAGCGCGCGCATGAACCGTATCATCGTGCTTTCGGCGGGCGGCACGGGGGGCCATCTGTTCCCGGCCCAGGCGCTGGCGGGCGAACTGGTCCGGCGCGGCAGGCACATTGTCGTGATGACGGACAGCCGCTTTGCCAACTACGCCACTGCCTTTCCGGAAGCCGAGATCGAAACCGTGCCTTCCTCGCCGCTCAATTCCCTGGCCGCACCTTTCAAGATCGCCGCCGGCGCCGCGATGGCGCTGGCGAAGCTGCTGCGCCTGAAGCCCGCCGCGGTGGTGGGCTTTGGCGGCTATCCGTCGGTGCCGGTGATGCTGGCGGCCATCCTTGCGGGCCGCCCCACCGCGATCATCGAACAGAATGCCGTGGTGGGCCGTGCCAACCGGCTGTTGATGAACAGGGTGAGACTGGTGGCGGCGGCCTTCCCCATCGCCCGTTTCGCGCCCGCCGACGCTTCCAAGATCGTGCTGACCGGCAATCCGCTCCGCCCCGAGGCCGAGGCGCTGTGGGGCACGCCGTATAATGTTCCCGAACCGAACGGTCCGCTGCGGCTGCTGGTGTTCGGCGGCAGCCAGGGCGCGCGCGCCCTCTCCGAAGTGGTGCCGGCGGCTCTGACGCGCCTGCCCCACGACATCAAGGTGCGCCTGTCGGTGGTGCAGCAATGCCGGCCCGAGGACATCGAACAGGTGCGCCAGATATATGCCAATGCCGAGATCCGCGCCGAGCTCAAGACCTTCTTCGACGATCTGCCGCGCCGCATGGCCGAGGCGCATCTGGTGATCGCCCGCTCCGGCGCGGGCACGGTTGCCGAACTCATGGCCATCGGCCGTCCCGCGATCCTGGTGCCGCTGCCCGGGGCGCTGGATGACAACCAGACTCCCAACGCCGACCTCCTGGCAAAGGCCGGTGCCGGCTGGCGGGTGGCGCAGCGCGACTTCACGCCCGACGCCCTGGCCCAGATGCTGCCGGCCGCGTTCGGCGATCCGCTTGGCCTGGCACGCCGCGCCGCTGCCGCCCACAGGCTGGCGGTGCCCCACGCCACCCGCAACCTGGCCGACGCGGTGGAAAAGATCATGGAGGCGGCGTGACCCCCCAGGCCCATATGAAGATCACCACCCGCGTTCCGCTGGACATCGGCGCCATCCATTTCATCGGCATCGGCGGCATCGGCATGAGCGGCATCGCCGAGATCATGCACAATCTGGGCTACAAGGTTCAGGGCTCGGACGCCGCCGAAAACGCCAATGTCAGGCGCCTCAAGGGCCTGGGCATCACCGTCCATGTCGGCCACAATGCCGAAAACCTGAAGAATGCCCACGCGGTGGTCTATTCCTCGGCGGTCAAGCCCGGCAATGTCGAGTTCGACGCCGCCCGCGCCCTCTCGCTTCCGCTGGTGCGCCGCGCCGAAATGCTGGCCGAGATCATGCGCCTTCGGTCCTGCATCGCCATCGCCGGCACCAACGGCAAGACCACCACCACCACGCTTGTCGCCTCGCTGCTGGACGCGGGCGGCATGGACCCCACCGTGGTCAATGGCGGCATCATCAACGCCTATGGCACCAATGCGCGGCTGGGCGCGGGCGAATGGGTGGTGGTGGAGGCCGACGAGAGCGACGGCACCTTCCTGCGCCTGCCCGCCACCGTGGCCGTGGTCACCAACGAAGACCCGGACCATCTCGATTATTACGGCACCTTTGACGCCATGCGCGACGCCTTCCAGCGCTTTGTCGAGAATGTGCCCTTCTACGGTTTCGCCGTGCTGTGCACCGACCACCCGGAAGTGCAGGCCATGGTGGGCCGCATCACCGACCGGCGCATGATCACCTATGGCTTCAATCCGCAGGCCGACGCCCGGGCCGTCAATGTCTCCTTCGGCCAGGGTGCTTCGCATTTCGACATGGTTTTCACCGACCGGCGCAGCGGCAGCGTGGAACACCTGACCGGCCTATCGCTGCCGATGCCGGGCGAACACAATGTCCAGAACGCCACCGCCGCCATCGTGGTGGCGCGCCAGCTGGGCGTGCCCGATGCGGTGATCAGGAAGGGCCTGGCCGAATTCAAGGGCGTGGGCCGCCGCTTCACAAAGGTGGGCGAATGGGGCGGCGCGGCCATCATCGACGACTACGCCCACAATCCCTTCAAGATCGCCGCCGCCATCAAGGCGGCCCGCCAGGCCTATGGCGGCCCCATCGTGGCGGTGGTGCAGCCGCACCGCTACACCCGCCTGCGTGACACCTTCGAGCAGTTCGCCACCTGCCTCAATGACGCCGATGTGGCGGTGATCGCCCCGGTCTATGCCGCGGGCGAGAAGGAGATCGAAGGCATCAACCGCGACACCTACGCCGATGCGCTGCGCGCCCATGGCCACCGCAATGTCCTGACCATCAATGGCGAGGACGACCTGGCCGCCACGGTGAAGCCCTTCCTGAAGCCCGGTGCCGCCGTGATCGGCACCGGCGCGGGCTCCATCACGGGGTGGATGGCGAACTTGCAGACGAAGCTGGAGGCGCTCGAATGAGCCAGTCCGGCGTCTGCTTCGCCCTGCCGCCGGTGCGCGGCACTTATGTATATGACGCCCCGATCCGCGACCTGGTCTGGTTCCGGGTGGGCGGCCCGGCGGAAATCCTGTTCCGCCCGGCGGACGCCGACGATCTGGCAACCTTCCTGGCCGCCAGGGCCGCCGACCAACCCGTCTCGGTGATCGGCGTGGGCTCCAACCTTCTGGTGCGCGACGGTGGTATTCCCGGCGTGGTGGTGCGCCTGCCTGCGGCCTTCGGCAAGATCGAAGCCGGTGGGAAATCGGGTGCCACCCGCGTGCGCGCGGGCGCCGCCGCGCTGGATGCGACCGTGGCCCGCGCCGCAGCCGATGCCGGCATTGCGGGCCTTGAATTCCTGCGCGGCGTGCCGGGCACCATCGGCGGCGCGCTGAAGATGAACGCCGGCTGCTATGGCCGCGAAATCAAGGATATCTTCGTCGAGGCCACCGCCTTGGACCGCGCCGGCAACCGCCTGACCCTGACGGCGGCCGACATGAAGTTCGTCTACCGCAAGGCGCAGGTTCCCGATGATCTGATCTTTGTGGAAGCGGTGTTCAAGGGGACGTCCGATGATCCGGCCGCCATCCGCGCCCGGATGGACGAACTCTCCGCCAGCCGCGAGGCATCCCAGCCCATCCGCGCCAGGACCGGTGGCTCCACCTTCAAGAACCCGCCCGGCCACAAGGCATGGGCCCTGGTCGACGAAGCCGGGTGCCGGGGGCTGACGATCGGCGGCGCCCAGGTCAGCGAGAAGCACACCAATTTCCTGATCAACACGGGCACCGCCACTGCCGCGCAGCTGGAAGCCCTGGGCGAGGAGGTGCGCCGCCGGGTGAAGGAAAAATCCGGCGTGGCGCTGGAATGGGAGATCAAGCGGGTGGGGGTGCCCCCCGGCCACGGAGTGGCCGATGAATAGTAAAGTGAGCGCCTTCCACAGGATCGCCGTCCTTATGGGAGGCCGCAGTGCCGAGCGGGAAGTCAGCTTTTCCTCCGGCCGCGGCGTGCTCAAGGCGCTGGCCGAGGAAGGTTTCGACCCCGTCGGCATCGATCCGGGCGATGATCCGGTGGCTCAGCTTCGTGAAGCCCGGCCTGACGCGGTGTTCAACGCCCTGCATGGCCGATTTGGTGAAGACGGCACGGTGCAGGGGATTCTCGAATGGATGCGACTGCCTTATACCCATTCGGGTGTGCTTGCTTCGGCCCTGGCCATGCACAAGGAACGGACAAAGGATATCTACCGCGCCGCCGGCCTGCCGGTGGTCAAATCCATCGTCTGCGACCGGCTCCAGGCCGCTGCCGGGCACCTGATGGAACCGCCCTATGTGGTCAAGCCGGTCAATGAAGGCTCCAGCGTGGGCATCTTCATCGTCCGCAGGGGCGACAACCGTCCGCCTGCCGCCTTGGGCGCGCAGGAGTGGAACCTGTCCAGCCAGATGATGGTCGAGGAGTTCGTGCCCGGCCGCGAGCTGACCGTTTCGGTGATGGGCGCCAATTCGTCGGGCGAGGCCAGGGCCCTGGGCGTGACCGAGATCGTTACCGACCTGGAATTCTACGACTATGAGGCCAAATACGCTCCCGGCGGCTCGCGTCATATCATCCCAGCCCAAGTGCCCGAAAAGATCAGCCGCGACTGCATGGAGATGGCGGTCATCGCACACAACGCACTGGGCTGCCGGGGCGTCTCGCGCACCGATTTCCGCTATGACGACACGGGTGGCGCGGCGCGCCTGATCCTCCTGGAAACCAACACCCAGCCGGGCATGACGCCCACCTCGCTGGTGCCCGAACAGGCCGCCCATGTCGGCATGAGCTATGCCCGGCTCTGCCGCTGGATGGTGGAGGACGCCTCATGCGACCGGTGAAGGTGGAACGCAAGGCGCGGGGCAATCCCCGCAACAATGCCGCCCGCGGCACGGCCCGCGCGCCCCGCGAAAAGGCGTCGGCGCAGAAGCCCTTCGGCCGCCGCGGCCGGGGCGGCATCCTCGCCGATGCCGGGGCCAGGCTGAAATCCATCCTCACCCGGCCCATGCTTGCGCTGTCGGGCGGCCTGCTGGCGCTGACCCTGATCGCCGCCCTGTTCGCCAGCGGCGTGATCGGGCGCACGATCAATGCGGTGAACGCCGCGGTCAACACCGTGGTGGCCGATGCCGGCTTCGGCATTTCCGAGATCCACATCACCGGCAACCGCCGCACGCCCTATCGCCAGATCCTGGCGGTGCTGGGCATGCAGCCGGGCCAGTCCATCTTCAGCGCCGACCTGACGGGCGCGCGGGCGCGGCTGGCGCATCTGGACTGGATTGCCTCGGCCGAGGTGCATCGCCGCTATCCCGACGCCATCTTTGTGACCCTGGTGGAAAAGCGTCCCTTCGCCCTCTGGCAGACCCCGCCCGATGCCGATGGCGTCAGCCATATCGCCGTGGTCGAACGCAGCGGCGGGCTGATCACCACCGAGGGTGTGGAAAAGTTCCGCCGCCTGCCCAAGCTTCTGGGCCCGGGCGCCCCAGCCGCCGCCGCCGAACTGGTCGATGCCGTCCAGGCGCACCGTGCGGTGGCCGCGCGCACCATGGCCTATTCCTACCAGTCGGGCCGGCGCTGGAACCTGATCCTCGACGACGGAGTGGTGGTCAAGCTGCCGGAAACCGGCTGGCAGAAGCAGCTGGATGCGCTGGAACGGCTGATCATCGAGGACGCAATCCTGGAACGCGACGTGACCGAGATCGATCTGCGCTCGCCCACGCATTATTTCTTCGTGCTCAAGAGCGGGGAGAAAAAGCAGCAGGACGTGCGGGGCAGGCAGACATGAACCAGACGCTTCGCCTGCGCGTGAACAACGAGATACCGGCCTATCGCACCGGCCTGGTGGCGGGGCTGGATGTGGGCACCTCCAAGATCGTCTGCGTGATCGGGCAGGCCGAATCCGGCACGCTGAAGATCCTGGGCTCGGCCCTGCGCGAATCCGGCGGACTGCGCGCCGGCACGATCACCAGCCTGGACGACGCCGAAGGCGCCATCCGCGAATGCGTCGCCGCCGCCGAGAGCATGGCCGATGCGCGCATCCACAACGTGCTGATCGGGGTCAATTGCGGCCAGCCGGTCAGCGTCAACAGCCGCGCCGTGATGGCGCTGGACGGCGCGCTGGTGGGCGACCATCACCTGCGCGCCCTTCTGGCGGAGGGACGCAGCCGCTGCCGCCTGGACGGCCACGAGATCATCCAGTCCGCGCCCACCGCCTATATGGTGGACGAGGCGCGGGGCGTGAAAGACCCTTCGGGCATGTTCTGCCAGCGCATCGGCGTGGCCATGCACGCGGTGGCGGTCAGGCCCTCGGCGCTGGCCAACCTCAAGCTGGCGGTGGAACGCTGCCACCTGAATGTGGTGGGCTCGCTGTTCGGCGCCTATGCATCCGGCCTTTCCACCCTGACCGACGACGAAAAGCAGATCGGCGCCACCGTGATCGACATGGGCGGCGGCACCACCTCCATTGCCGTGTTCCTGGAAGGCCATCTGGTCCATGCCGATGTGGTGCCGCTGGGCGGGGTGGCGGTCACGTCCGACATTGCCCGCACCCTGGCCGCGCCCATGTCGGCGGCCGAGCGCACCAAGACGCTCTACGGCGCGGCGCTGGGCGAGATGGAAGGCGGGACCGACCTGGTCACCCTGGCCCAGATGGGCGAGGAGGGCGAGGATTCGATGCTGCGCGTGCCGCGCTCCATGCTCACCCGCATCATCCAGGCCCGGCTGGAAGAAATATTCGGCGAGGTCCAGAACCGGCTCCGCGCCAGCGGATTCGATGTGGCGGCGGGCCGCCGCCTGGTCCTGACGGGCGGTGCCTGCCAGCTGGCCGGCACGCGGGAACTTGTGGCGCGCTCCCTGAACAAGCAGGTGCGCATCGGCCGGCCCCAGGCCTTTCCCGGCCTGGCCGCCGCGTCGGCGGGACCGGACTATGCCGCCGCCATCGGTCTTCTGATGGCCGGCGCGCTGCTGCCGCCCGAAGTTCTGAACCCGGAAATGTCGGTCGAACCGGCGTCCCGGAAGGGCGAAAGCTGGTTCAGCCGATTGACCGGACGGTGGCTCTAGTGATTCAAAAGATAAACAAGCGAATCGGTTGGGAAATTCTGGCGGTGCCAGCAAAGGTGATCGAAACAATTCGCTGAGGAGAAAATATCATGGCGATCAACCTGAAAGCGACCGAGACGCACGAGCTGCGCCCGCGCATCACCGTCCTGGGTGTGGGCGGGGCGGGCGGCAATGCCGTCAACAACATGATCGAGGCGCGCCTTGACGGTGTGGACTTCGTGGTGGCCAACACCGATGCCCAGGCACTGGCCCAGTCCAGGGCAACGCGGCGCATCCAGCTTGGCGCCTCCACCACCGAGGGTCTGGGCGCGGGCGCCCAGCCCGATGTCGGCCGCGCCGGCGCCGAGGAATCCCTGCCCGAGATCATGGAACAGCTCGCCGGCAGCCATATGGTGTTCATCACCGCAGGCATGGGCGGCGGCACCGGCACCGGCGCCGCCCCGGTCATCGCCCGGGCGGTGCGCGAGGCGGGCATCCTGACCGTCGGCGTGGTCACCAAGCCCTTCGCCTTCGAGGGCGGCAAGCGCATGCAGGCAGCCGAGCGCGGCATTGCCGACCTGCAGCAGTATGTCCATACCCTGATCGTCATTCCCAACCAGAACCTGTTCCGCGTCGCCAATGACCGAACCACCTTCGCCCAGGCCTTCGCCATGGCCGACGAGGTGCTGCATGCCGGCGTGCGCGGCGTCACCGACCTGATCGTGATGCCCGGCCTGATCAACCTGGACTTCGCCGACATCAAGTCCGTCATCAGCGAGATGGGCAAGGCCATGATGGGCACCGGCGAGGCGGAGGGCGAGGACCGCGCCCAGAAGGCCGCCGACATGGCCATTTCCAATCCGCTGCTCGACGATGTGACCATGAAGGGCGCCAGGGGTGTTCTCATCAACATCACCGGCGGCCCGGACCTGATGCTGTTCGAGGTCGAACAGGCCGCCAACCGCATCCGCGCCGAAGTCGATCCCGACGCCAACATCATCTTCGGCAATACCATTCTCGAAGACATGGAGGGGCGCATCCGGGTCAGCGTGGTTGCCACCGGCATCGACGCCGAACTGTCCCGCATGCCCATCCCCGAAAAGGTCGTCACCCATAACCGCTTCAAGGCGGGCGCGGTCAAGGAGGCGTCCAGGCCCTTCACCCTGGCCCATCAGTCCCAGCCCCAGCCCCAGGCCCCCGCAGCGGCCGCCACCAATCCGGTGGCCGAGCAGATTGACCAGCTCGCCCGCGAGATGGGCGTGGGCGGCGGCCAGGCTTACATGGCGGGCGGCGCCCAAGCGCCAGAAGTCGCAGCGCCTGCCCCGGCGGCGCCCGAACCGATGTCCGCGCCGGCCAGCGCCAAATATCCGGCGACCGAATCCTACCGCCCGCTGGAACAGCAGCCGCTGGCCCGTCCGCTGCAAGAAAGAGAACAGAAGCGCGGCTGGGGATTTTTCGGCCGCCGCAAGTCCCCGTCGGACATGCGTGCCGAGCCGATGGCCGAGGCACCGCGTCCCACGCCGATGCCGCAGCCGCGTGCCACCGCCCAGACCATGAACCGTCCGGCCCCGGTCGAACAGCAGCAGCCTCAGCAGCAGTCCCCTGCGGACGACCTCTTCTCCGACCACAAGCGTGACGAGCAGTTCGAGATACCTGCGTTTCTGCGCCGCCAGGCCAACTAGCGTCGGCCGGTCAGGCCTGGATATCGCGATGAGATCGGCGCCCCCGGACCGTTGATGGTTCGGGGTGTGATCTCCTGCGGCTTCGATTTGCCGAAGCAGACGCTCCAATGTCCCGCCCTGGGTTTCTTCGTGCCGAAGAACGACCGATGGCGCATCACTTGACGCGGAGATTCCGCTAAAAGAAGAACCGGGAATCGAGCTGGATCAAGGTGTCGCCGCGCTTGGGCGAACCCAGGCCGGCAAGCACATATTCGCCGCGCCGGCTATGCATGGCGCTGATTTCGGTCGTCAGACGCATCCAGTCATAACCGAACCATGAAACGCTGGCCGTCACGGCATCGCCATCCTCCGACAGGGGATGGGGGGCGGCGGCGACATGGCGTGTGTCGAACACTTCGCCGCGAAGGCTGAAACGCCAGTCCGCAATGTCATAGCTGGCCAGAAGGAAGGCGGATCGGAATTTGGTGTCGCTCACGATGGTGGGCCTGGGCCAGAAAACCGTCTGTCCGACCATGCCCTGGCTGATCAACAGCACCGGACCCAGCTGGGTCCTGGCGCCCAGCGACCAGAACCGTGTGTCCCAGGCCGTGTCGCGGCTGCTGCGGGCGCCCGGATCGGCCTGGTTGTCGTAATGCAGCACGCTGACCTTGCCGACGCCGGCCATCTGCCAGTCCAGACCCGCATACCAGCCGGGGCGTCCATCGATCTCGTCGAACATGCCGGTGGTGGCGTGGGTGGGCTGGTGAAACAGCACCTGCGTCGCATCGGGCAGGCGCACGCGCTCGAAAAGGCCGGTGGGCCGGTCGTTCAGCGACCAGCCGCGATCGGCCATCAGGATTCCGGCTTCATCGTTGCAGCACATCAGGGCCGAGACCAGCGACCATGTCCCCAGTGGCGTGCGCCAGTGCACGCTGGCCTCCGCGCCCATGGTACGCAATTCGTCGCCGATCCAGCTGTTGATTGCCGAAGGTGTCAGCGTATAGGGGCTGGCCCAGCCCAGATCGTCATTCTCCAGGCTGATGGAAGGGAAAAAGGCGCCCGCCTTCATCGACCAGGACAGCGGCCCCTCGGCGGGGGCCGCGTAGCGCAAATATGTTTCCAGCGCGTCCACGACTCCGGGCGTGCGCGGATCGGCCCGCAGAACCGCCACACCATTGAGGCCGGGCGCGAAGCGGCCTTCGACCTGCAGCACGCCTTCCGCGGCCACAAGGTTGCCGTCGCCGCGGCCATAGCGGTATTTGCCAAGGCCGCCCCTCAGCCAGCTTGCCTGGGACGGTGGCGCCAGCACGCGCAGGTCGGCATAGCCGGTGACCGAGAGGTCGTCGGAAAAATCCAGGGCCATTGCCGGCGCCCGCGCGACGCAAAAAAGCAGGCCCGCCAGGACGAAGCGAACACGCATCTGCGGACCTTAGGGAGAGATGCTTAAAATCGGGTAAGGCTGGATCAGGCCGTGGCCGCCTGCGGTGCGCACTCCGTCCCGCCCATGGCGGCAGCAAAGCGCACGGTGACCCGCGTGCCCTGTCTGGGTGCGCTGTCCACCGCAAGGCTCGCTCCATGCAGTTCCACAAGTGCCCTGGTCAGGGGCAATCCCAGGCCGGTGCCCTCATAGCGCCGTTCCAGCCGGTTATCGACCTGGCCAAAGGGCCGGAAGGCGACCTCGATATCCTCTGCGCTCATGCCAATGCCGGTGTCGCTGACGCGCACGATCACCTCGCCCGCCTCGCCGACGGCTTCCAGTGAGACGCTGCCCCCCGGATCGGTGAACTTGATGGCATTGGACAGCAGGTTGAGGAATATCTGCCGCAGCTTGGCTGCGTCGCCCATCACATGGCCGGCATCGATGCGCCCCAACCGCAGCGAAAGGCCGGCCTGCGCGCACTGCTCGCGCACCATCGCGACGCAGTCTTCCAGTACCACCGCCATGGCCACCGGCTGCACCTGGAGCGTCATCTTGCCCGCTTCGCTCCGGGAGAGATCGAGCACGTCATTGATCACCGCCAGAAGATGGCGGCCGCTGCGCAAAATATCCTGCGCATAATCGCGATAGCGGGCATTGCCCAGAGCGCCGAACAGCTGGCTGGAGAGAATCTCGGAAAAGCCGATAATGGCGTTCAGCGGAGTGCGCAGTTCGTGGCTCATGTTGGTCAGGAAGCGGGTCTTGGCGGCATTGGCGGTCTCCGCCACCTCCGTGGCCCGGCGCAGCTTGTCCTCGCGTTCCTTTATGGCCGTGATATCCGACAGCAGGATGATGGTGTCGCCGTCGGCAGTCTTGCTCCCCGCGGCGCGAAGCCAGCGGCCATCCGCCAGTTCCAGTTCGACCGGATCGGAAGCGATGGATCCGGCCCAGGACCGGCCCGGCGCAAGCTGGCCGCAGATCAGCTGCTGGGCGGTCTCAAAATGCACTCCGGCAACCAGGCTGCGGGCAATGACGGGAAAGAAGCCGCGCAGGGTGCCGTTGGCAAGGGCGATCTTTCCGTCCTCCGCCAGCAGGATCACACCTTCGCTGCTGGTTTCCAGCGCCTCCATCAGCCGGCTTTCCGCCGAACGGCGCAGGGCGGTCTCGCGCGCCATCATCTCGCGGATATTGTCCTGCATCACGGTCATGGAGCGCAGCAGCGCGCCGGTTTCATCCTGGCCGCCCGGCGGGATCGGCGTCTGCAGCTCGCCCCGGGCGATGCGGTCCGCAATCGCGGCGGCCGAGGAGAGCGGCCGCACGATACGGCTGCGCAGAAGCAGCGTGATCGCGGCAGCGAGCAGCAGCGCAAGCACGGTGGCTGCGATGCTGGCATATTTGTAGTAGCCGACATTGCTGACGGTCTTGCGCCGGCTCACGAAGCTGTGATCGGTAATGAGTTCGATCAGCATGTCGAACCTGGCATCGATCCGCCTGTCCAGCCGCTCGAGGATCCTGCCGTCGCCGCGGGCGCGGGCCGCCTGCCAGCGTTTGCTGAGGGGGAATATCTCGCCGATCAGCCTGCGCTCGTCGTCGCTGGAGGCACGCTCGTTCGCCACCTGCAGGTCGGCCTGGAAATTGGCGGCCAGCTCGTCGATCTCGTCCCGGATTGCCGGGCGCTCGGCCGTGGCTGCCTGCTCGAAATGAAGCTGGGCAATCTGCATCTCGGCGAAGTCGGTATGGGCGGCGCGGGCATAGGAAATCGCCATCAGCGGGCCGTCGAAAGTCGTGACCGCGATGTTGCCCGCCGCCGAAAGCACCGCATAGCCGCCAAGCCCCAGCGCGCCGATGATGAGGCTCATCGCCACGAAGGCTCCGAAAATACGCGCACCGATGGTATATCGCGACGGCAGCATTCCGCCCCCGGGGGTGTGGGGCGTTAAGAATGCCGCAACAGTCTTTACGCCTGATTAAGCAGGCCGTCAGCGGACATGGACCACCAGACGCATCTTGGGATGGATGTGGCAGCGGACCTCGAACGTTCCCGCCCGGCTGAAGGTTTCGCTGATATTCTCGCCCGGCCCTTTCTCCTCGGTATCGAAAAGGCCATTGGAATAGATCTGGTGGATGAACGAATCCTCGTTGGTGAAGACCAGTGTTTCGCCCTGCCGGATCGTCACCTCGCCGGGCCGGAAACTGCGGCCTTTCTGCACAATGGTGTGGGTGTCGTCGGACCAGGCCAGCAGGGCCGGTGCCAGGACCAGGACAGCCGTCGGGAACACGCCTTTCATGGATTCCTTATAGCGACAGGCGGCTTCCGTCTGGTTAAGTCGCGTCGCCGTATCCGGCCAAATCAGCTCCTGGAAGCCTCCCATTTCACCTGCGGGCCGATATGCAGGCGGTGGTTGGCGAAATCGATCGCCAGGGAATTGTCCCTGAACAGGCTGGCGCCCACGATGGCCGCGGGGCTTTCATCCAGGTTGAAATGGGTGAAGACGTCGCTGTCGGCGACCAGAACGGTCTGGTTGTCCCAATGGCGGCGGTCGAGGGCGATGTCGAGCCCTGAAACCTTCACCACGGGCTCATCGGTCCCCAGCACGTCACGCACGGCGGCGGCCACATCCGCCGGAAGCTTGAAGTCCCTTTCATGCACGCCCAGCCGTTCGGCCGCGAACCAGTTCATCATGGTCATGCCCGCGCCCAGGTCGAACAGCGTGGTCAGGCGCGTGCGGCCGAACTGGGCGGGCAGGTACCAGAAGTTGATGGGAATGTTCTTGAGCCGGCGCGGTGTCAGCGGCGTGTCCGGCCAGTCGCGGTAGCTGCCTGCCGCCTCGCTGTCGGGTGGCAGCAGGATCAGCCGCATGGCGCTGCGGTCCAGCACCACGAAATAACGCGCCAGCACGTCTATACCCAGGATGCCGTCCACGCCCGCCGGCTCGCGCCCCGAATAGGGCAGAACGCCCAGTGTCAGGCCGCTGACCTGCTGGCCCGCGACCGTCAGAACGCCGGGCTTGACCGGCAGCGCGTTGGCCGTGCTGTTGATGCCATAGACAGTGAGGCTGCCCGGCTGCGACTGGGCCAGGCCCAGCGCGGCGCGCACATGTTCATAGATCAGCGTCCGGCTGGAAGCGGTGTCGATCACAAAGGAGAATGGCCCCTTGCCGTCGATCATCACCGCGGTCAGGAAACGGCTGCCGGAATCGATGCGATAGGGCTGCTCCGCCGGCTGGGTGGCATGGGCGGGCGGGGCAGCCGCACACACCAAGGCGGCCAGCAGGACGATGGTCCTCCACATGGCAGCCGCCTCCGGCTGGGCTGTCTGTTTGCTGTTCGTGCGATCAGTTAAGTCCCGGCGCCGCCGCCGTGCAATGGCTATTCGCCCCGGCCGGCGGCGGAGGCGATGGCTTTCCTGAACAAGGAAATCTGCCCGGTAGACACCGTACGCGCCGGAAACCGTCAAAACTGGCGGCAATCGCGCAGTTTTTCCAATCTTGCGGCACTGCAGCATCCGGAGATTGATAAGAACCGCTGCGGCCCTTCCGCTAGCCTCTGGTCTGCATTTTCAGGGGCTGGGCATGATGGGGTTCCGGAATTTTCGCTGTTGGGCGCTGGCGCTTGTGCTGGTGCTGTCCTGTTCCACCGCCTATGCCGCGCCCGCCGACGGCCCGGCCGAAAGCACGGCGGGGCTGACCCGCGTTGACGGCTATGTTCCCTTCTGGTTCGACGGCGCCCACCAGCGGGTGCTGATGCAGATTCCGGGTTTCGACCAGGACATCCTTTACTATGTCTCCGCCGCCACCAATCCCGGTTCGGTGGAATCGCCCTTCGACCGCGGCATCATCAACAGCGCGGTGATCCATTTCGTGCGCTCCGGCGGCAAGGTGGTGGTGGACCAGATCAACCTGGCCTACCGCGCGCTGCATGGCAGCGCCGCGACGAAGGAAGGCGTGACCGATTCTTTTCCGACTTCGGTGCTGGCGGTGTTGCCGGTCGTGTCGGATGCGGGCGGCAAAGTGGTGGTCGACGCCACCGCTTTGTTCATGCGCGATGCCGGCGGCGTCGTCGCCAAGTTCAAGCGCGCAAAATTCGGCGACTTCAAGTTCGATCCGACACGCAGCGTCTTCTATCCCCGTCGGATGAAGGCGTTCCCGGAGAATACCGAGATTGAAACCATCTCCACCTTCACCTCTGATGCGCCCAGCATGGCCGTCAACAACGTCACGCCGCAGAGCGGCGTCTTCACCATGCGCATCCATCATTCCTTCCTGAAGGCGCCGACGGGCTATACCCCGCGCGTCGCCGATCCGCGCATCGGCGCAGGCGGTATCCGCTTCAAGGACTTCTCCAGGCCGATCGACGATTCGCCCAATACCGAATGGGTCAGCCGCTGGCGGCTTGAGAAGAAGGATCCCAATGCGGCGCTGTCCGAGCCCAAAAAGCCCATCGTCTATTATTTCGACCCTGCCATTCCCGATCCCATCCGCCATGCCATGAAGGAGGGCCTTCTGTGGTGGAACAAGGCGTTCGAGGCCGCCGGCTTCAAGAATGCCATCGAGGCGAAAGACGCCCCGCCGGACATGGACCCGATGGATATTCGCTATGCCTACGTGCTGTGGATCCAGCGCGACGAGCGCGGCTTCTCATCCAGCGGCAACTACCGCGACCCGCGCACGGGCGAGGTGCTGGGTTCCAAGACCCATATGGACACCTACCGCATGCGGACCGTCGCCAACTATTACGACGCCTATAGCGGCGGGCTGCCCGACGACGGCAGCGGCATCACCATTGCCGACCCCAATCTGGTCAGCGAGGACAAGTTCAACAAGATGCCCAAGGGCCAGCGCGACATGGCCTATCTGCGCCAGGCGCTGCTGACCGCACATGAACTTGGCCACACGCTGGGCTTTGCCCACAACTGGGACTCCAACCTCAACGACCGCTCCTCGGTGATGGAATATCCCACCCCGCGCGTGTCGGTGAAGAACGGCAAGCTGGACCTCAGCGAGTCCTTCCAGAAGGCGATTGGCGCCTATGACACCTATATGGTGCGCTATGCCTATACCCAGTTCGCGCCGGGCCAGGAAAAGGCCGGGCTGGAGGGCGTGCTGAAGGACATGCGCGACCACGGCATCGTCTATACGCTGCAAAGCGATCCCCGCTACACCTGGTATGACGACCGCGCCACGCCGATGGAGGACCTGAAAGAGACCGCCGAGGTGCGCAAGATCGCCCTGGCCAATTATGGGCCTGCCATGCTCAAGCCGGGCGAACCGATCGGGGCCTTGCGCGACCTCAGGCTTTGGATGGTCTATCTCAACCAGCGCTACGCCATCGAATCGGCGCTGAAATATGTCGGCGGCATGTTCCAGAACATCACAGTCAAGGACGAGGCCCATCCCCTGCCGCCGACCGAGTTCATTCCCGCCGGCGAGCAGCGCGAGGTCCTGGGCCAGCTGATGGACGCGGTGGAGCCGGCGAACCTGAAGATTCCCGAATCCCTGCTGATCCAGCTCACCCCTGATCCGGGCAACAATCTGGAGGACCTGTCCAAGGACCCGGTGTTCGACCAGCTGCGTGCGGCGCGCATCCTGTCGGCCATGGTGATCCAGCCGCTGTTCGATCCCGACCGCGCGGCGCGCATGGTGGCGCTGGCGGCGCGCAAGCCCGACACCCTGACCTTCCCGCAGATGGTCGATACGGTGATGGCGCACACCTGGGGCGCCGGCCCGTCCGGCGATGCCCAGGACAAGGCGCTGCTGCGCGTCACCCAGAGCGTGGCGATGCAGTCGATGATGGCGCTGGGCGGGGCGTCCGACACCGCGCCGGAGGCGAAGGACTATGTGCTGGAGAAGCTGGGCGAACTGGCGGACGATCTGAAGACCCGCAGCGACAGCGATCCCCTGACCCAGGCCTTCTATCGCCAGTCGTCGCGCCAGATCGCGCACTATCTGACCAATCCGGCGGGCAATATTCCGAAGAATATCGAGCCGGCCTGGGGCAAGGGGCCGCGCTCGCGCTTCCCGCAGCCGCCGGGACCGCCGCTGTAAGGGCTTCCGCTGCAAGGTCCACTGCGACGTTGCTCCACAAGGGGAGCCCGCCGTTCATCTTTCCGGCGGGCTCCTGCTATAAGCCGGGCATGACCGCCCGCCACACCATCGCCCGCGCCGTCTCCGTCACCGGCATTGCCCTGCATGCCGGCGTGCCCGTGACCATGCTGCTGGCGCCCGCGCCGGCGGGCCATGGCGTCGTGTTCCGGCGCGCCGACCTGGGAAAGGCCATCACCGCCCTCTATGACCGGGTGGGAGAGACGCGGCTGGGCACCGTGCTGGAAGAGGACGGCGCCAGCGTGGGCGTGGTCGAACACCTGATGGCCGCCATCGCGGGGGCCGGGATCGACGATCTTCTGGTCACGCTGGACGGGCCCGAGCCGCCCATCCTGGACGGCGATGCCCTGTCCTATCTGGCGCTGCTGGATGCGGCGGGCCATGCCGAGCAGGCCCAGGCCCGCACCGCCATCAAGGTGCTCAAACCGGTCCTGGTGGAGCAGGGCCAGGCCCGCGCGGCGCTGCTGCCGGCCGAGAGCCTCAGCTACCACCTGAAGATCAGCTTTCCCCAGCCGGCCATCGGCGACCAGACCTTTGATTTCGCCTTCAGCGCCGAAGGCTTCCGCACCGACATCGCGCCGGCCCGCACCTTCGGCTTCCTTTCAGAGCTGGAGACGCTCAACAGGATGAACCTGGCACGGGGCGCCAACCTGGAGAACACCCTGGCGCTGGACGAAAGCGGGGTGATCAACCGCGACCGGATGCGCTTTGCCGATGAATTCGTCCGCCACAAGATCCTGGACGCGGTGGGCGACATGGCGCTGGCCGGGGCCCCCCTGATCGCCCGCTTCGAAGGCTTCCGCTCCGGCCATGGCGTCAACAATGCCCTGCTGCGGACGCTGTTCGCCGATCCGGCCAATTACCGGCGGGTGGAACTGGCGTGAGGCGGGCTTGAACAAACCGACACTTTGCGGCTTCGGCCCGCCCGGGGTATAAGGGGCCGAGTGGCGCGAGCCGCCCCGGATATCCGGGGTAAGCCGTTGTGCCGGCTTGCATAATCCGCGCGACCCAAATTCGCCCGACAGGGACCTGATTGATGCCGATTTCCGTCTCCCTCAAGCCTTTTGCGCGCCTGGCCCTTGTGGGCGCCGTTCTGGCCGCGCTGGCCGGCTGCGGCCTGTTCGAGAAGAACGACGCCTCCAACAATGCCAACAAGGACGCCGCCCAGTATCGCGAGCGCCCGATCGAGCAGATCTATGCCGATGCCTGGCGCGCCATCAATGTGGGCAACTGGGAACAGGCCGCCGCCCAGTTCAACGAGGTCGACCGCCAGCATCCCTATTCGGTGTGGGCGCGCCGGGCCATGCTGATGAGCGCCTTCTGCTCCTACCAGGCCAACAAATATTCCGACGCCATCTCGACGGCCGACAACTATATCCAGCTGCATCCGGGCAGTCCGGAAGTGGCCTATGCCTTCTACCTCAAGGCTGTGTCGCTCTATGAGCAGATCGTCGACGTCAACCGCGACCAGTCCAATACCCAGGGCGCGCTGGTGGCGCTGCAGGACGTGGTCCAGCGCTTCCCCGATACCGAATATGCCCGCGACGCCACGCTGAAGATCGACCTGACCATGGACCATCTGGCAGGCAAGGAAATGCAGGTGGGCCGCTATTACCTCAATCGCGGCGACTATATCGGCGCCATCAACCGCTTCCGCACCGTGGTCGAGCAGTATGCCACCACCCCCCAGATCGCCGAGGCGCTGGAACGGCTGACCGAGGCCTATTTCAGCCTGGGCCTGGACCGCGAGGCCCAGACCGCCGCGGCCGTGCTGGGCGCCAATTATCCCGGGTCGGCCTGGTACCAGGATGCCTACAACATCCTGAAGGGGCGCAATCTCAAGCCGGTGGAAGACAAGGGCTCCTGGATCAGTCAGGCTTTCCGCAAAGTCCTCTGAGTCGGAAAACCTTGCTCGCGGCCCTCTCCATCCGTGACATCGTCCTGATCGAACAGGCGGCGCTGGAATTCGCGCCCGGCCTGAATGTGCTGACCGGTGAGACCGGGGCGGGCAAGTCGATCCTGCTGGACAGCCTGGGCCTCGCGGCGGGCGGTGCCGGCGGCCCCAAGGCCCGTACCAGCGTGCGCCCGGGCGCCACCCAGGGCTCTGCCACCGCCATTTTCGAGGTGCCGCCCGATCATCCGGCCTGTGCCCTTCTGGCAGCGCAGGAAATACCCGCCGAAGGCGAGATTGTCCTACGCCGCACCCTGTCGGCCGACGGGCGCAGCCGCGCCTTCGTCAACGACCAGGCGGTGGGCGTGGGGCTCCTGAAGGAACTGGGCGCGGCGCTTCTGGAAGTCCATGGCCAGCAAGACGATCGCGGCCTGTTCGACCCCGCCACCCATCGCGCGCTGCTCGACGGTTTCGGCGGGCTGGGCGATGTGGCTGCACAGGTTTCCGCCCGCTTTGGTGCCTGGAACGCGGCGCGCGCGGAACTGGAAAACCTGAAATCCACCGCCGAACGCGCCCGCGCCGAGGCCGATTTCGTGCGCGCCGCAGCCGCCGAATTGTCCGATTTCGCGCCTGTAGCGGGCGAGGAGGAAAAGCTGGCCGGCGAGCGCGCATTGATGATGAATGCCGCCCGCATCGCCGAGGATGTCTCCGCCGCGCTGGAGCTGGTTTCGGGCGAGCGCGGCGCCGAAAGCGCCCTCGCCCAGGCGCTGAAAAAGCTCAGCCGCATGAGCGAGGAGGCGCGCAAGGCCGCCGCGCTGGCCGAAAGCGCGCTGGAACAGGCCTATGCCCAGGCGGAGGAGGCGCGGCGCGAGCTGGATTCGCTGCTGTCGCGGCTGGACACCGACACCGGCGCGCTGGAGAAGAAGGAAGAACGCCTGTTCGCCCTGCGCGCGCTGGCCCGCAAATATGGCGTGCCGCCCGACGAACTGCCCGCCCTGGCGCAAGACTATGCCGCGCGCCAGGACGCGCTGCTCGGCGGCGGCGATCACATCAGGAAGGCCGAGGCGACGATGATTGCGGCGCGCGAAGACTATCTGGCCGCCGCGCGGAAGCTGTCCAAGGGCCGCGCGGGCGCCGCCCGGAAGCTGGAAGCCGCTGTCGCCGCCGAACTGGTGCCGCTCAAGCTGGCCCATGCCCGCTTCCGCGTGGCGCTGGAAGCGCTGGACGAGGACAAATACGCCGCCGGCGGCATGGAGCGCGTGTCCTTCGAGGTCGCCACGGTGGAAGGCGCCGGATTCGGCGGGCTTACGCGCATTGCCTCGGGCGGCGAACTGGCGCGCTTTTCGCTGGCGCTGAAGGTGGCGCTGGCGGAAAAGAGCGACCCCGCCGCGCTGGTGTTCGACGAGGTCGATCGCGGCGTGGGCGGTGCGGTGGCCGATGCGGTGGGCCTCAGGCTGCAGCGGCTTGCGGGCACCACCCAGGTGCTGCTGGTCACCCATTCGCCGCAGGTTGCGGCCCGCGCCGCGCGCCACTTCCGCATCACCCGCGTCAAGGACAAGACCAGAATCGAATTGCTGGACGAGGCGGAACGGCTGGAGGAGATCGCCCGCATGCTGTCGGGCGCCGCGGTGACGGATGAGGCGCGCGCCGCCGCCCGCCGCCTGATGGCGGAGGCCGCGCCGCCCGGGGAGAGTGGGGCGCCCAAGAAGCGCAAACGCGCGTGAGCACCAAATCCGTCGATAAACTCACCTCCGCGGAAGCCGCAAAGGAACTGGACCGCCTGGCGCGCGAAATCGCCGAGCACGACCGGCATTATTACCTTCAGGACGCGCCGGTCATTTCCGACGCCGAATATGATGCCCTGCGCCGCCGCAATGCCGAGATCGAGGCGCGCTTTCCGCGCCTGATCCGGCCGGATTCCCCCTCGCACCGCATCGGCGCCAGGCCTTCGGAGAAATTCGCCAAGGTCCGGCATGCGGTCCCCATGCTGTCGCTCGACAATGCCTTCAGCGATGAGGATGTGGCCGACTTCATCGGCCGGGTGCGCCGCTTCCTGGGGCTGAAGGACGATGACGCGGTGGCGGTGATGGCCGAACCCAAGATCGACGGGCTGTCGGCCTCGCTTCGCTATGAGAACGGCATTTTCGTCCAGGGCGCCACCCGTGGCGACGGCGAGGAAGGCGAGGATATCACCGCCAACCTGCGCACCATCTCCGACATTCCGCTTCGTTTGTCGGGCAGGCCGCCCAAAGTCCTGGAAGTGCGCGGCGAGGTCTATATGACCCACAAGGCCTTCGCGGCGCTGAACAAAAGGCAGGAAAAGGAAGGCAAGCCCGTCTACGCCAATCCGCGCAATTCCGCCGCCGGCTCGGTACGCCAGCTCGATCCGAAAATCACCGCCGGCCGCGCGCTGAACTTCTTTGCCTATGCCTGGGGAGAAATCAGCGACATGCCCGCCGACACCCAGCACGGCATCCTGCAGAAATTCGAAAGCTACGGCTTCGTCGTCAATCCGCTGGTGCGCCGCTGCGAGACGCTGGAGCAGGTGCTTAAATTCTACCGCGATATCGAAGCCCGGCGGGCGAAGCTTGGCTATGACATCGACGGCGTGGTCTACAAGGTGGACCGGCTGGACCTTCAGGAGCGGCTTGGTTTGGTCTCGCGCTCGCCCCGCTGGGCCATCGCCCACAAGTTCCCCGCCGAGCAGGCCGAGACGGTGATCGAGGCGATCGAAATCCAGGTCGGCCGCACCGGCAAGCTGGCGCCGGTGGCAAGGCTCAAGCCCGTCACGGTGGGCGGCGTGGTGGTGCAGAACGCCACCTTGCACAACGAGGACGAGATCGCCCGTCTGGACGCGCGCGTCGGCGACACGGTGGTGATCCAGCGCGCCGGCGACGTGATCCCCCAGATACTGCGCGTGATCCTCGAAAAGCGGCCCAGGAACAGCAGGCCTTATCACTTCCCGCACAAATGTCCGGTCTGCGGCAGCCATGCGGTGCGCGAGGTGGACGAAAAGACCGGCAGGGAAGATGTCGATCGCCGCTGCACCGGCGGGCTGATCTGCGACGCCCAGACGGTGGAGCGGCTGAAATATTTCGTCGGCCGCGACCAGTTCGACATCGAAGGGCTTGGCGGCACGCTGATCGAGCTGTTCCACGAAAGGGGCCTGCTGAAGGAGCCCGCCGACATTTTCGCGCTGACGGAAAAGCCGAAAAAGGTTGCCGCCATCCTGGCCGAACATCGCGCCCGCCTGTCCGAGGAACGCCGTGCCGCTGAAGGCAAGGAGCCGGTGAAAACAAAGGGCAAAAAGAAAGCCGACGAGGGCGAAGGCAAGCAGGTCGAAAACCTGATGGCCGCCATAGAGCGCCGCCGCACCATCGGCCTGGACCGCTTCATCAACGCGCTGGGCATCCGCCATGTGGGCGAGACCACGGCGCGGCTGCTGGCGCGGCATTATCGCAGCCTGGGTGCGTTCCTGGCCGGCATGAAGGCCGGCAACGTAAAGGAAGAGCTGGAAAGCATCGAAGGCATCGGCGGCGTGGTCGCCGAGGCGATCTTCGATTTCTTCGACGAGCCGCACAATGTGAAGGCGCTGGACCGGTTGCTGAAATGGCTGACCGTGACCGACATGGCGGCACCGGCGAACTCCTCGCCCGTTTCCGGAAAGACCGTGGTCTTCACCGGCACACTGGAAAAAATGACCCGCCAGGAAGCCAAGGCGCGCGCGGAAAGCCTTGGCGCCAAGGTGTCCGGCTCGGTGTCGGCCAAGACCGACATCGTGGTGGCCGGGCCGGGCGCGGGCTCCAAGCTCAAGGAGGCCCAGAAGCACAATGTGCAGGTGCTGGACGAAGATGCCTGGCTGAAGCTGATTTCCGCCTAGAACGCCACAGGTCCGGCAGGCGGGGGCCTGCCGGACCATCCCCGGCGGGGGGCGCGGCAGGGGTCTGGTCTCTCATGCCGCCTGGACAGAACACCATGTCCGCCCGCCGGCAGCCTTGATCCGGATCAAGCGCGGGACTTTTCCTGCTCGCCGGGCTCGCCTGGCCGAACCGGCATCACAGCGGCTTCGTCGCCCGCTCCAGCCAGGCGCGGGTTTCCCCATCCAGCAGCGGCCCGATCGTTTCGCGTACCCGCGCATGATAGTCATTCACCCATTGCCGCTCGGCGCTGGTCAGCAGCGACACCTCGATCAGCCGGGGGTCGATGGGCACCAGGGTGATGGTCTCGAACCCCATCATCGGCCGATCCCCGCCGGGCAGACTCTCCGGTTCCTGCACCACGATCAGGTTCTCGATGCGGATGCCGAAAGCACCTGCCTTGTAGAATCCGGGCTCGTTGGAACAGATCATGCCGGGTTTCAAGGGCTGCAGCACCGGCTTCTTGGAGATGTTCTGCGGCCCTTCATGCACCGACAGGTATGACCCCACGCCGTGGCCGGTGCCGTGATCATAGTCCAGCCCGACTTCCCACAAGGGGCGCCGGGCAAAGCTGTCCAGTTGCATGCCGATGGTGCCGTCGGGAAAGCGCGCGGTGGCCAGCGCGATATGGCCCTTCAGCACCCGGGTGAAGCGGTCGCGCATTTCGGGCGTCGCGTTACCCACCATCACCGTGCGGGTCACGTCGGTGGTGCCGTCGGGATATTGCGCGCCGGAATCGACCAGGAACATCTCGTTCAGCCCGATCACCCGGTTGGTCTTGCGCGTCACGCGGTAATGCACGATGGCGCCGTTGCTGCCCGCGCCGGAAATCGTGTCGAACGACACGTCCGACAGGCAGCCGGTGGCGCGGCGGAAGCCTTCCAGCGCCTCGGCCGCTTCGATCTCGGTCAGTTCGCCCGTCGCCGCGTTGGTTTCCAGCCAGGCGAGGAAGCGCGCCATCGCCACGCCGTCGCGGATATGGGCCTTGCGCATGCCCTCGATTTCCAGCGGGTTCTTGCATGCCTTGGGAAGCTGGCATGGATCGGCAGCCGGCTTGATCACGGCACCCGCGCTTCTCAGCCGGTCGAAGATGGCCGCCGCAGCCGTGGACGGATCGGCCAGCACGGTCTTGCCCTTCATCGCGTCCAGCGCGGCGACAAATTCGCCCGGCGCATGCAGCTGCACGGCATTGCCCAGATGCGCCATCAGTTCGGGCGTGCGCTTGGCCGGGTCCAGGAACAGGTCGGCACTGCCATCGTCGTGCAGGATGGCGAAGGCAAGCGTGAACGGGGTATGCGGCACGTCGTGGCCGCGGATGTTCAGCAGCCAGCAGACGGAATCGGCCAGGGTGATCACCGCGGCTTCGGCACCCGCCTTCTTCAGCCCGTCGGCCAGATCCAGCCGCTTGGCCTCGCTTTTGACGCCCGCCAGGTTCAGCGCATGCGGCATGGCGGGCGAAACGGGCGGGGCGGGCTGGTCCTTCCATACCGCGTCGACGGGGTTGGTATCGCACGCCACCAGCGTGCCGCCCGCGCGCTCCGCCGCGGCTTTCAGGTGCATCACGCCATGCTGGGTATGCAGCCAGGGGTCGTAGCCCAGCTTCGCGCCCTTGGAGAGGTTGCCGGGAATCCAGCCTTGCGGGCCTTCCGCCACCAGGTCGCGCGGCTCCAGCAGCGATGTGTCCGTCTGCGCGCGAACCTGAAGTGTATAGCGGCCATCGACAAAGACGGCGGCCTTGTCCATCAGCACCACGGCCGCACCTGCCGATCCGGTGAAGGCGGTCAGCCAGGCCAGCCGCTCGGCGCGGGGCGGCAGATATTCGCCCATATGCTCGTCGCTGTGCGGGACCACGAAGCCGTCCAGCCCGCGCGCCTTCAGTTCGGTCCGCAGGGCGGCCAGGCGGGGCGCGCAGGTCGCGGCGTCGGACTGGTCGTCGTAACTCTGAAAAGGCTTGTCCATGGGGAATTCCGGGGAATGCCCCAAGACCCTAGACCCCCGTTTGGGGCTTTTCAAACACCAGCGCGCTCCAGGGGCCCATGCGCCGCCGGCAAAGGAACCTTAAGGAACGATAGAAGCTGGTGACCAGATTTTCCTGGTCGCGCAGCAGGCCCGACAACACCAGCATGCCGCCCGGCGCCAGCGCGGCACTGATCGACGGCGCCAGCCGCGTCAAGGGACCGGCCAGGATGTTGGCGACGATCAGGTCGTAAGGTGCGCGCGCCTTGAGCGCGGGATTGTCCAGCCCGTCGGCGGTGACGGCGCGCACATCGGGCCCCACGCCGTTGGCGCGTGCGTTCTGACGGGTGACTTCCACGGCGACCGGATCGATATCCGACGCCATCACCGGACGGCGCCACAGCCTGACCGCGCCGATGGCCAGGAGCCCGGTGCCGGTGCCAAGGTCCAGCACATTGCGGAAGCTGCGCCGGCGGGCCATGTCGGAAAGCACGCCAAGGCACAGCGCCGTGGTCTCGTGATGGCCGGTGCCGAAGGCAAGCCCCGCCTCGATCCGCATGGGGATCACGCCATGGGGTACGGTGCCGGCGTCATGGGCGCCATAGACGAAGAAGCGCCCGGCGCGCACCGGCGGCAGGCCTTCTTGGGACAGCTTTATCCAATCCTGGTCGGGCAGAGCCTCGATCATCACGGCGCGCCCGGCGAGGCGCGACAGGAATTTGGGGTCCGGCTCGTCGGCATAAAGCGCCTCGACCACCGCATTGTCGGTGAAAGGCTCCTCGGCGATCAGCACCGCCTGGGCGCTGCCTTCCAGCTCCAGCACGGATGCGGTGTCGGCGGCGTCGGTCTTGTTCAGCGCGACGGTCGCTTTCCAGAGGGGTGGATTGGTCATGGCCGCGCATATGCCCGCGAGGGAGGGCGCCGTCAACTATTCTTCCCTGTTCACAAGGCAGGACAGTCACGCCCGCTGCACGAACTGGTCGATCACCCGCTTCTCACCGGCCTTGTCGAATTCCACCGTCAGCTTGTTGCCCTCGACGTATCGCACCCGGCCATAGCCGAACTTCTGGTGAAACACACGGTCGTCGCGCTTGTACTGGGACGCGGTTGGGTCGGACGTCTGCACGCTCCAGGCTTGCGCCTCGATCAGCGGCGGGCGGCTGCGCACCTGGCCCTGCGCGCGGTTCGCCTTCATGTTTTCCTGGGCCCGCTTCCAGCCCGGCGAGTCATAGGTGCTGCCGAACTCGGCCGCCCCGGCATTGTCGCGAAAGCCCGCATAGCCGCCATAGAAGCCCTCATCCATCACCATCTCGATGTGGTCTTCGGGAATCTCCTTGATGAAGCGCGACGGCAGCGCGCTCTGCCAGCTGCCATGCACGCGGCGGTTGGCGGCGAACGACACCAGCGCGCGCTTCTTCGCCCGCGTCAGGCCGACATAGGCCAGCCGCCGCTCCTCCTCCAGCCCCGCCAGCCCGTTCTCGTCCATGGTGCGCTGGGACGGGAACAGTCCTTCCTCCCAGCCGGGCAGGAAGACAGTGTCGAACTCCAGCCCCTTGGCGGCATGAAGCGTCATCAGGTTGATGCGGTCGCCCGATTCATCCTGGGCGATTTCCATCACCAGCGAGACATGCTCCAGGAATGCGGCCAGGCTTTCGAAGCCCTCCATCGAGCGGACGAATTCCTTCAGGTTGTCGAGCCGCCCGGGTGCTTCCGCCGACTTGTCGGCCTTCAGCATGTCGGTATAGCCGCATTCGTCCAGCACCATCTCAGCCAGTTCGGTGTGTGGCAGGATGCGCGCCGTCTCCGACCAGCGGGCGAAGTTCGCCGCCAGCTCGCCCAGCGCCTTGCGGGCCTTGGGCGGCAGTTCGTCGGTGTCGGCGATTTCGCGCGCCGCCGCCAGCAGCGGCAGATGCCGCGCGCGGGCAAAGCTGTGCAGCGTCGCCACGGACGCGTCACCGATGCCGCGCTTGGGCCGGTTGACGATGCGCTCGAACGCCAGATCGTCGTCGCCCTGGGCGATCAGCCGCAGGTAAGCCATCGCATCGCGGATTTCCGCCCGCTCATAGAAGCGCGGGCCACCGATCACCCGATAGGGCAGGCCCAGGCTGATGAACCGGTCTTCGAATTCGCGCATCTGGAAAGAGGCGCGCACCAGGACCGCCATCTGCGACCAGGCATGGTTCTGGCGGTGCAGATTCTCCGCCTCGCTGGCGACATTGCGCGCTTCTTCCTCGGCATCCCACACGCCCTGCACGCGGATCTTCTCGCCATGATCGCCTTCGGTCCACAGCGTCTTGCCCAGCCGCCCCTTGTTGGCGGCGATCAGGCCGGATGCCGCGCCCAGGATCGCGGGCGTGGAGCGGTAGTTGCGTTCCAGCCGGATGACCTTGGCGCCGGGAAAGTCGCGCTCGAAGCGCAGGATGTTCTCCACCTCCGCCCCGCGCCAGCCATAGATGGACTGGTCGTCGTCGCCGACGACACAGACATTGCTGGGGGCATTGGCGTCCTTGTTGGCCAATATCTTCAGCCACAGATACTGGACGACATTGGTGTCCTGATACTCGTCCACCAGCATGTAGCGGAAGCGGTCGCGGTAATCGGCCAGGATGTCGGGGTTGGTGCGCAGGATGTGCAGCGTCTCCAGCAACAGGTCGCCAAAGTCCGCCGCGTTCAGCGCCTTCAGCCGCTCCTGGTACTGGCGATAGAGCGACTTGCCCTTGCCGAAGGCATAGCCCTGCGCCTCGCCGTCGCCGACATCGTCGGGTCGCAACCCGCGGTTCTTCCAGCCGTCGATCATGGCGGCCAGGGTGCGGGCGGGCCAGCGCTTCTCGTCAATGCCCTCCGCCTCGATCAGCTGCTTCATCAGGCGAAGCTGGTCGTCGGTATCCAGGATGGTGAAGTTGGACTTCAGCCCCGCCAGTTCTGCATGGCGGCGCAGCATGCGCGCGGCGATGGAATGGAAGGTGCCCAGCCACTGCATGCCTTCGACCGCCCCGCCGATCAGCGCGCCGATGCGCTCCTTCATCTCGCGCGCGGCCTTGTTGGTGAAGGTCACGCACAGGATCTGGCCGGGCCAGGCGCGGCGGGTGGCCAATATGTGTGCCAGCCGCGTCGTCAGGACGCGCGTCTTGCCGGTCCCCGCGCCCGCCAGCACCAGAACGGGGCCTTCGGTTGCCTCCACGGCGGCGCGCTGCTCTGGGTTCAGGCCGGCGAAATAGGGCGGCTCACGCGGAACGGGAGACGTTTCCGGGATTTCGGAAAACGCGGCATCCAGGGGATCGGACCAGCGGCCGCCAAAATTACTCATGAGTTTTGGCGCTCATGGGAAGGACGGGGAGAATGGGAACATGAGAACGATATTAGAACGCGGGGAGGCGAATTCCCACTTATTTATCGCCGTCTTCCAGCTTGTGCTCTTCCAGCCGGGTTTCCAACTTGTCCTTGCGCGCCTTTGCCAGATCACGCACCGCCTTGGGCGTGCCGTGCAGGACGCGATTGGTCTCGGCGGTTTTTTCCTTTTCGGCGCGGACCCTGTCCTTGCGGGCCTGGCGCAGATTGATGATGTCAGCCATCGCCGATTTCCGTTGCCTTCGCCCAGGCCGGACGCTCGGTCACCCGCCGCACATAGGCTTCCAGCAGGTCCGTCTTTTCCAGAAGGGGCGTTCCCATGAACATCGCAAAAGTGGTGCCCACCAGAATGTCCACCGCGCTGAATTTCTCGCCAAGGATGTACGGCCCCTTCGCCAGCGTCGCATTGACGAAATCCATCACCTCGGGCACCGCGACCCAGCCGGCAGTACCGCGCGGAATATCCCATTTCATCCAGGCGCTCATCCAGGCCGGCTCCATCACGCCAGCATAATAGGCCAGCCACGACAGATAGGCGCCGCGCGCGGGGTCGCCGATGACCGGCCCCAGGCCCTTGGCCGGAAACTTGTCCGTGAGATAAAGCGCGATGGCGGCGGATTCGAAGACGATCGTGTCACCGTCTTTCAGCGCGGGCGACTTGCCGTGCGGGTGCGGATTGGCCGGATCGATGCCGCCGCTGCCGTCGGGACGGCGCAGGCTGGCGATGCGATGGATTTCATAGGGCGCCCCCAGCTCTTCCAAAAGAAAGATGAAGCGGGTCGAACGGGTACGCGGGTGGTGGAACAGGGTCAGCATGGCGGCAAACCTATGGCGCCGCCCTGCCGGCCGCAAGCGCGAACAGGCGCAGCGCACTGGCCAGCGGACGCGCGCCCCTGCCTGCATCAATCTGGGCCACCAGCGCCGCCAGTGCCACGCCGCGTTCGCGGGCAACCTGCGCTATCACGGTCCAGAATTCGGATTCCAGCGCCACCGATGTGCGGTGCCCGGACAGGGTGAAGGATTTCTTGCTCAACATTGCGGGAACAAAGAGTTCGCTCTGCCGGTTTCCATTGGGTGACGATAGGGAGGCAGCCTATCTGAAGGGTTGCGATGTTGAAATGCGGTTCCGGAACAGCCTTGGAATGGCCATATTGTCCGTGATGCTTCTGGCCGCGCCGGCGGCGGCGCAGAAGGCTGCCGATCCTGATGCGGCCTGCGAAGCCACCTTCACGGCACTGTCGGCCAATGCCCGCGCGCAGGGCCTGTCCAGCATCACGCTCGACCGCGTGGCCATTGCCGCGCACCGGTCCTGGATGGCGCATCATCCGAACGGTGATGCCGGTGTCTATCGCACGGCGCTGAAAGTGCGCGCCGCCGGCCTGCGCCAGGCGATGCATGACGGACGCATCACGTTGCCGGACACGATGCGTACGCTGGTGAACTGCCACGCGCGCTATGAACGCCCGCAGAGGGTAGCGTTGCTCTAGCGCGCGCGGCGGATCTTGCGGAAATCCAGGATGTCCATCTGCCGCGCCAGCTTGCGGGCGCCGGATTTGGGCTCCATCAGCACCGCCGGCCGCCGCAACTTTGATACGGCGCCCGCCGCGATCACGGCATTGCGGTCCACCCAGCCGTCGGTGTCCAACAGCTTCACGCCCTGCCAGTGCCGCCGCATCAGGCGCACCATATTGTCCGGCGTCTGATCCTCGTCATCGTCCACGATCACGTTCATCAGGAACAGCCCGCCGCGCGGCTTCAGCCGGGACTTCGCCAGCCGGAAGAAGCCGTCCGTCATGAACACATCCGGCATGCCCGTGGGTCCGAAGGCGTCCAGCACGATGGCGCCATGGCGGCGGCGGTGCGTCTTCAGCCATTCAATGCCGTCCGCCACATGGCAGGAAATCCCCGCCGGCATGGCGAAATATTTTCGCGCGATGGCGAACGAGATGGCGGCAATATCCACCACCGTCACATCGACGCCGCTTCGCCACAGCATGGTGGCCAGGTTGCCGCCGCCGCAGCCGATCATCAGCACGTCCTTCACACCTGCCTGCATCAGGAAGAAATGGAAGGCATGAATATAGTCGGCCAGGCTAATGCCGTTCTCGTCCGACGCGCTCTGCTGATACTCGCGCTGCCAGTAGGAGATGCGCCCTCCCTGGTGGTGGATGATGTGGCCCGGAGCCGGAATGGTGGTCTTCATTTCCAGTAATCCGGCAGGCCCCGCTTCGTCGCCGCCAGGATGGCGATGGCTTCGCGGCCCTGATCGCTGCCCTTCAGGGCGTCGTACAGGCGCCGCCAAAGCTTTTCCTTGATGTCGGGCTTCAGTGCGTCGAAGGCACTGCTATAGACCATGTAGCTGAGGGGATAGCGGAGCAGCCGCACCTTCAGGTCGAAATCGCGCAGGGACCGTCCCTTTGCGTCGCGTGGCCCGCGGGCGGAAAACTGCGTGGCAAAACCGGAATTGCCGGACACGGGCCCAGGCAGCTTCACCTCATCGCCAAAAGTCATATAGGTGACAAGATCGTCCAGCCCTGCATCGGAATAGCGCACATTCAGCGCCGCGGCGCGGTCGATGAAGCCGGTCTGGTGCTCCAGCGTCATCAGCGCGACGATGTCGCTGGTGGGGCGCAGCGTCTCTTTCGGATCGAAGTGGCCCGACAGGTCCAAGATCGTTCGGCCCTCGGGCAGGTCGAAGGGATTGTTGATGTCGGGCGCCGTCACATTGCCGCGATGGATCATGCCATCGGACGATCCTGTGACATACCAGCCGCCCCAGCGCTGCACGAAGGGCCGCGTCTGATCGGTGAAATCGAAGGGATGGGCGGGATCGGCGAAGACGGGCGTGCCGTCCGCCGTGGGGGTGATGTTGGCAACGATCCAGCCGGGCGCCAACGTGTTGACCATGCCGTGGCAGGACAGGCACCGCTGCGCTTCGCGCTGCAGCCGGGGTTTGACCACGTCCTTGGTGTCCAGAGTATAGAAGGCCAATCCGTCCCGCCGGTCATTGGCAATGATCTCAATCAGACCGCCGTCATGCACCGCACCCACCGCGACGTCGTCGTTGAAATAGACGGCGCGGGGCGCCTTGGGATTGATGTGGTCGAACTGCAGGCTGGAGCGGGTGAAGGGCAGCACCTGCGTGTCCGGCGAGATATTCAGCGCCGCCAGCAGGCTTTCCAGCCAGCCATGGCCGTCATCGGCGTATTTCAGCGTGACCTTGCCCGATTCCAGCTTTTCTTCCAGCACCGCAACGGCATTGGTGGGCGCTTCGTCGGCCCGCGACGAGGCCGCCCACGCCAGTACGCCGATCAACGGCGGCAGCAGCCAGACGGTGCGTCTCACTTCGGCGCGATCATGTCTTCGGGGCGCACGATGGCATCGAATTCCTCCGCCGTGACATAGCCCCCGCCCACCGCTTCCTGCTTGAGCGTGGTGCCGTTCCTGTGCGCGGTCTTGGCGATCTTGGCGGCGTTGTCGTAACCGATCTTCGGCGCCAGCGCCGTCACCAGCATTAGCGATCTTTCGAGCCCTGCCTTGATATTGTCCAGGCGCGGCTCGATGCCCACCACGCAATTGTCGGTGAACGACACCGCGGCGTCGGCCATCAGCCGCACCGACTGCAGGAAGTTGTAGGCCATCACGGGATTGTAGACATTCAGCTCGAAATGGCCCTGGCTGCCGGCAAAGGTCAGCGCCGAATTGTTGCCGAAGATCTGCACACAGACCTGGGTCATCGCCTCGCACTGGGTGGGATTGACCTTGCCCGGCATGATGGACGAACCCGGCTCGTTCTCCGGCAGCGCCAGCTCGCCCAGCCCCGAACGCGGACCCGAGCCCAGCAGGCGGATATCGTTGGCAATCTTGAACAGCGATGCGGCCACCGTGTTGATCGCGCCATGGCTGAACACCATGGCGTCATGGGCGGCCAGCGCCTCGAACTTGTTGGGCGCGGAGGTAAAGGCCATGCCGGTGATCGCGGCGATGCGCTCCGCCACCATCCTGTCGAAGCCCACGGGGGCGTTCAGGCCGGTACCGACGGCGGTGCCGCCCTGGGCCAGCTGCATCAGCCGGGGCAGTGTCTGTTCGATGCGGTCGATGCCGTTGGCAACCTGGGCCGCATAACCGGAAAATTCCTGTCCCAGGGTCAGGGGCGTGGCGTCCTGGGTGTGGGTGCGGCCGATCTTGATGATGTCCGCCCACGCCTTCACCTTCACCTCCAGCGCGGCGTGCAGGTGCTTCAGTGCCGGGACCAGCCGGTTCACGATCTCTTCGGCACAGGCGATGTGCATGGCCGTGGGATAGGTGTCGTTCGACGACTGGCTCATATTGACATGGTCGTTCGGGTGCACGGGCTTCTTCGACCCCATCACCCCACCCATCATTTCAATCGCCCGGTTCGAAATCACCTCATTGGCATTCATGTTGGACTGGGTGCCCGAACCCGTCTGCCAGACCGACAGGGGAAAGTGATCGTCCAGCTTGCCGTCGATCACTTCCTGGGCGGCGGCGACGATGGCCTGGCCTATGCCTTTGTCCAGCCGCCCCAGCGCCATGTTGGTTTCGGCCGCGGCGCGCTTGACGATGCCCAAGGCGCGGACGATGGGCAGGGGTTGCCTTTCCCAGCCGATCTCGAAATTGCCCAGGCTGCGCTGGGCCTGCGCGCCCCAATAGCGGCTGGCCTCGACCTCGATGGGGCCGAAAGTGTCGGTTTCGGTGCGGGTGGTCATGGCGCGGCTGGCCTCAAAAAACGGCAGCGCCCCGGTACTATTTCTTGCGGAAAGAGTCGAGGCTTACCACCTCGCCCGGTGCGGTCTTTTCAGGCACCTTGGCGACGGGCTCTTCCACCTCATCCCTGGCTTCTTCCTCGGCCTTGCCGGCGGGCACCGCCACGGGTCCCGGCCCCGCAGCCGGCTTTTCGCCCTCGGTGCGGAATTGCAGGCCGAACTGCACCCCCGGATCGAAGAAGGCGGTCAGGGCGGCGAAGGGAATGTGCAACGGCGCGGGCAGTTTCTTGAAGGTCAGCGTGACTTCGAAATAATCCTCCTTCACCTTCAGCGCCCAATACTGGTGCTGGATGATGATGGTCATCTCGTCCGGATACTGCTCGCGCAGGAAATCGGGAATGTCCACACCTTCGGCATGGGTCTTGAAGGTCAGGTAGAAATGATGGGCGCCGATCAGCCCGGACTTTTCGATCCGGCGCAATGCCTCGCGCACCACGCCGCGCAGCGCCGCGTCAGTCAGAGCCTGGTAACCGATAAAGTCCTTTGCCATGCAAAGACCAAGACTATGCGCCGTGGGCTCCAAGTCAATCGCGCACGCGAAGGCCGGCCGGCGCGGCCACGAAATTCATCTGTATGACAAAGGAACAAAAGCGCCGGGCGCGCCGTTGTGGAAGGGCCGGTTCGAGGGCCTTTTCCGCATGAAAATCGCACAGATAGCGCCGCTGGTGGAAAGCGTGCCGCCGCCGCTCTATGGCGGGACCGAGCGGGTCGTGTCGTGGCTGACCGAGGAACTGGTCGCCATGGGCCATGATGTGACCCTGTTCGCCTCGGGCGATTCGGTCACCGCCGCCCGGCTGGATGCGGTGGTGCCCCGGGGCCTGCGCCTCAGCGGCATTCACAATTCCATGCCCTACAACATGATCCTGCTGGACCGGGTGGCCGCCCGCGCCGATGAATTCGACATCCTGCATTTTCATATAGACTTCTTTCACTATCCGCTTTTCCGGCGGCTGGCCCACAAGACGCTGACCACCCTGCATGGCCGCCAGGACCTGCCGGAAATGCCCGACATCTACCGTGCGTTTCCGCACATGCCGCTGGTCTCGATCTCCGACCACCAGCGAAAGCCGGTGCCGCCGGTCAACTGGATGGGCACGGTCTATCATGGCCTGCCCGAGAGGCTGTTGCTGCCCGGCCGGGGCGAGGGCGGCTATCTCGCCTTCCTGGGCCGCATCTGTCCCGACAAGGGACCGCTTGAGGCGATCGAGATCGCCCGCAGGGCCGGCCTGAAGCTGAAGATCGCCGCCAAGGTCGATCCGGTGGACCGTCCCTATTTCACCGAACAGGTCCAGCCGGTGCTGGCGCGCAGCCCTCATGCCGAATTCATCGGCGAGATCAGCGACCGCGAAAAGTCGGAATTTCTCGGCAATGCCCGGGCCCTGCTGTTCCCCATTTCCTGGCCCGAGCCTTTTGGCCTGGTGATGATCGAAGCGATGGCCTGCGCCACCCCGGTGATCGCCTTGCGCCAGGGCTCGGTGCCCGAGATCGTGGAGGAGGGCCTGACCGGCTTTGTGGTGGACGGTGTCGATGAAGCCGCTTTTGCTGCGCGCCAGACCAGCCGCCTGTTCCGGCCCTCGATCCGTGCCCGCTTCGAGGAACGCTTCAGCGCCCGCGCGATGGCGCGCGAATATGTCAATATCTACGAGCAATTGACCCAGTCGCGCACGGCCCGCGAGGCGGCCTGACAGCCATGCAAGCATCTGCGAGGGGACTATGGAGGCACGCAACCTCCCTGATTCGCCGGACGATATTTCCAGTTTCTATATTCAGGCGACGGAATCGATCCAGGAACGCTGGCCGCGGACCCTCAAACAGGGCGACACTTTCGCGCTGTTCGACGCGTTCGGCGACGTCATCGATCCCGGCCTGACGCCGGGCGGCCTGTTCTACCGCGACACCCGCCATCTGTCGCAGCTGCAGCTGCTGCTGAACGGGCATCGGCCGCTGCTGCTGTCTTCAGGCGTGGGCAGCGACAATGTCCTTCTTTCCGTGGACCTGTCCAATCCCGACATCTACCAGGGCGGCAAGATCGTGCTGCCGCGCGAGGTGCTGCATCTGCGCCGCTCGCGGTTTCTGTGGGGCGGCAGCTGCCGCGAGCACGTCGTGGCGCACAATTTCGATACCCGCCCGCACAGCTTCTGGATCAGCCTGAACTTCGCCGCCGATTTTGCCGACCTGTTCGAAATCCGCGGGATGAAGCGCCCCCGGCGCGGCACCATGTCGGCGGCGGCGCTGGGCAAGGGCCGCACCATGTTCCGCTATGTCGGGCTCGATCATGTCGGGCGGCGCACCGAACTATGTTTCGATCCCCCGCCGCGTCAGCTGACCCGCAACCAGGCGGTCTATGCCCTCACCCTGGCGCCGGGCGAAAAGACCGCCTTCGACATCAGCATCCTGTGTGCCGGCGCGGTCCTCGCCTTTCCCAGGAGCTTCGCGCAAAGCTATCGCGCCGCGCGCCGCAGCTCGGCCCGCGCCGCCAGTCTGGGCGGCAGCGTCACCTCCGGCAACGAGTTCGCCAACCGCATGCTGCAGCGGGCGGGCGCGGACCTGGCCATGCTGGTTACCGATACGCCCCAAGGGCCATACCCCTACGCCGGCACGCCCTGGTTTTCGACGCCGTTCGGACGGGACGGGATCATCACGGCGCTGCAGATGCTCTGGCTGGACCCAGAGTTGGCGCGTGGCGTCTTGTGCTATCTGGCAGCCAGCCAGGCGATCCGGCTCGACCCGCGCGCCGATGCCCAGCCGGGCAAGATCCTGCACGAGACGCGCGCCTGCGAGATGGCGGTCCTGGGCGAGGTTCCCTTCGGCCGCTATTACGGCAGCATCGATTCCACGCCGCTCTTTGTGCTGCTGGCGGCGCGCTATTTCGAGCGCACCGGCGACGAGAAGACCATCCGCGCCCTGTGGCCGCATATCGAGGCGGCGCTGGCCTGGATCGACACCTATGGCGACCGCGACGGCGACGGCTTTGTCGAATATTACCGGGAGAGCGAGAACGGCCTGACCAACCAGGGCTGGAAGGATTCCTCGGACTCGGTGATGCATGCCAATGGCGACCTGGCCGTCGGCCCCATCGCCCTTTGCGAGGTGCAGGCCTATGTCTTCGCCGCCCGGCGCGGCGCCGCCATGCTGGCGCGGATGCTGGGCCAGGACGAGCGCGCCGAGGCCCTGTCCGCCGCGGCCGAGACGCTGCGCCGGAAATTCGAAGCGCATTTCTGGTGCGAGGAACTCGGCATGTATGCCCTGGCGCTGGACGGGGAAAAGCAGCCCTGCCGGGTCAAGAGCTCCAATGCCGGCCAGGCGTTGTTCTGCGGCATCGCCAGCCCCAAGCGGGCCGAGCGGCTGGCGGAGGGCCTGATGTCGCGCGAGATGTTCTGCGGCTGGGGCGTGCGCACGCTGGCCTCGGACGCGCCGCGCTTCAATCCCATGTCCTATCACAACGGCTCGGTTTGGCCGCACGACAATGCCCTGATCGCGCTGGGCCTGGCGCAATATGGCCACAAGCGCGCCGTCTCGGCCATCTTCGAAGGACTGTTCGACGCCGCCAACCACATGGCGATGATGCGCATCCCCGAACTGTTCTGCGGCTTTCGCCGCCGTCCCGGCACGGCCCCCACGCTCTATCCGGTGGCCTGCGCGCCCCAGGCCTGGGCCAGCGTCGCGCCCTTCGCGCTTCTGAAGGCCTCGCTGGGGTTGAAGGTGGAATACGGCCGCGAGGAGATCGTCTTCCACAATCCCCAACTGCCGGCCTTCATGGAAGACGTCAGGATCAACGGCCTGACCGTGGGCGATGCCAGCGTTAATTTGCGCCTCGGGCGCCGGGGCACCTATACCGAGATCGCCATGGCCGAGCGCAGGGGCAATGTGGCCATCCGCATCACGCAATAGGCCGTTGAGCGCCCGCGCCGGCGGGCGTAAGCCAAGCTGCCCATGACCACGCCCTCACGTCCCGTCGACGCCGCGATCCCGGACGATGTTAGCCAGCCTCTCGACCAGTCCCTGGATCAGGCGCTGGAGCCCACGCCCGCGCCGGCGCCCCCGCCAATGGCGCCCGGCATCCGCAATGGCGGCGCCTTCGCCTTCCTGAGCGTTTTGCGCCACCGCAACTACCGCCTGTTCTTCGCCGGGCAGCTGGTGTCGCTGATGGGCACCTGGATCACCAACGTCGCCCAGGGCTGGCTGGTCTATCAGCTGACGTCATCGCCCCTGATGCTGGGCGTGGTCACCTTCGCCGGCCAGGTGCCGGTGTTCTTCTTCTCGCTGTTCGGCGGCATGATCTCCGACCGGTTCGAGCGGCGGCGGCTGCTGCTGATCACCCAGGCGCTGGCGATGGCGCAGTCGGCGGCGCTGGCGGTCTTGACCCTGACCGGCCTGATCCAGGTCTGGCATATCGTGGCGCTGGCGCTGTTCCAGGGGCTGGTCAACGCCTTCGACGTGCCGATCCGCCAGTCCATGACAGTGGAGATGGTGGGCAAGGCCGACCTGCGCCACGCCATCTCGCTCAATTCCATGATGTTCAACCTGGCGCGTGTCACCGGCCCGGCGGTGGGCGGTCTTCTGATCGCGCTGGTTGGCGTGGGCTGGTGCTTCAGCATCGACGCGCTGTCCTATGCCGCGGTGCTGACAGGCCTTTCGCTGATGCGCTTCCCGCCGCTGCCGGCGCGCGTCCACGCCCAGGCCTTGGCGGCCATCCGCGCCGGACTTGCCTATGCGTGGGGCCAGCGGCCGATCCGCGCCTCGCTGCTGCTCATCGCCGCTTGCTCCTGTTTCGGCGCGGCCTACATGTCGCTGCTGCCGGCCTTCGCCCGTGACGTGCTGCACCAGGGCAGCGAGGGGCTGGGCTTTCTCTACAGCGCGGTGGGCATGGGCGCGCTTCTGGGCGCCTATACGCTGGCACGCGTGCCCGACCGGCACCTGTTCGTGACGCCCGTTGTGGCGGCCTTCGGCTTCGGCCTGATGCTGGTCCTGTTTTCCTGGTCGGGGATTTTCTGGCTGTCGCTGGGGCTGCTGTTTCCTGCGGCCTTCTTCCTGATGCTCCTGGGCGGATCGACCAACTCCATCGTCCAGCTTCTTTCGCGCGAGGACATGCGCGGCCGCGTGGTGGCGCTGTATGCGATGGGCATGATGGGCATGATGCCCTGGGGTTCGCTGATGCTGGGCGGCGTGGCCGAGCATCTGGGCAGCCACTGGGCGGTCAGCATCGGCGGGTCGGTGTGCATCCTGGCGGCGCTGCTGGCCTGGCGCGACCGGCAAGGCGGTTGGGCACGGGGATGAAAGTGGTGGGTGCTTCCCGCCCTCGCGCCCATACGCTGTCGCTATGGGCTGCCGCTCGAAGCGGCGCCAGGTTTTCTAACCTCGCTCCGCTCGCCAAGAAAACCTAGGCGCGTTGCTCGGAATGGAAGTGGTGGGTGCTTCTGTTGCTCGGTGCACCCACCGAAACCGCGCTTACCTAATTAATTAGGCAGCGAGGGCCATTTCGTTATCGTTGGCACCTGTACGAGTAGCCCGATGACGGCGGATACAATACCGGGCAAAAGGTCTGCCTTTACACGTCCGTCGATCCTGTTTCGCCCCCACAGAAACCCATCCCGCCTCATTTGAAGAGGCCGGATGGGCTTGTGGTGGAGGCGCCGGGTACCGCCCCCGGGTCCGGTCCGCTTATTACACAGCCGTTTATCGCCATAGTCCGGTCAAGCCGGACCCCTTAGATATAGGCGAGGGGAGTTAAGAATTGAAGGGCGCCGGAAAAGCGGCGGGAACCAGGGCCATGTACGCCAGCGACGAGGAAATTGCCCGTATCGGCCGTGGGTTCCTGGACCGCTCCCTGCCGCGGGAGGATTGGACCCATGCCGCCCATTTCGCCGCCGCCCTGTGGCTGATGCGCCACCGCCCCGACATCGACCTTCCCGGCGCCATGCCCGGCCTGATCCGCGCCTTCAACGAGGCCAAGGGCGGCGTGAACAGCGACACAACCGGCTATCATGAAACCATAACCCAGGCTTCGCTCAGGGCGGCGCGGCCCTTCCTGGCCGTCAATGCGCCAGAGGTGCCACTTTTCCGGATCGTGGCTGCCCTGCTGGGTACCGAACTGGGCAACCCGAACTGGCTGCTCGAATATTGGTCGCGCGACCGGCTGATGAGCGTCGCGGCGCGGCGGGAGTGGGTAGAACCGGACAGAAAGGCCCTGCCGTTCTGAGGGTCGAAGCGGCAAATCGAATCCATTAGGATCGGCCCCATGCAGCAATATCTCGATCTCCTGCAGAAGGTCCGCGACCATGGCGTGGAAAAGCGCGACCGCACCGGCACCGGCACCCGCTCCATCTTCGGCCACCAGATGCGTTTCGACCTGGCGCAAGGCTTTCCCCTGGTCACCACCAAGAAGCTGCACCTGAAATCCATCATCTACGAACTGCTCTGGTTCCTGCGTGGCGAGACCAATGTGCGCTGGCTGCAGGAGCACGGCGTCACCATCTGGGACGAATGGGCCGACAAGGCCGGCGAGCTGGGGCCGGTCTATGGCTATCAGTGGCGCTCCTGGCCGCGCGAGCGCGACGGCACCATCGACCAGATCTCGGGCCTGATTGCCGACATCCGGAAGAACCCCGATTCACGCCGCCTGATCGTCACCGCCTGGAATCCGGCGGACATTCCCAAGATGGCGTTGCCGCCCTGCCACTGCCTGTTCCAGTTCTATGTCGCGGATGGGCGCCTCTCCTGCCAGCTCTACCAGCGCAGCGCCGACGTTTTCCTGGGCGTGCCCTTCAACATCGCCTCCTATGCGCTCCTCACGATGATGGTGGCCCAGGTGACGGGGCTGATGCCCGGCGACTTCGTGCATTCCTTCGGCGATGCGCACCTCTATTTGAATCATCTGGAGCAGGCGGAGGAGCAGCTTTCCCGCGTGCCCTTCGCCCTGCCCACCATGCGCCTGAACCCCGCCATCGGCGACATTTTCGCCTTCCACTACGAGGATTTCACCCTGGAGAATTACCAGGCCCACCCCTCGATCAAGGCGCCGATCGCCGTTTAGGTCCTTGTCATGGCCCGGCTTGCCCGGGCTATCCAGGGGCTGCAAGCACTGGTGCCTGCGGCCCTGGATCGGCCCAAACCATTGACAAACCGCCCCTTCCGGCTAAAAGACCCGGCGTTAACGGAGACGATCATGAGCGCGGACGTTCAGGGCAGGGAAGAAACCAAGCTGGCCAATGGCGGCGGGGCGTTTCCGTTCTGGGTCTCGGTGCTCAATGTGACGGTGTTCGTCGCCATCCTGTTCGCCATTGTCTATGGCGTCATCTGGGCCATCGGCGCCGCTTTCGGCGGCTGAGCCGCCCAATCCCAAATTGTCATGGCCCACTTTACGTGGGCCATCCAGTTGGTGAGCCACCTCGCCAGATTTCTCGCTGTGTCACCTGGGTGGCCCGCAGTCGGGGGCCATGACAATCAGGTGCGGATCAATGCGGAAGCGCGAACACCACCAGGCTGTCGCCGCCCATCGGGCTCCTCAGATACGACCCGCCGGTCGCCACCACCGCCACATACTGCCGCCCGTCCTTGCCCTGATAGGTGATGGGCGTGGCATGGGCGCTATAGTCCAGCTTGTAAGTCCAAAGCTCCTTGCCGGTCCGGCTGTCGAAGGCGCGGAAGCGCTGGTCGTTGGTGCCGCCGATGAGGGTCAGCCCGCCGGCGGTGACGATCGGCCCGCCATTGCTGGGACGGCCGGTGTTCTGCTTGCCTTCGGGGAAGCTGTCGGTGATGCCCAGCGGCACCTGCCAGGCGATGTCGCCGGTCGAGACGTTCACGGCGGTCAGCATCCCCCAGGGCGGCTGCTGGCAGGGATTGTTGTTCTTGTCCATGAAGACCTCGGTGGTCTTGTCCCATTCGCCGTTCCGCTCGGTCAGCTGCTCGATGTAGCCCAGATTGTTGGTGTTGACGATGAAGTAGCCCAGCTTCGGATCGAAGGCGCCGCCCGCCCATTCCGGCCCGCCTTCGCCGCCGGGGAAACGGATGATGGAATGGTCCTGAGGGATCGGCTCGAACAGTTTCGATCCGGTGGCATGGGTCTTGGCGATCAGCGCCTTGCAGGCGGCGGTGTGCTCGGGGGTGATGTCGGCCAGCTCGTCCATGGAAAAGCTGCCGCGCGCCAGCTGCACGGGCTTGGCGGGAATGGGCTGGGTGGGCCAGGCCGCTTCGCCCGCCACGGGTGAGGGCGGCACCGCAGTTTCGGTCACCTGGTACAGCGGCTCGCCGGTCATGCGGTTCAGGATGTAAAGGAAGGCATCCTTGTTCATCACCGCGATGGCGGGAATATCCTTTCCGCCGCGGTGCACGGTGATCAGGATCGGCGGCGTGTCCAGGTCATAGTCCCAGATGTCGTGATGCACGGCCTGGAAGTGCCACAGATATTTGCCGGTGTTGGCGTCGACCGCCACCAGCGAGTCGCTGAACAGGTTGGCACCCTTGTGGTCGCCGCCATAGCGGTCGAAGGTCGGCGCGCCGATGGGCAGATAGGCGATGCCGCGCGCCGCATCAATGGTGAGCTGGTTCCAGATGTTCACGCCCGAACGCTGCTTCCAGCCGTCGTCCTCCCAGGTGTCATGGAATTTTTCGCCCGGCTGCGGAATGGTGCGGAAGCGCCACACCAGCTTTCCCGTCACCACGTCCCACGCGCGCACATCGCCCGACGCACCTTTCGACGGCGCTTCCTGAACCCGGCTGCCGATGATGGCGATGTTCTTGTAGATGTCGGGCGGCGAGGAATAGCCGTAATAGGCCGTGGGTATGCCGTTCAGGATATCGGGCGTGCGGGTTTCCACGATGCCGTCCGTGCCGAAGCCCTGCGCCGGTGCGCCGGTCTTTGCGTCCAGCGCGATCAGCTTGCCTTTTTCGCTGCCGAAGATGATGCGCGGGCCATGGGCGTTGTCGCCGGGCCAGTAAGCCAGGCCGCGATAGGGGGGCCGGTCGCCGCCCGGCAGTTCATAAGTCCAGATCTGCTTGCCCGTGGTGGCGTCCAGCGCCGCCACCCGGCCATAGGGCGTGCCCAGATAGAGAAGACCGTCCACCATGATCGGTGTGGTGGTGGAAAACGGCTTGGGCGCGTTCTTGTCGTCCGGCTTCGGATTCATATGATAGGTCCAGGCGACGGCGAGCCTGCTCACATTGGTGGGCGTGATCTCGGCCAGCGGCGAAAAGCGCGCTCCGCCAGCATCCTTGCCATAGGCAGGCCAGTCCGTTGCGGCGGGCGTGGTCGGCGCGGCGGCGAAGGCGGCAATGGGCAGGGCCGACAGGGTCAGGGCGGCAAGCAGCTTCTTCATGACGGGGTTCCTCAACGGCAAATGGGCGCGGGCGCGCCTTTTCTCAACAGGGGCGGCAGGGCAGCCACACTGGACAGGACGGCCACGGCGGGTTCTTTCCGCAAGCGTTCTTCTGTCGCGGCGCCGGAAAAGACGCCCCATGCCGGGATTCCGGCATTGTGAGCCGCCTGAAGGTCCAGCGGCGTATCGCCCACCGCCGCCACCTGGCGCACATCGCCGATGCCGGCGCGCTCCATGGCGCGGAAAAGAAGATAGGGCGCGGGCCGGCCCTCGCGGACCTCATCGCTGGTCACGCTGGCAACGAAGAAATGCTCCCAGCCCAACCGGCGCATGATGGCGTCGTTGAGGGGCCTGTCGAAGCCGGTGGTGGTGGCCAGCTTCAGGCCCATCGCCTGCATCGCCCGCATCGCCTCTTGCGCGCCCGCGATGGGCGCCACCTTTTCATAGGCGCGCATCGCCGATGCGTTGAAATCGGCGTGGATGGGCTCGACCAGGCTTTCGCTTTTTCGGGCGCGCCGGACGAAATGCTCGATCATCATGCGCTTGGAAGCGCCCCGCCAGGATGCCAGCTCCTGCGGCGTCACCGCGATGCCGTGGCGGCCCAGCGCCCCAAGCATTGCTTTTGGCACCTCGCCGCGATCGGCGATGATCGTGCCGCCCACGTCCAGCACGATCAGCGCCAGCCCTGCGGGCGGTGCGCCGGCGGCGCGCGCCATGCCGCCGCCCGCCAGCCCGGCTCCGGCCAGTACCGGAAGAAGGCGCCGCCGCGAAACCGTCATGCCATCTCGTCTTCCTGGTAGACCTTGATGATCTCGCCGAAATTCCTTTCGGCGGTGAACCCCAGGTCGCGCGCCGCCTTCGCGTCATAGCGCCCGGCCCAGCCCTTCACGATCTGCGCGACAAAGGGATCGTCGACCCGCTTGATGCGCGCCACCGCCGCATCGCCGGCGGCCTTGCGCAGCGCTTCGATCTCCTCGCCCACGGTGGCGGAGACGCCCGGCATGGTCATGGACCGGCGAACGCCCAAGGGCGCGGTGTCGATGGTCGCGGCGGTGATGAAGAAGCCCACGGCGGCGCGGGGAGACGCGAACCAGTGGCGCACGTCATCGCCCACCGGCAGGTTCGCCTCCATCCCGTTCAGCGGTTCGCGCAGGATGCCGGAGAAGAAGCTTGACGCCGCCTTGTTGGGCTTGCCCGGCCGGATGCAGATGGTGGGCAGCCGCACGCCCACGCCATCGACGAAGCCCTTGCGGCTGTAGTCGGCCAGCATCAGCTCGATCATCGCCTTCTGCGTGCCATAGCTGGTCGACGGCGTTGGTGCGAAATCGTCGGGGATCGACTCGGGGAAGGGCGGGCCGAACACCGCCAGGGTCGAGGCGAAGACGAAACGCGGCTTGTACGGCTCCTTCTGGCCCTCGAGCCGCACCGCTTCCAGCAGCGACCAGCTGCCGTTGAAATTGACGCGATAGCCCTTCTCGAAATTGGCCTCCGCATCGCCGGAGACGATGGCCGCCAGGTGAAAGATCACGTCCGGCCGCTCGGCGATCAGCGTCTCCGCCACGCCCTTGTCGGCGAAGTCGCAGACGATGGGCCTGGAAGGCGGCGCGCCTTCCGGTACCGGGCTGTCCACCACATCCACCAGGGTCATGCTTTCGATCGGCTTGCCGCCCAGCGTCCCGTCGCGCGACAGGCGCTCCACCAGCTTGCGGCCGATCATGCCGGCCGCGCCGGTCACCAGAATTTTCATGGAACCAGTTCTTTCGCACTGAGAATTTCGCGGGCCGGACCATAGCCCGCTTTTGTGCCCCGATCTCTAGGGCAACTTGTCGACGCTGCAGCGCAACAAATCCGGCCGCGCCGTGAACCGTTTAAGCCTTTGACGGCTTGATGGCCGGGGGTTAGCGTCCGTGCAATCAACCCGGCTTTACCGGGACGGCCGGGGGAGGCTTTTCAACGTGAAAACGGACCGGGCAATCGGGTTGGCGATGGCGTTCGTGGCATTCGCCGGCAGCGCAGCGTGGGCGCAAGGTTCGAACGCGGGCCTGAAGGAGCCTTACGGCCCACCCCAGCACCAATGGGCCAAAAGCTCCGGCGACGGCACCTGGGGCTCGACCGCGGGGATCGAGCGCGGGCCGCATGGCGAGATCTGGGCTATTGACCGCTGCGGTGCCAACAATTGCGACGGCTCGGACAAGGCGCCCATCATCGAACTCGACACCAAGACCGGAAAGCCAATCAAGGCCATTGGCGCGGGCCTGTTCGTCTTCCCGCACGGCCTTCATGTCGACGCCCAGGGCAATGTCTGGGTCACCGATGGCGGCGTCTCCAGGGACGGCAGCAAGGGGCTTCAGGTCATCAAGCTGTCACCGGCCGGCAAGGTGCTGATGCGGCTGGGCACGGCGGGCCGGCGCGGCGACGACGAAACCCATTTTCAGTCGCCCAGCGACGTGATCACCGCACCCAATGGCGACATTTTCGTCACCGACGGTCATGCCCCCATCCCCAATACCGTGCCGGCGGGCCTGGACATGCGGGTGATGAAATTCTCGCCCAGCGGCAAGTTCATCAAACAGTGGGGCAAGGCCGGCTCCGGCCCCGGCGAGTTCAACAACCCCCATGCATTGGCCTTGGATGCGCATGGCCGTCTGTTCGTCGCCGACCGCGCCAACGCCCGCATCCAGATATTCGACCAGGATGGCAAGTTCATCGCCGAATGGAAACAGTTCGGCCGTCCCAGCGGCTTCTATGTCAGCGGCGACCGGCTCTATGCCATCGACGCCGATTCCACCGAAGCCACCCATCCCGGCGGCTGGAAGAAGGGCGTGTGGATCGGCTCCATCTCAAAGGCGATGCCCGATGCCTTCGTGCCCGATGACGCGGCGGGCGAAGGCGTGGTGGTCGCCGCCGACGGCAACATGTATGGCGCGGTCAATGTCGCGCCCCACGGCATCACCAGATACCCCAGACACTGAATCCTTCGGACAGGAGGCATAGCCATGAGCAGCAGACGGGACTTTCTTCTGAAATCCTTCAGCGCCAGCGCGGCGGCCTGGCTGGCGGCCAACTGGCCCGCCGAAGTCGCCGCCGCCGAAATGGCGCAGAAGATGGGCGGCTTCACATATTTCACGCCCGGCCAGGCACGCGAGATCGACGCCATGGCGGCGCAGATCTATCCCACCACCGACACTCCCGGCGCCCGTGAGGCGCAGGTGATCTATTTCATCGACCTCGCCCTGGTGACTTTCGCCGCCGACAAGCAGGCGGTTTATGCCAAGGGCTTCGGCGAACTGGCCCAGGCATGCGACGGCAAATCCTTTGCATCCCTGCCGTCCGACGAGCAGATCAAGGTGCTGACCTCCATCGAGAAGACTGCCTTCTTCAAGACCGTGCGCGACCACACGGTGATGGGCATGTTCTCCTCGCCCCAGCATGGCGGCAATTTCCACAAGGTCGGCTGGCAGCAGATCGGTTTCGACGACAGCCTGAATTTCCGCGCCCCGTTCGGCGCCTATGACAAGGCGTGAGGGAGACGAAGATGAAAAAATACCAGCCTTCCGAGGAAGTCGATTTCGTCGTCATCGGCTCGGGCGCGGGCGGCGCGGTGATGGCCAAGCAGCTCGCCCAGGCCGGCTTCTCGGTCGTGGTGATGGAGCAGGGGCCCTGGGGCGCCTATGGCCACGAGCAGGACTACAACAAGGACGAGCTCATCAACCGCTTCCCCTCCGAGGAAGACATGCTGATGACCAACCCGGCGAAACAGCCCAACACCTTCCGCCGCACGGCGAGCGAAAAGGCGGTGCCCGGCCATCATTCCTATGGCTGCGTGGTGGGCGGGGGCACCGTCACCTATGGCGCATCAAGCTGGCGGCATTTGCCCTGGGAATTCCAGGAAGCCAGCCTGTTCGGCACCATGGCGGGCACCGGCATCGCCGATTGGCCGATCACCTATGACGAGATCGAGCCTTTCTATACCCAGGCCGAATGGGAGATCGGCATTTCCGGCCCCAACGTCAAATCGAAGAACCTTGCCCCCATGTCCAGGGGCTATCCGATGGAGCCCCTGCCGCTGAAATCCAGCGGCGCGCTGTTCCAGGTGGCGGCAAAAAAGCTCGACCTGGAAGTGGTGCCCAATGTGGCGGCCATCATCACCAAGCCCTGGAACGGCCGCGCCGCCTGCATCAATTGCGGCATGTGCTCGGGCTATGGCTGCCAGGTCAAGGCGCGCTCGTCGTCGGCCGTGGCGCTCTTGCCCTATGCCGTGGCCACCGGCAATTGCGAGATCCGCGCCCATTCCTATGTGCGCGAAATCTCCACCGACGCCTCGGGCAAGGCCACCGGCGTGGTCTATTTCGAAAAGCAGAACGGCAACCGCGAGGTCTTCCAGAAGGCCAAATGCGTGGTGTTGTCGGCCAACGGCACTGAAACCCCGCGCCTGCTGCTTCTGTCCAAGTCGGCGCGCTTCCCCCAGGGCCTGGCCAATTCCAGCGGCATCGTCGGCAAGTACCTGATGACCGGCAATGGCGGCGGCGCATCGGGCCTCTTCAGCGATCCGCTCAACGAATACAAGGGCTGCGTCACCGGGGCGGCGATCCTGGATTACGTGCCCAATGACGTGAAGGGGCGCGGCTGGTATGGCGGCGGGCGCATGACCGCGCGCGGCTTCACCATGCCGATCGCCTATGGCCTGGGCGGCGTGCATGGCGCGCCAAGCTGGGGCGCGGGCTACAAGCAGGCACTGATTCAGCAGGCCAACCGCAAGCTCTATATCGCCAACTTCATCTCCCAGATGCCGCTGGCGACGAACGCGGTCGATCTCGATCCCGATGTGAAAGACGCCTGGGGCCTGCCCGCCATGCGCATCACCACCCAGAGCCACGAGAACGACATGAAGGGCGTGAACTTCTTCATCGAAAAGTCGGTTGAGGTTCTGAAGGCCGCCGGCGCCCATACCGTGTGGGCCGATGCGGCGCGCGACAGCACCGGCGGCGCCCATGCCCGCGGCACCTGCCGGATGGGCAACGACCCGAAGTCTTCGGTGGTGAACAAGTACCACCGCGCCCATGACGTGCCCAACCTGTTCATCGTCGATGGTTCGTCCATGGTCACCGGCGGGCGCAACCATCCCACCATGACCATATCGGCCCTGGCCTTCCGCGCCGCCGAGCATCTGGTCAAGGCAGCCAAGAGCGGGAATGTGACGATCTGATCGATCCTTCACCTCTCCCTGAAATTCGCGGAGCAATTTCGGGGAGGGGTGGCGCGGCCGCTCACGCCTGCCTGTAATGAATCTCGAACCTCTTGTTGGTGATGAACAGCACCGTCACGTCGGCCTCCTGCGTCGCGCCGTGCTGCATCAACATGCCTTCGGGAAACCAGATGAAATTGCCCGGCCCGAACGATCCTTCATGGGTGACAAGCGTCCCCTCCAGCACGAACATGCCGTGCGCGCATGGATGGGTGTGCCAGGTGTTGGTGAAGCCGGCCGGATAGCGCACCAGCCTGACGGTGACGCCGGTCTCGCCGTCTTCCAGGAAGCGCTTGGCGAACAGCGCCTTGCCCAGCTCCGGGATGAAGCGCTCCTCCCACGGCATCGAATTGGAGTCGAATATCTGCAGTCCGGACATGCGCGCCTCCCTTTTGCGGCGACCCTAATGGGGATGGCGGAGGCAGGCCAGCCGGCATCCCCGTCATCATTGCGCCCCTATTTCCGGGTTAGGGAACGGGCATGAGGATTGCGCCTTTTGCCCTGCTGACATTTTGCGCGCTGGCCTCGCCCGCCATGGCGGAGGCGCCCACGCCCGCTGCGATTGCCGCATTCCTGGCGGCCAATGCCAAAGCGCCGGGCGTCGTGGTGCGCCCCGACGGGCTGCAATACAGCATCCTGCACAGCGGGGTGGGCCGCCGCGCCATGCCGTCCGACTATGCCAGGATCGCCTACACCGGCAGGCTGATCGACGGCACCACCGTGGACGGCACGTCACCGGGGCTGCCGGTCACGCTTGCCATCAGTTCGGGCATCGCGGGGCTGAGCGAGGCCCTGTCGATGATGCATGAAGGCGACCGCTGGCGGCTGGTGGTGCCGGCGAACCTGGCCTTCGGCACCAAGGGGGCGGGCGAGGTGCCGCCGGGCCAGGCCCTGGTGATCGACGTCACCCTGATCGCCGCGGAGACGCCCGCCCGCGCCCGCGCCGAGGCTGGCAGCAATCCCCTTTCCTTCGCCGGCAACAGCCAGCAGCAGAACCTGCTCTTTACCTTCCGCCCGTAACGCGCCGCCCGTAAGCCGGGTTTACGACCAATCGATAAATTTCCCTCTCTCCTTGAGGGAGAGGAGATGTGCGACGAATGTCGCTACAGCCTACTTCACCCCCCGGAACAGCTCGGGCGCCACGTCCCATAAACCCTTCCGCCACACCTTGTATTCGTGCATGCCCGGCTCGGTGGTGAAGGTCAGCTTCACGCCCAGCGACGCCAGCCGGTCGGCCAGGCGCTTGTCGGCCTCATGCAGAACGTCCTGGTCGCCCACCACGAAATGCAGCAGCTTCAGATTCTGTTTCAGCGGCGCGACGTTGGCGAACACGTCCGCACTGATGGCCATGAACTGGTCGTCGCCGGCGCTTTCGGCGCCCGCACTCATCGGCACCAGCCAGTGGAACACGTCGCTGTGGCGAAGCCCGATGGTCACAGTCTGGATGCCGCCCTGGGAAAGGCCCGACAGCGCGCGATGGTCGGCGTCGGCGATGGTGCGGAACTTGTGATCGATGAAGGGAATGATGCCGGTCAGAAGATCGACCTCGAAGCGGTTGCCCGGATCGTAATTGGTCTGGCCCTTGCCCAAGGACTTGGCGCCCTCCATCTGCGACGGCACCGGCCCGATTCCCTCGCTGGGACCGGAACGGGCGCCCAGCGCCATCACGATGATCATCGGCCGCGCTTTCTTCGCGGCGATCAGGTTGTCCATGATGATGTTGGCGCGCGCCTGTTCCATCCAGCTCGATTCACAGCAATTGCCGCCATGCTGCAGATACAGCACCGGATAGCGCGTGGTCCCCGCCTCGTAACCCGGCGGGGTATAGACACGCAGATAGCGCACCGAATCCGTCGCCTTCGAATTGTAGATCACCAGATGCACTTCGCCATGCGGCACGTCCCGGGCGTCGTAATAGGCAGGTCCGTCGCCCGGCACTTCCACATAGTTCAACCGGTTGCCGATATCGCCCGCCGGATAGCCATCGACCAGATAGCCATAGTCGTAGATGTCCGGCTTCAGTGGTCCCAGCGTCACGCTCCAGATGCCGTCCGCGCCTTTCGACATGGGGATCGACTTGCGCGGCGCCGACAGCCAGTGCGCGTTCATGCCGATGATGTGGCCGGTGACCCGCACTTCGCTCGCCAGCGGGGCGTTCACCTTCAGTGTCACGCTGCGGTCGGGATGGATGACGGGCGAGATGGTGCGGCGCGGGCGGCTGTATTCCTCCGGCGCGACATTGGGGCCGGGATGGCCAGTGGCATCCAGCCTGACGCCCGGCGGCACCTGGGCCAGCGCGGGTGCCGCGGAAACGAGCGCGGCGGCGATCGCGCCACGAATGATGCGGTTCTTCATGGAATTCCCCCGGCTTTTTGTTGGCGCTACCATAGCACGTCCGTCGCCCCGGGCACTTTCCGAGGCACTTCCTGTCCACGCCGGACCATGCCAGCCTGTGACCGGTTCGCGCCGTTCCTGTCTACGCCCTTGTCCAGCGGCTTGGGGAGGGGAGGGGCGAAAAGTGAAAAAACGAAGGTTCGTCTGAAGCCTATGTCATCGGGCTTTCTCGCACTTGCGAGCAATGGGCGTGCATGCGGCTGTCCACCGCCTGTCCACGCGCTATGCGCGCATTGACGCTGGTGTTCAGCCCGCCTTAGCATCCGGGAAACAAGGACGCGCACCATGATCACCGAGCAGGATGTCGCCTTCTACCGCCAGAACGGGTACCTGGTGGTTCCCGATGTGCTGGACGCCGATCTCTTGGCGCGGGCGCGCGCCGCGCTGGATGAACTGGTGGCCAACGCCGCCTCGGTTACCGAACACACTGCAGTCTACGACCTGGAACCGGGCCACACCGCCGCCAACCCGAAGGTGCGCCGCATCAAGCAGCCTGACACCCATACGCCGGTCTTCTGGGAAATCGCAAACCACCGCCCGATGGTGGAAATCCTGGAAAAGCTGCTGGGACCGTCGGGCGTGCGGCTTCAGACCTCCAAGATCAATTTGAAGGAGCCCTATCACGGCTCGCCCGTGGAATGGCACCAGGACTGGGGCTTCTACCCCCAGACCAATGACGACATGCTGGCGGTGGGCGTGCTGCTGGACGATGCCTTTCTGGAGAACGGCCCGCTCATGGTCGTGCCGGGCAGCCACAAGGGTCCGACCTGGAACCATCATTCGCCCGACGGCTATTTCTGCGGCGCCATGGACCCGACGCGCCACGAGGTGGATTTCGAAAGTGCCGTGCCGCTGATGGGCAAGGCGGGCTCGATGAGCTTTCATCATGTGCGCGCGGTCCATGGCTCGGCGCAGAATGTCTCCGACCGCCCGCGCCGGCTTTTGCTTTATGAATTCGCCGCCGCCGACGCTTTCCCGCTGATGGGGATCAAGGACTGGGCGCACTTCAACCGCAACCTGGTGTCGGGCAAGCCCACCATCCAGCCGCGCATCGTGCCGGCGCCGGTGCGCATGCCGCTGCCGCCCGCGCCGAACCAGGGCTCGATCTACGAGAACCAGACCACGCTGGCGAACCGCTATTTCGTCCGCCAGAACGATCGCAAGGCCGAGCCGGTCTGACGACAACAAGGACGGCGCGCCAAGTGCCGCGACATGGGAGGACGCCAAATGCCGCCCAAGGCTGGATCGCCTTCAACCTTGCGCCATGTGCTGATGGCCGCAGCGGTGGGCTCGGCGCTGGAGTGGTACGACTTCTTCATCTATGGCGCGGCCTCGGCGCTGGTGTTCGGCCCGCTCTTTTTTCCCAAATACGACGCCACCATCGGCACCATGGCCTCCTTCGCCACCTTTGCGGTGGGCTTCCTGGCGCGGCCGTTCGGCGGGCTGTTCTTCGGGCACTTCGGCGACCGCTGGGGCCGAAAGCCCATGCTGGTGGCCACCCTGCTGCTGGTGGGGGGCTCCACCTTCGCCATCGGGCTCTTGCCCACCTATGACCAGGTGGGCATCTGGGCGCCGCTGATGCTGCTGGGGCTGCGCCTGCTGCAGGGTTTCGGCGCGGGCGCCGAATATGGCGGGGCCGTGGTGATGAGCGTGGAATTCGCCCCACCCGGCCAGCGGGGGCTCTATGGTGCCTTCGCGCCCATGGGCACCACCGCCGGCAATGCGCTGGCAGCCAGCGTCTTCTGGCTGGTGACCACTTACAGCGGCGATCACCTGCTCACCTGGGGCTGGCGCGTACCTTTCCTGGTGTCGATCCTGCTTTTGGGCCTGGGCATCTATATCCGCGCCAAAGTCAGCGAGACGCCAGTCTTCACCGAGGCGCGCCGGAAGAAGAAGCCGCTGAAGCTGCCGGCCTTCGAGGCGGTGCGCCGGTCCCCCCGCAATTTCTTCGTGGTGGTGGGGGCGCGCCTGGCCGAGAACGCGCTGGGCTATCTCTATCCCGTTTTCGGCCTCAGCTATGTCATCAACAATCTGGGCATGTCGCGCGGCGTGGCCATCACGGGCGTGATCCTGGGCAATATCGCGCTGGTCTGCGGGCTGGTGTTCTTTGCGTGGCTGTCGGACCGCGTTGGCAGGCGGCCGGTCTATATCTTTGGCGCGCTGTTCTCGGCGGCGGTGGCGTTTCCTTTCTTCCTGCTGGTGGGTACGCGCGATCCTGCGCTGATCTACCTGGCATTCATCATCGAGATGGGCATCGGCTCGGGCGCGATGTTCGGGCCCCAGGCGGTCTATTTCGCCGAACTTTTCGGTCCGCGGTTGCGCTATTCGGGCTTTGCCTTCGCGCGCGAGCTGGGCTCCATCATCGCCGGCGGGCCGTCGCCCTTCATCGCCGCGGTGCTGGTCAGCCTGATGGCGGGCGCGCCCTGGGGCGTGGCCTGTTACGCCATCTTCCTGTCGCTGATCACGGCCTTCTCGGTGTGGTGCGGGCCGGAGACCTACAAGACCGACATCGGCGCCGACGACGTGGAAGATGCGGAAGAAGAAAAGGAAAAACCCGTCTCAGCCCTCCTGCTCAATCCGTCGCCATAGGGCGCGGACCATCTCCTTCATCTGCAGTGCTTCCTGCCAGCGGTCGGAGAGTTCATAGCCATCCGCGCCGGTGATGGCATAGGGCGAGGGTCCCAGCTCGCACAGGAAGGTCAGTGTTTCGTCGGGGCCGGCCCGTTTCTTCCATGAGCGAATACCATATTCCCACCAGCCCATGAACAACTCCACCCAATCCCGATGCTGGGGGAAGTTCAACTGCACCTGTATCTGCTCGCGGCTGGCGACACGCCCGTGAATGCCCCAGCTATTGTCCAGGATGCGGTGGATAAGGCCGTGGTTGACCTCGTCGATGGGCCAGGCGAATTCGCGCCCCACCACATAATGCGACAGGTCGGCGGTGAAGCGCAGGTCCGCAAAGCGGTCCAGCAGATGCAGGGTGAAGAAAAGGTCGGTGGTCATGCGGTCGCGGTGGGTTTCCAGGTGCAGTTCCACCCCCGCATCCGCCGCCAGGCCGCGCCAGCCCTCGATATAGGGCACGCATTCTTCCAGCGTATAGGGCCGTACATCCGCCTGCAGGTTCAGGTGATCGGCGCCCAGTTCCCGTACCAGCGCCAGCACCGGTTTCAGGTCGTCGACCGAGCGGGGATAGCATTGCGCCTGCCACGTCATGTTGTGACTGCGAAGAAACCCGGTCACCTGGCGGGCATAGCCTGGGTCGATGAAGCGCACGCCGCAACCATCGAAGCCGGCATCGTGGATCATGGAGAGCTTGTTATCCAGCTCCCATTCCGCGCCGTCGGGGCGCCGCCTCTCCATCGCCCACAGCGACTGATAGACCAGCAGTTTCTGGGCCAAACCGTCCCCCTGTTATTGTCCTTGCGCCCGCCTGTTATATAGTCGCCTCCGCTCAGGAAAAATGCCATTTGCGGGAGGAATGGATTGGAAGGGCGCGCCGTGCTGCTGCTTCTGGCCGGATGCCTTCTGGCGCCGCCGGCCGATGCCGCGACAGGGGGCTGGACCGCTCTGTTCAACGGCCACGACCTGTCCAACTTCGACATCGCCTATTCGTCCAGGCCGGTGGATGGCCGCCCCGCCAGCGCCATGTTCGAAGTGAAGGACGGCATGGTGCATACCTATCCAGGCCAGGTGGCGGGCACGCCCCAGCCTTCGGCCTATTTTCAGACCCGCAAGGCGTACGGGGATTTCGTCCTGCACATCGAATACAAATGGGGCGACAGGAAGTTCGCGCCGCGGATGAACCGGTTGAAGGACGCCGGGCTGGTGTTCCACATTTATGAGGATGCACCCTTCAGCTGGCCGCGTGGCATCGAATGCCAGATCGAGGATACCGACGTGGCCGATCTGTGGCTGATCTCGTCCCGCGCCGATGTGATGGTGAAAGATGGGCATTACCATCCCCATCCTGATCCCTTACAGGACGGCCAGCCCCATTACGCGCCGGGCGGCCAGCAGCGGACCTTCGGCGATCACGGCAAATATGTGCGCATCCGTCATGCCGCCAACCTGGAGCATCCGGGCTGGAACAGCGTCGATGTGGTGGTGCGGGGCGACAGCGCGGTCTATCTGGTCAACGGCCTGCCCGACATGCGCATCACCGGCATGAAGAAGTGGACCGGCAGCGGCTGGGCGCCGCTGACAGAAGGCAAAATCCTGTTCCAGGCCGAGTTTGCCGAGGTCTGGTATCGCAACATCAAGATTCGTCCAGTCAAGGAGTCCGACCCACGATGACAAGACTGATCGCATTTCTCGTTGTCGTGTCCGCGATCGGCATGGCACCCGCGGCAATTGGGCAGGTGAACAATCCGAACGTCAAGCCGGAGCTGACCGAGGTGTGGTCGCCGGTGCCACCGATGGTCACGCCGGGCGCTGCCATCGGCCAGCCGCCTTCGGACGCGGTAGTGTTGTTCAATGGCCATGACCTGTCCAATTGGGAAAGCGTGAATGGCGGCCCGGCCGACTGGACGGTGGGCAATGGCGAATTCGTCGTCGCGCCCAAGGCCGGATCGATCCAGACGAAAGAGAAATTCGGCGATGTGCAGCTGCATGTGGAATGGCGCGTGCCGGTGCTGCCGCCCGATCGCAAAGGCCAGGATCGCGGCAATAGCGGCATCTTCCTGGACGGCCTCTATGAAGTGCAGGTACTCGATACGCTGGAAAACAAGACCTATGTGAACGGCGAGGCGGGCGCTATCTACAAGCAATATGCCCCGCTGGTGAATGCGCTGAAGCCGGCACCCGAATGGCAGAGTTATGACATCATCTTCATGGCGCCGCGCTTCTACCAGGACGGCACTCTGGCCGAGCCGGCCCGCATGACCGTGTTCCTGAACGGTATCCTGGTGCAGAACAATGTCTATCTGCAGGGCCCCACCGAATATCGCGGCATTCCCAGATATGTCGCGCATGGCAACGCGCCATTGATGCTGCAGGCCCACAACAATGAAGTGCATTACCGCAATCTGTGGCTGAGAAAGCTATGAGCAAGGTCCGCTACGGCATGGTGGGTGGTGGTGAAGGCGCCTTCATCGGCGCGGTGCACCGCACAGCCGCCGCCATCGCCGGCAATTGGGATCTGGTGGCGGGCGCCTTCAGTTCCACGCCCGACAAGGCACGCCGCTCAGCGGCCGAGATCGGCGTAGCACGCGGCTATGACAGCTGGCAGGACATGCTGGCGAAAGAGGCGTCACTGCCGGCGGACCGGCGAATCCATGTCGTTTCCATCGTCACGCCCAACTTCCTGCATGCGCCCGTCGCCATCGCGGCGATGGAAGCGGGGTTCGACGTAGTATGCGACAAGCCGGTGGCCGACACGCTGGAAGCGGCGCGCGCCATCGCCGATGCCGCCACGCGCACCGGACGGCGCATCGCCATCACCCACACTTATACCGGCTATCCCCTGGTGAAACAGGCGCGCGATCTGGTGGCGGGCGCCGGCGCCGTGCGCCGGGTGATGGTGAAATACACCCAGGACTGGCTGTCGCGGGCGGCCGACCTTGAGAACAACAAACAGGCAGCTTGGCGCGTCGATCCCAATCGTTCGGGCGAGGGCGGCGCGATCGGCGACATCGGCACCCATGCCTTCAACCTGGTGGAGTTCATAACCGGCCGGCGCGTCAAAAGCCTGTGCGCCGAGCTGGGATCGCTGCCCGGCCGCTCGCTGGACGACGATGCCTCAGCGCTGCTGCGACTGGAAGGCGGTGGACGTGGCATGCTGGCCTGCAGCCAGGTCTGCGTGGGCGACGCCAATGACCTGGCGATCAGCGTCTATTGCGACGAACTGGGCCTGCACTGGCGGCAGGAAGAGCCCAACAGCCTCAGGGTGGGCCGCCGCGACAGGCCGGAAGAGATTTGGCATGCGGGCAGCAATCGCGCCTATCTGGCGCCGGCTATCCGTGCCATCCAGCGCACGCCGGGGGGGCACCCGGAAGGCTATATGGAAGCTTTCGCCAACATCTATCACGCCTTCGGCCAGGAAGTGCTGACGGGAAAGCGCGCCGCTGGCGCGCCCGGCTACGCCACCTTGGAAGATGCCATCGCCTGCATGAAATTCATCCACGCCGCCAAAAAATCCAGTGACGCGGATGCGGCCTGGATCGACCTCACCACTTTGTAAAGCGAGGACATGATGAAAGGCCCCGGCATTTTTCTGGCCCAGTTCGCGGGTGATTCCGCTCCCTTCAACGGCCTTCCGGCCATCTGCAAATGGGCGGCGGGGCTTGGCTACAAGGGCGTGCAGATCCCGACCTGGGATCATCGGCTGATCGATCTGGAAAAGGCTGCGGAAAGCCAGACCTATGCTGACGAGATCAAGGGCATCTGCAATGCGGCCGGACTGGAAGTGACCGAGCTTTCAAGCCACCTGCAGGGGCAGCTTGTCGCCTGTCATCCGGCGTACGACGAGTTGTTCGATGTCTTCGCGCCGCCGCAGATGCGCCACAACCGCGAAGCGCGCCAGGCCTGGGCGGTGGATCAGGTGAAGATGGCGGCCAAGGCAAGCCGGCGCATGGGCTGCAACGCGCATGCCACCTTTTCGGGTGCGCTTCTGTGGCAGACCGTCTATCCTTGGCCGCAGCGGCCCAAGGGGCTGGTGGATGAAGGGTTCTGCGAACTGGCGCGGCGCTGGACGCCGATCCTGAATGTGTTCGACGAACATGGCGTTGACGCCTGCTTCGAGATCCATCCCGGTGAAGACCTGCATGACGGCATCACTTTCGAGCGGTTCCTCGACAAGGTGAAGAACCATCCGCGCGCCAACATCCTTTATGACCCCAGCCATTTTGTCCTGCAGCAGCTGGATTATCTGGCGTTCATCGATTTCTATCACGACCGCATCAAGGCGTTTCATGTGAAGGATGCCGAATTCCGCCCTACCGGAAAGTCGGGTGTCTATGGCGGCTATCAGGACTGGGTGGACCGGCCGGGCCGCTTCCGCTCCCTGGGTGATGGTCAGATCGACTTCACGGCGATCTTCTCCAAATTCACCCAGTACAACTATGCCGGCTGGGCGGTGCTGGAATGGGAATGCGCATTGAAGGACCCAGAGCAGGGGGCGAAGGAGGGGGCGCCCTTCATCAAGGCGCACATAATCAAGCGCGCTGCCCATGCCTTTGACGATTTCGCCGGAGGCAAGGCCGACCGGGACCACAATCGGCGTATCCTGGGCGTGGATCCTGCCTGAAAGGCGGACTGGGGTCTTCCGCGCGGCCTGGACGCCGTGGTAAGAGCGGCGCCCGGTGCCACCGGTGCGGGTGTAGTTCAATGGGTGAGGCGCGACCCGGCCTTGCCGGGTCAAATCGGTCCAGCGGACCGATTTGAGCGCCGAACGCCCCGAGCTTGGGCGAGGGGCGGGGAGCAGCATCGCTCCTCGGGTAATGCGCACCATCAGGTGCGGGTGTAGTTCAATGGTAGAACGGCAGCTTCCCAAGCTGCATACGAGGGTTCGATTCCCTTCACCCGCTCCAATGGCTTACGCAAAATCTTTCAGAACGGTTTTGCCGGGTCGTTTTGCGAAATGATGAAAGCCTTAAACATCACCATCGTAATCAGCCCTGGTATTGCAAAGCACTGATAAGCAGTTTGAATGCAGCCGAAGGTTGTTGTCGTTTTGGATAGTACAGATAATAACCATCGAATGGTTCGCACCAGTCCTCGAGAACCCGCACCAGTGACTGGTCTGCCAAGTATCTGGTTGCATGATCTTCGATCATGAATGCTATGCCGTGGCCCGCGACGGCGGCTTGCAAGATCAACTCCAAGTCGTTGAAAATGAGTTGTCCGTCGACCTTCACCTTTAGCGCACGACCGGCTTTATCGAATTCCCACGCGTACAGCCCGCCAGCACTTGTGAGACGCAGATTTATGCACGCATGCTGAGCGAGATCATGGGGTCTTTTGGGTGTTCCCCGTTTAGCCAAATATGATGGCGCGCAGACCGCCGCCATTCGCAGTTTCGGTCCAATTGGTACTGCGACCATGTCCCTTTCCAGCCGCTCGCCGAGCCTGACCCCGGCGTCGAACCGGTCCGCGACAATGTCGGCTAGTCCGGAGTCTACGTGCAATTCCACTCGAATACCGGGGTGCATGGTCGTCAGTCGGTCTACTGCCGGCCACAGCACGGTTCGTGCCGCATGTTGGGATGTTGTAATTCGGATCAAGCCCGCAGGTTCTTCACGCAAGTCTGCCAGCGACGCCAGCTTGTGGGAGATATTCGACAGAGCAGGCCGGAGGGTTTCAAGGAGGCGCTCGCCAGGCTCCGTCGGAGCGACGCTGCGCGTGGTGCGAACCAGCAGGCGGACTCCCAATCGCTTTTCCAACCGTCTCAAGGCATGGCTGAGCGCAGACTGGGACAGGCCCAACTTCTTGGCGGCCCTTGTAAAGCCGCCCTCATCCACCACAGCAAGGAACAGCGACAGGTCCGTCAAGTCTTCACGTTGCATGCGTGGTCCGTATTCCATTGATGAAAATATATCATAGGGGCTAGTTAATTCACCGGGCTATTCATGCATGCAGTTCATGCCTAGACTGGGCTAGCGTCAAGTCAGCGTTGGGAGCGCGCAATGGTCACGCTCAATGTGAACGGTTCCAAGCGACAGCTTGCATCCTCGCCCGACACACCCTTGCTCTACGTGCTTCGCAACGAACTGGATGTGATGACGCCCAAATTTGGTTGCGGCCTGGCACAGTGTGGGGCCTGCTCAGTTCTCGTCGATGGCAAGGAGATTCGCTCCTGCGTCACCCCGATCTCCGGACTAGAAGGCAAAGAAATAACTACCGTTGAGGGGCTTCCCTCGCGTTGGGCCAAAAACCGCGATTTACCCGTCAAGGAAGGCGATCAGACGCTACACCCCGTGCAACAGGCCTGGATCGACGAGCAGGTGCCGCAATGTGGAATTTGTCAATTCGGCATGATGATTAAAGTCACCGAGTTGCTCGAATCCAATCCGTCGCCGACTGACGCCGAGATCAAGACTGCACTTACTACCTCCGGCCCCTCTCCCCATCTGTGCCGTTGCGCGAGCTATGCAGCCATCCTGGATGGCGCCCACCGCGCCGCGAAAATCATGGCGAAGGCGAAGAAGTGAGCACTGCTGACGCTATTTCGATCCATGGAGCCAGCCTCAGCCGTCGTGGCGTTCTCTCAGCGGGTGGCGCGCTCTTAGTTTCAGTCGGTTTTGTGCCCTCATCAGCCCGATCTGCTTCGGCACCGACAAATTCGCTGGATGCCGCCAAGCCTGCATCGTGGATCGAGCTTCACCAGGACGACACCATCTTGATCCGCACCGGCAAGTGCGATTTCGGACAAAGTTCCATTTTTACCGCTTATCGTCAGATTGTTGCCGAAGAGCTTAGCGTCCCTGTCGAAAAGGTCACCACTGTCATCACCGGGGACACCGACACCACGCCGGATGGTGGCGGCACCTTTGGACTTCTCCGCGGCGCGCAGAACTTACGCAAGGCGGCTGCCTATATCCGAGAAGCAGTGCTGGAATTGGGCGCACAAAAGTTTGGCGTTCCGCGTGGCTCCATGAACGTAACCGATGGCGTTGTGTCTGGTGGCGGCAAATCGGAGACTTACGGCAAGCTCGTGGCGGGCCAAATTATTCACCTTACGATCCCCGTCAAAGGAGACCTCACAAGCTTCTTCGGCTTGCAAGTCGCCGGCGATCCGCCGCTCAAGCCAACGCGTGACTATACGATAGTCGGCCAGCCAGTAAAAAATCCGATTCTCCACCCCAAGATTTCGGGCGAGGCAAAATGGGTAGGCGACGTCAAACTTCCAGGAATGTTGCATGCCCGGATAATCCATCCCGCAACCCTGGGCTCCACGCTGGTTTCTCCCGGCGCAATTGATCGGTCGCAGTTTCGCACGGCGCAGGTCGTGGTGGTCGGCAATCTAGTGGGGGTGGTGGCAGAAGACGAATGGGAGGCCATCCGTGCATCCCGGTCCGTAGCGGCCAACACCAAGTGGTCCGAATGGAAAGGGCTGCCTGGTCATGGGAAGCTTTTCGACTATCTGCAAAACAAAGTCAGTTGGGACGAACTGCCTGCGTCCAACGGAGTAACCAAGGGCGATCTCAAGTTGGCATCGAGCGCGGCGAAGACGCACGAGGGGAGCTATTTCTTTCCCTATATGAAGCACGCTCCCATCAGTCCAACGGTATCGCTGGCCGATGTGAAGAGCGATGGATCTGTCACGCTGCACACACATTCTCAGAATCCGCAATTTCTGCGCAGTTCAATTGCGAAGATGTTGGGCAACCCCGAGAGCGGCGATGTGAAAGTCGAGCGCATTGCCATCGTTATGGACCTTGGAATCGTCGTAAATCCATTGCAGTTGAAACGCCAGGTTGAGGCGGGCTGTCTATTCGGCGTCGGACAGGCGCTTCACGAAGAAGTCGCGTTCGACGAGGGCGCAATTACCTCCGCCAATTGGCGCAGCTATCCAATCCTCACCATGGCGGAGATGCCCGAAGTTAAGGTCATCATTGCGGCGCGGCCCGAAGCGGGTGAGTACGGACAAGGCTCGGAGAGCGCCAATGCTCTGGCAGCCCCCGCGATTGCATCGGCATTTTTCGACGCCACAGGAAAGCCGGTCCGGCGCATTCCCCTGAGGCCAGAATATGTCAAGGCGATGCTAGCAGCTTAATACTGCTCTGGAGCCTTAAAGGCATGCCGCTCTGTTGCGGCAAAGCGGTTTGATGGTCCAAGCAATTACCGATGAGACTGGGAGCGGGTTGCGCTGGGCTCACCTCGGCTGCGAAGCTGGCGAAGTTCTGTTTCTCCGTCGCCGCTGAACGGGCCAAAAATCATCGATAAAAATTACGCACAATGAATGGAGAGCGAGAACAATGGAATATGTAACGCTGAACAATGGGACAAAAATGCCTTCTCTCGGCTTTGGCGTGTTTCAGATGCGCGATCCGAAGGAATGCGAAAAGAGTGTCGAGGACGCTATCAGCGTCGGCTAAGCTCGACATTTGACGATCAAGTGCGGCGCGGGTCACTCACGAGAGTTTTGTGCCTCAATCGTAACCGTTTGATCCGATTGGCACCGAAAGGGCGAAGTTTTGCACGTAAGCCATTGAGAGGGCTCAGTTCAATCGAGCTTCCCAAGCTGCATACGAGGGTTCGATTCCCTTCACCCGCTCCATCTTTTCCGCGCCCAACCGTTCTGGTTGCGCCGCAAACTCGAATGAAAAATTGTATCAGTCTTTCGCGCCGCAATGATCTCGTTGCAGTTGCGAATTTTTGCGCTGCAGCGCGGATGTCTGCGTCCCACCGTCGCTTGTCAGATGAACGTTTCATGGCCTAAAAGTTTCAATCAGGCCATCCTGGGGTTGGCCGGAAGACAAAAGGAAATCCAATGAAGGCCATGAAGTATCTCGCCGCCGCCGCGGTGGCACTAACCCTGCCTTGCGCGGCGTCGGCCCAGTTTCTGGGGAAGGAAGATATGCAGGTGACCGGCAATCAGATGCCCGGCACCTACTGGGCGCCCAAGCCCAGCACGATGACCCCCTATGTGGCGCCCAACAAGCCGGTCTGGCGCCTGAAGGAAATCCTGGCCGCACACAATGGCCAGAGCGACTGGGTGCAGCCCATCATCCGCAACAAGGACCAGGTCGCCGACTACATCTCGATGGGCGCGGGCATCAAGACCAAGCAGAAGATGTGGCCCGACGACCGCATCATCTTCATCGTCTGGGAAGGCTCGATCAAGGTGTCGATCGACGGCTATGAGCCTTTCGTTGCCACCAAGGGCTTCATGGTCAATGTGCCCTTCCGTCATATGTATACGCTGGAGAATGTGGGCACCACGCCGGCGCTACGCTTCGAAGTGCGTCAGAACGGTTCGGAGCCGGTCTATCCATCCAGCGTCACACCCGATCCGGAAAAGGGCATGACCTATGTGAAGGTCACCGAGCACCCCGGTCCGGCGAAGGAGAAGGACTCCAATCCGATCTATGTCGACTACATGAAGGAGTTCAATGGCACGGACAAGCGCTATGGCGGCAAGTTCGTGTGGGACGACCACTTCACTTCCAACATCCTGCGCGGCCCCGCCCCCAAGGAAGTGCCGCCCGACACCAATCTGGGTCACTTCCACATCGGCATGACCGAGTTCTGGTTCGTGATGGAAGGCAGCATCGGCATCAAGATCGAGGGCGTGCCCTACTTTAAAACCGAGGCGGGCGACATTATCACCGCCGCTCAGGGCCGTTGGCACCGGGCGGGCAATGATCCCAGCGCTCCCTGGTCGACACGCATCCCGATCAATCCGCGCCCGCCGATCCTTCACAATTTCGAGGCCAAGGAATAGCAGAACGGACACGTCCGCTTGTGCTGAGCCCCGCATCGCAAGGTGCGGGGTTTTCTTTTGTGCGTCTTGCATAGTGTTAGCGTTACCTTTCGCTATCACTCGTCAAAAAGGTTCCGTCAGCCCCGGAGATTTTGCAGCCTCGGCCAATTCGGACTAGTTTGTGGCAATCGTGGCCGGAGATTTCGGACACGAGGGGAGGATGGTCGTCTTCGGGCGGCGGTCACGATCAAGAATAGCAACAAGAACAAAGAGTTGCCATGAGACCTCTGCTTTTTACGCTGCTTGCCTGTGCGGCCACGTCCGTTTTTGCCGCCGATTCCCTCACGGTGGCGGCGCCTGCGCCCGCAGCCGATCCTGCGGCCCTCGACCAGCGGTTTCATGACACGGTGCAGCCCTTTGTCGGCAAGTACTGCGCCGGCTGTCACGGCGGCCCCATGCCCACGGCCCAATTCAACCTTAAAGGGTACACCTCGCTTGAGCAGGTGAAGGAAGACTTCCCCCGCTGGCAGCTTCTGGCCCATCGCCTTGGCGCCCATGAAATGCCGCCCAAGCGGATGCCCCAGCCCTCGCAGGCCGAGATCGACAAGATCATCGCCTTCGTGCACGGCGTCGAAGCGGGCGAGATCAGGGCCCATGGTGGCGATCCCGGCCTGGTGTTGGCACGCCGCCTGTCCAATTCCGAATATGACTACACCATCCGCGACCTGACCGGCCAGGACCTGCAAGTCGCCCGCCAGTTCCCCGTCGATCCCGCCAACACCGCGGGCTTCGACAATTCGGGCGAGTCGCTGACCATGTCGCCGGCGCTGCTGAACAAATATCTCCAGGCTGCCCGCCAGGTGGCCGACAATATGGTGCTCACGCCCGACGGCATCGATTTCGCGCCCCATGCCATGCTCGTGGAAACGGACCGCGAGAAATACGCGATCCAGAATATCATCGCGTTCTACGAGGCTCAGCCGACCGATTTCGCCGACTATTTCCAGGCTGCCTGGCAGTATCGCTATCGCGCCCAGATGGGCCAGCCCAAGGCGACGCTGAACCAAATTGCGGCACAGGAAAAAATCAGCGCCGGCTATCTGCCGAAAGTGTGGGCGGTCCTGCACGACAAGAATGCCATCGGACCCGTCGCCAGGCTGCAGGCGATGTGGAATGCGCTGCCGGCGCCTTCGGGCCAGCCGGCCCCCTGGCAAATGGCCCAGCTTCATGCCGACTGCATGCAGATGCGCGAATTCGTGATTAAGATCCGCAGCCACACCGCGGTGCAGTTCGCCGCGCCGCATGTGGAGGGCCTGCCCGGCCAGTCGCAGCCGCTGCACAATTGGCGTCTGAAGGAATATGCCGCCTCGCATCGCCAGAGCGACCCGGCGGCCCTGCGCGCCGATAACGAGCCGGCGCCGGCGCTGCGGCCGGTGCCGCGCTTCCCCAAACTGCATGAAGATGCTTCGCCCCGCTGGGCCATTCTGATGGCCAATGCGCGCGCGACGGACCCCGATCTTGTATATCCGGCCGGCCAGAAAGCCCGGTATGTCGCCGCCTTCGCCCGTTTCGCCGACGTCTTCCCCGACACATTTTATGTCCGCGAGCGGGGCCGCTATTGGCCCGACAATTCGGTCGATCAGGGCCGCCTTCTCAGCGCGGGCTACCACAACAGCGGCGGCTACTACCGCGACGATACCGCGCTCATGCAGCTGGTTCTGGACAAGAAGGGCCAGGGCCAGCTTAACCGGCTGTGGGACGAATTCGACTTTGTCGCCGACCAGACTGCAAACACCTGGACCCAGTATTACTTCAACCAGAGCGGCGAAGTGGACGGCAATGGCGACGAATCCGGATCGCCCCGCCCCGAGCACAACAAGATCACCGACACCGCCGTGATCATGGGCTTGCGTGACAAATATCTGGCCAAGGCCGCGGCCGATCCCAATGCCAGCAAGGACGCGCCCGAAGCGATCCGCTACAATTTTGCCCGCATCGACGGCGTGCTGCGCCATGTAGAGGCCGAGCGCAAGGCGGCCGAACCAAGACAGATCCAGGCGATGCTGCGCTTCGCAGAGCGTGCTTATCGTCGGCCGCTGACGGAAAGGGACAAGAAGGACCTTCTCGGTTATTACAAGACGCTCCGCCAGAAGAGCCAGCTCGGACACGAGGATGCGCTGCGCGACTGCGTCGTCAGCATTCTGATGTCGCCGGATTTTCTCTACCGCTTCGATCTTCAGTCGGTGGCGGATGCCAAGGCCAAGCCCGCGCCGGGCAAGGCCTATGCCGCGGTGGCGCTGTCGCAATACAACCTTGCCAGCAGGCTGAGCTATTTCCTCTGGTCGTCCATGCCCGACCAGGAATTGCTGGAGCATGCCGCCAGGGGTGACCTCTCCCAGCCAAAGGTGCTGATGGCCGAGACCCGCCGCATGCTGGGGGACAGGCGCATGATCGGATTGGCAACCGAATTCACGGGCAATTGGCTGGTCTTCCGCCAGTTCGAGACCAACAATTCCGTCGACCGCCAGCGGTTCCCCACCTTTAACGATGATCTGCGTGAGGCGATGTTCCAGGAACCCGTCCATTATATGAATGACATCATCGCGCGCGACGGTTCGGTGCTGGATCTGCTTTATGGCGACTATACCTTCGTCAATCCGCCGCTGGCACGTCATTACGGCATGCCCGCCGTGGCGGGTGGCACCGATCACTGGGTGAAGGTGGATCACGCCACCGAGTATGGACGCGGTGGCATCCTGCCCATGGCGGTGTTCATGACGGCAAATTCGCCGGGCCTGCGAACCAGCCCGGTCAAGCGCGGCAACTGGGTGGTTCAGAAGGTGTTGGGCATCCGCGTGCCGCCGCCGCCGCCGGTGGTGCCAGAGCTTCCCAGCGACGAATCCAAGACGGACGCGCCCATCCGCGAGATGCTGGCGCAGCATCACAAGAATCCATTCTGTGCCTCCTGTCATGAGCGATTCGACTCCTTCGGCCTGGTGTTTGAAGGTTATGGGCCGGTGGGCGACAAGCGCGCCAAGGACCTGGCAGGTCGTCCGATCGACGCCTCGGCGGTATTCCCCGGTGGTGTGGAGGCCGTGGGCGTTGCGGGCCTGAAGAATTTCATCCGCTCCAGCCGCCAGGACAATTTCGTCGACAATCTCAGCCGCAAGCTTCTGGCATTTGCGTTGAACCGCTCGCTGGAAATGTCCGACGACGAGCTGGTCGAAAAAATGAAGGCGAACCTGGCCGCCAACGACTATCGCTTCAGCGCCCTGGTGGAAACAATTGTCCAGAGCCCGCAATTCCTCAATCGGCGCGTGACGGCGGAAGGGGCCGCGCAGAATGCGCCCCAGCCCGGTGCACCCAAGCCACAGCAGCCGTCTCCTCTTATCAAGGCAAGCTTCAAAAAGGCGGATTAATCATGACCAACTCCCGCGCTCCTTTCGTCTCTCGCGCTTTCTCCCGCCGCGCGGTCCTGCGTGGCGCCGGCTGTACGATGGCGCTGCCCTGGCTGGAATCGGTCAGTGCGATGGCCGACACGCCGTCCGCAGCGGATTTCCCCAAGCGCTTCGCCGTGATGTTCCTGGGCTGCGGCGTCAATGAAGATCACTGGAGCGCCGAGGGCCAGGGCGCGGACATGAAACTGTCCAAGACCCTGATGCCGCTGGAGCCGCTGAAGCAGAAGATCAATGTGATCGATGGCCTCTATGTGAAGACCCTGACGAATGAGGGCATTCACCCGGGCCAGACGGGCAGCCTGCTGTCCGGCATGCCGATTACCAAGGGCGCCATCATCCACTCCGGCATCAGCGTGGATCAGGTAATCGCCGGCCAGATCGGCCAGGATTCGCCCCAGACCTCGTTGGTGCTGGCCTGCGAGCAGCCCATGACCGGCTATCACGAGACCAACTTCAGCCTGGCCTATAGCTCGCACCTGTCCTGGCAGACGCCTGACTCCCCTGTGCCCGTGGAAGTTTATCCGGCATTGGCCTGGGACAGCCTGTTCGACAATCGCGGCAGCATGCTGAACCTGTCGGTGCTGGACCGGGTCAAGGACCAGGCCAAGGCCCTGTCTACCAAGGTCAGCGCGTCGGATCGCGGCAAGCTGGACGAATATCTCACCAGCGTGCGCGAAGTTGAAAAGCGCGTCGAGGTGATGCGCAAGGGCATGAATGACGCCCAGGACAAGGCCGGAACGCGGCCCGTCGCGACGATGGAGCGCCCGGCCAGCGGTCTGCCCGAGGATCTGCGCCAGCATGCCAAGCTGATGTGCGACATCATCGCCATCGCCTTCCAGACCAACAAGACCAAGGTCGCCTCGCTGATCATCAGCCGCGACCTGTCGGCGATGTACTATCCCTTCCTGAACGTGAAGGACGGCCACCACGCCGCCTCGCACAACAACAATTCCGACGATTACGAGCGGATTTCACGCTTCCACGTGGAGCAATTCGCCTATCTGGCGTCCAGACTGGACGGCATGAAGGAAGGCGACGGTTCGGTGCTGGATCACTCCTGCCTGATGTTCCTGTCGAACATGTGGATCGGCCGCAAGCACGACAATTTCCGCCTGCCGCTGGTGTTGGCCGGCGGGCTTGGCGGCACGCTTGAGACGGGCCGCACCATCAGCTACCTCAATGAGGGCGAGGACAAGCGCAAGATGTGCAGCCTCTATCTGTCGTTGATGGATCGCTACGGCATCAAGCAGAACAGCTTTGGTGACGCAACCGAGCGGTTGGAGCGCATCTGAGCGCCGCCGTTTGCGGCCAGGATCGGCTGATCGATTTGCGCCATGCAGCCGTTGCCGGTCGTGGGCATCTGATGCGTTGCTGTGAGTCTGCCGGGCCGATCCCGCTTCTTGGTTAAAGGCGTGCCCGCAGCTTCCGTGTCGCGCCAGCAATGATTGCGCTCCCATTCGCGCTCCGCTTGTCGTCGGCGTGCATTTGGCTCAATCCGTCGCGCCGCAGGTGCCTTCGGCGTTTACCGCTGTGGATGGCGATGTTACCGTTCATTCATGTAAAACTCACCCAAACCGGGGGGCGGTCGTGGGGGATACGCGATCAGGCAGTCTTCGGCCTGCACGGAGCGAAGCAAGAAAGGATCTCCTGCGCGTACTGGACGGCGCGGCCAGCGCCGTGCGGTTCAGCCGCGAGCTGCTCTTTTCGGCGATGGAAAATGTCGATCACGGCGTCAACGTAATCGATTCCGCGCTTTGCCTGGCGGCCTGGAATTCCCGCTTCGTCGAACTGTTCCGCTTTCCGCCAGGCTTCCTCCGGGTTGGCATGCCGGCGGAGGAGCTGGTCCGCTTCCTGGCCCCCGCTGGCGCCAGCGAAACCGAAATCCGCGAGTTCGTCGAACGCCGCCTCGCACCGATCCGGCGCAAGCAATCCTATGCCGTCGAGCGCGAGGTCCATGACGGCACCGTGATCAAGGTCAATGCGACGCCCATGTCCAACGGGCGCTACGTCATGACATACAGCGACGTTACCGAGCAGCATTTGGCCACGCGCGCACTGACCCGGGCCAATGAACAGCTTGAAGAGCGCCTGGCCTCTAGCCGGCGCGAGCTGTCAGCCGCCATAGATGATCTGGCATCGGCCAAGGATTTTGCCGAACGCGCAGCGCTCTCGCAGGCGCGGTTCCTGGCGGCCGCAAGCCACGATCTGCTGCAGCCGTTGCAGGCTGCCCGCCTGTTCGTTGCCTCCGCCGCAGATGCCAGCCGGGACGAAAGCATCCAGGGTCTCCTGGCCAATGCCGAATCCTCTATCGCCACTGCGGACCGGTTGCTCAGGGCGCTGCTCAACCTTTCCCATTACGAGGTGGGCGGCAAGAAGCCGTCGGGCAATCCGGTGGATGTGGGTGCGCTTCTGGCCGATCTGGAATGCCAGCTGGGGCCCCTGGCCAAGGTCAAGGGCCTGACTCTGAGAGTGGTCCCGACGACGCGTTTCGCCATGTCGGAGCGCGACCTGCTTCGCTCCATCGTGCAGAATATGGTGGTCAATGCCATTTGCTACACGTCCGCCGGAAGTGTGGTGGTCGGCTGCCGGACCGATCCGGCGGGGCTGCGGATCGAAGTTCGGGACAGCGGCCCCGGGATTCCGGCGGATGCCATGGACCGCATCTTCGAGGAATTCTCGCGGCTGGCGCCGGAAGAACAAAGCCGGCCCGGTAATGGCCTCGGCCTGGCCATCGCCCGACGCATCTGCGGCATTCTGGGCCATCGGCTGTCTGTGCGATCCAAACTTGGTGCAGGCAGCGTCTTTGCGGTGACGACGGCCAGCGCCTGCCCCATCAGGCCTCTTGGCGTGACACGCGCGGCCGGTACCCTGCCCAAGGGCTTTCGCATCCTGTGCGTTGATAATGACCCGGGCGTGCTGGAAGGCTTGATGGCAGCCTTCACCGGCTGGGGAGCGAAAGTTACCGCGGCCGGGTCCATGCGCGAAGCCTGCACACTCGGCGGCCCGTGGGATGCGATCGTCAGTGACTATGAACTGGGCGGGGACGGCAATGGCCTGGATCTGATCGAGGCGCTGTTCGACAACGCGCCAGTTCACGCCCTGCTGGCGGCGGACCTCAGCGATGCGGTGACGGAGCGGGCAGCCGGGCTGGGCATCGAGGTGATCCGCAAGCCCGCGGCACCCGCCATCCTGCACGCCTTTCTGATCCGCGCGCTGCGGGCCATGCCTAGAACAATTCCTCTTCGCTGAAGATTTTGCGGGCCAGGATCAGGGCTTCGGTGCGGCTGCCGACTCCCAGGCGCCGGTACATGGCGGTGACATAGGCCTTCACCGTATTTTCCGTCACCCCCATTTGAAAAGCGATCTGCTTGTTGCGCAGCCCCCGGCACAATCCCATCAGGATGCGTAGCTGGGCGGGTGAGAGGGATGCGATGCAGCGTTCTCTTTCGCCTACTCCGGCATTTTCGTTTGCCGGCTCCTGGGGTGGTGTCCAGATTTCGCCCCGCATTACGGCGTGCAATGCTGCCGCGATATCATCGCGGCTTGAGCATTTGGGAATATAGCCCGCCGCGCCGAACGCCAATGCCCTCTGTATCGTCGTTCCGCCGCTGTTTGTTGACACGATGACGGTAGGAATATGGGCGAAATCACTGCGTATCTGCATCAGGCCGGTGAAACCCTCACAGTCGGGCAGCCTCATGTCGAGCGTCACAAAGGCAACGTCGTCATTGTCGTCCAGCACCTGGCGCGCGCCGGCCAGGGTTTCCGCTTCGGCAATTCGCATGTCGGGAAATTCGCTGCGCACGACCTGCCGCAGCGCCTGCCGGAACAGCGGATGGTCATCAACAATCAGCGCCAGATTCATCAGCATGGCCCCACCTCAGGCTGAAAGAACGCACTTGCTTTGCTTATTGTGCTGATTTTGCGCCCATGTGCCAGCGCAAATATGCGCGAAAGTATATGGCTGCTCGGATTAACTGTGGCTGCCAGGCATCACTGCTATGCAGCAAAACCCCAATATACCAAGGTGCATATAGGTTCCCATTCCCCTGGATGTCAGTTTCGAAACCAAGCTGGGCCAAACCAGTAGAACATCCTTTAGGGGGGAATACCTGATGATTCACGGATTGACGACGACTCGCGTGCGCCTGGCAGGCGGCGTGGCCATGCTGGCGCTGAGCGCCGGCGCTGCGATGGCGCAGGGCGCGGCTCCTGGTGTGGAGCAGGTGATCGTATCTTCGACCCGTCTGCAAAATGCCGGTTTTGACGCGCCGACGCCGACCACGGTGATGAGCGCGGCGGACC
>Ga0209935_1000632_pt1 | contig 75785 bp, 57 predicted proteins | sample ThiBio_1000_plan_2_FD_183958 | JGI IMG/M metagenome (GOLD analysis project Ga0209935, IMG submission 183958) | Wastewater bioreactor microbial communities from Cape Town, South Africa - Thiocy_cont_1000_plan (SPAdes) | ecosystem: Engineered > Bioreactor > Thiocyanate-remediating >... | reverse complement strand
TGACGATGATGACGATGATGACGATGATGACGATGATGACGATGATGACGATGATGACGATGATGACGATGATGACGATGATGACGATGATGACGATGATGACGATGATGACGATGATGACGATGACTGCAAACACAAGCAAAATAAAGATAAGGATACAAAAGACAAATCAGATCATAGTAAGGATGCCGATCCTAAAGACAAATCTGATAACGGAAAAGACAAAGATGCTAAAGAACAATCTAACCATTCCAGCGATCAATCCGCTCATGGCAAAGACTTGGTTACCAAAGGTAACTCAGATGGCGGAAAAGATAAGTTAGGTGATTCTAATGTTGATAAAGGAAATTCTGAACACGATCTTAAGGGGGGATCATCTGACAGCAAATCAGAACACAGCGATAACAGTCTTATAACCGATATTAATGCTGAAAAAGGGAAACCTGAACACGATCCTAAGGGAGAAGCATCTGTCATTAAATCAGAACACAGCGATAATAGCGTTATATTAACTGATATCAATGCTGAAAAAGGGAAACCTGAACACGATCCTAAAGAAGGAGCTGCTGACAGTAAATCAGGCTACAACGATAATGGCCTTGTATGGAATGATGCTCATGCCGATAAAGGAAAATCTGCACAAGATGTAAAAGGCGGAGCATCTGACAGTAAACTAGAACACAGCGATAATAGTTTGGTATGGAATGATGTGCATTCCGAAAAAGGGAAATCTGAACATGATCCCAAAGGCGGAGCATCTGACAGTAAATCAGACCACAACGATAATAGCCTTATATTAACCGATCACAATACTGAAAAGGGTAAATCTGAACACGATCCTAAGGAAGGAGCATCAGACAGTAAATCAGAACACAGCGATAATAACCTTATATGGAATGATACATATTCTGAAAAAGGGAAATCTGAACAAGATGTTAAGGGAGGAGGATATGATAGTAGTAAATCAGAGCACAACCATAATAGCCTTGTATTGACCGATGTCAATGCTGATAAAGAGAAATCTGATCCAGTTCCTACTACTAATGAGTCTAAGCATGATGACACTAATAGTCCCCATGCAATAACTGGTAATGTACTGGTAGAGAATGGTTATATAGATAGTTCCGGAACGAAAGTAGTTACATTCAATTATTTTAATCAAGATAACGCGTCAGCAGAAGGAAAGAGTGGTGAGATAGTAACTACGTTTTCAGGTGCTAAATTTACGATTGATTCAAGTGGAAATTACAGTCATATCCAGCAAGACAGTTCTAAATCATTCAGTGATATTATACACTGTAATACAGTTGATGCCCATGGAAGTAAGGATAGCTTTTCATTTAGTATTCATACCTCTGACGTAACACCTGAGCTTGGGAATAATCATGGTTCTGCCATTGATATTGAAAATTATATAGTTGATGCAAGCGAAAGCGCACCTATAGTTTCTCTTACGCATAAAGATTTAGGTTTGATTAACCTTCCTGATACTTCACAAAGCATAAGAGAAGCATCTGATGGAGTAATCTTGAATGATAATGGGCATGCTAACACTAGCAATACTTCAGCAAAAACTTTAACTGAACTTGCGTCTCAACCTACAGTATTACACAGTGATATGAGTTCAGTTGAACAACATGTACAAGCTGTTCAACATGAACAGCATATCATTAAATAGCGCTCCGCTGAGCAGAGGCAATTTAAATTTGAGTAGAGAATGTAAATTTCATTAATTCTTGGTCTTTTTTCTGCCATAAATCGTTGATCCAGTTTTTAAATTTATTACGATAAACTTCATCCTCTGTGTAATTTCCCTCCAATAATTCTGTAGGGATCTCATGTTCTTGTAGTTTGACTGTGATTTCTCGAACGCGGCCACAGAGAAAATCCCAATAGGATTTTCTTCCTTCAGGATAAATAATCGTAACATCAAGGATATGATGGATTTGTTTATTCATCACATTAACTGCAAAAGCAAACCCACCTGATTTAGGCACCAATAAATTTTTGTAGGGTGAACGTTGCTTGGCATGTTTGGCTGAGGTGAAGCGAGTGCCTTCCAAGAAATTTAAAATGGTAACAGGAGAATCTTTATAACGACTGCAAGCTTTTTGAGTAGCTTGTAAATCTTTCACTCTCAGTTCGGGGTTTTTAGCGATTTGCTCTTGAGTATGACGATGCATGATTGGAAAATCATAGGCCCACCAAGCAAGATTTAGCACAGGTAGCCACATTAGTTCTTTTTTGATAAAAAAACGAATAAAAGGAATTTTTCTTAAAAAGATCCGCTGTAATACTAAAATATCTGTCCAAGATTGATGATTACAGACGATAAAGTACCATTGATTTAATTTTAAATGGGAAAAATCAGGCAAATCCCATTTTACGTTCATGGAAATATCCATCATCAGATTATTAGTTTGGATCCAACTATTTGCTGTTGCAATGAGACAGCGATTGATAAATTTAAGCATGACAGGATGAAAGGAAAGCACTTTTAGGCAGAATAAGAGATACATTGGTATGCACCAAAATATTGTATGTACTGCTAGAAATAAGGCATTGAAGCAACCTTTAAGTGTGCTACCTATTCGTTTTAATGCTTTCATAAGGTGACTCATCTGTTAATTTGACTGACGATGCATGGCGGTTGCTTGAGGTGAGTTATCTATACCTAAACCAGATGATTTTTCGACTCGGCGCCGAGCCCTTGAGCAACCGGAGTGTGTACGAAGATACACCATCGATGTCATCTGGGAAGGGTATGCAAGAACCGCTTCTTATAAAAATGATGCCGTAGGTATAAAAAATTATGAGTAAAAAAGCAACCTAATTTTTATCCAATTAATTACTTTGTTAAGTAACTAACGTTTTTATTGGGAGGCGGCGTAAAGAGAGTCACTGCTTGGGTAGCAAAAAAGCGGCTAGTGAGCTCGCTTTTTTGCTAAATGGAAATATGCACTTTTAATGACAAAATATTCTTTTCGTCAGAGCAGAAATTTCTTTTCCATCTTTAATCATCTCCGGGGACATTTTACTGATTGCCTGGATCAAAGCCGAACCAATAATGACACCAGCTGCGCCTTTTTCGTATGCGTTGGCAACCTCAGTTGCATTCTTTATCCCAAAACCAAAAACAGCAGGGGGTGCATTCACCGCTTTTAAGCGTTGTACCATTTCTTGTGCTTTATTAAGTTCGCTATTTCGTTCAGTACCTGTGACGCCTGAACGTGTTACCACGTAAGTATAGCCTTCACTTTGCGACGCTAAAGCAGTGAGATCTTGTTCATTGCATGTTGGGGTTGCCAAGAAGATAGGCTGAATACCATGTGCCTTAGCACCTCTAACAAAAGGAGCTGATTCGACCAAAGGTACATCAGGAATTAAAACAGCATCTACACCAGCGCTAGATGCTCTTTGATAAAATGTATCAATGTCGTTGTGAAAGACAAGATTCGCATAGACCAAAAGTCCTATTGGGAGCTCAGGATAACGAGATCGTATGGTTTGAATTAATGTAAAGCAATCATGTGTATTCACCCCCGCGGCAAGTGCACGACCTGCTGCTTGACGTACGGTGGGGCCGTCTGCGACGGGATCAGAAAAGGGGATCCCTAATTCTAAGGCATCAGCGCCACCAGCTATCACCGCTTCTATGCTTGCTAAACTTAATGCTAGAGTAGGATCACCTAACATAAGAAAAGGAATATAAGCGGGGCGCTTTTGCTTAGCAACTGTTTGAAATAATTTTGCAAACCTTGACATATTTTTCTCCTTACATCATAGCCATAATTTGTTCGATATCTTTATCACCTCTGCCAGACAAATTGACAATGATAATTTCATCATTGTTAGATTGGGCTGAAAGTTTTAAAGCATAAGCAAGTGCATGAGAAGACTCTAATGCGGGCAGAATACCTTCATATTTAGTAAGTAAATGAAAGGCTTCAAGCGCTTCTTTATCAGTGATACCCACATATTGCGTTCGACCAATCGATTGAAGGTAAGCATGTTCCGGACCGATGCCAGGATAATCTAGTCCGGCTGCAATGGAGTGTGTCGTTTGGATTTGTCCGTCATGAGTTTGCAAAAAAAGACTTTTAGTGCCGTGAAAAATTCCTTTCTTCCCACGTTGAGCCGTTGCACCATGATGATTGGTATGCAAACCTAAACCTGCAGGCTCTGCACCGATGAGCGACACCTCAAGATGCGGGATAAAAGCAGTAAATATTCCCATAGCATTTGAACCTCCGCCCACGCAAGCAATCACTTTATTGGGCAGTTGCCCGATTTTATCAATGATCTGAGATTTTGCTTCCTCGCCTATTAGTTTTTGAAATTCACGCACTATCGTGGGAAATGGGTGAGGACCTACCACACTGCCAAGAATATAATGCGTGTCATTGTAACTTGCAGACCAATCAGCCAGAGCTGCATTGACGGCATCTTTAAGTGTTTGCGAACCATCGGTTACACCAATCACTGTTGCGCCAAAAAGTTGCATTCTTTTAACGTTGGCTTTTTGTCTTTCGACATCCTTTGCTCCCATGTAAACGACAGTATCCAAACCTAAAAGGGCGCCTACCATGGCTGTGGCTACGCCATGTTGGCCTGCACCCGTTTCTGCAATGATTCTTCTTTTTCCTAAATGCTTAGCTAACAATCCTTGAGCAAGCACTTGATTGGTTTTATGTGCTCCGCCATGAACTAAGTCTTCTCGCTTGAGAAAAATTTTAGTTTTACCTTCCAATGGTAGGCGTTGGCATTCATATAATGGCGTGGGACGACCTGCATAATCTTTTAATAAGCCTTGCAATTTTAGTTTGAAATTCTCATCTTGGTTTAATTGATGAAATGATTGCTCTAATTCTTTTAGCGCTTGCATTAGAATTTGAGGGACAAATTGACCTCCAAAATCACCAAAATATTTTTTATCCAACATGACTTTCCTCTTTTTCTCGTAATTTGAAAAATAGATGTTCTAATTTATTATCATCCTTAATCCCAGGAATACTTTCTACACCTGAATTGATATCAAGACCCCATAGACCAAGGTTTTGGGCTGATTGTATATTTTCAACATTGAGCCCCCCACCTAACATGATGTGTTGTGATAGGGGGGTATCTTTGAGCTTTTCCCAATTAAAGGTCTTTCCACCGCCACCGCCAAGAATTGTTTTATCAAGGACAATTTTATCCACGGCATGTGGTAGCACATGTGGTAAATTTGAGCCTCCTGCATAAGTGAGCCAAATGTGACAGTGAGAGGGTAGTATTAAGCGTAATTGTTTGATGTAATCCTGTGTTTCTCCACCATGAAGTTGCACAGCATAAAGATTTAATGTTTGCGCTACCTGTGCAACATATTCCATACTTTGCTGAACGAAAACACCGACATAATGTAAAGGAGCGAGCGAGACAAGCTTCTTTGCTTTTTCTAAAGTTATTTTTCTCGGAGAATTTTCTGCAAAAATAAATCCTCCATAGGAAGCGCCTACCTTAAATGCTTGCTGAACATCTTGCTGGCGTGTTAGGCCACAAATTTTGATTGCACCAAAAATAAGTTCACGCATAAGGATATTTATATTTTCACTTTTGCTTAAACTGCTTCCAATCAAAAAACCATTGGCATAGGGAGATAATTCATGTATTTGTTGATGCGTTTTGATACCTGAGGCAGCAATAATAAAGGCATTTTTAGGGAAATGGGGGGATAATTGTTTCACACGTGCCATATCAAGCTGCATCGTGTGAAAATTACGATGATTAATTCCAATGAGGGTTGCGTTTAATGAACACGCTCTTATGAGCTCTTCTTCGGTAAAGACTTCCGTCAATACGTCCATATTGAGTGCTTTTGCTTGTTTGTGGCAGGCTAGATATTCTTCATCATTAAGCACAGACAGCATTAATAAAACTGCATCTGCACCATAATAGCGAGCAAGAACAACTTGATAAGGATTAATGATAATGTCTTTACATAAAATGGGTTTGTTTACCGTTTCGCTGATTTGCTTAAGATGCTCAAAGTTGCCGCCAAAGTAGGGTTGATTAGTCAATACAGAAATTGCATTAGCAAACTGAGCATATTTTTGTGCAAGTTCGATAACAGGGTAAGTTTCACTGAGCATCCCTTCACTGGGAGAACGGTGTTTACATTCAAAAATAAATGCAGACTTATTCTTTTTTAATGACCCCAAAAAATCGCGATCGCTTGGTTTAACACAAGACAGAAGAGTGTTGAGCGGAAGCTTTTTTTCTTTCTCCAGCATATCTATCTTTTGTTGCTTAATTATTTCATCTAGCATGGCTTGCCTCAATAAATTGATGTAATTTTAGATACCCTGCATTTGTATTTAATAACGACTGAATTAACTTGATCCCTTCTTGTATAGAGGAGACGCTATTTACCAGCCATAATAAAGTACCGGCATTAATTGACACGCTGGCACGAAATGCTGTTTCACCATTACCTCTAAGTAAAGCTAGGAAGGCCGTCCTATTATGATCTACGTCATTGCCTCGTATTGCCTCAATAGGGTAGCGCTCTAACCCTACTTCCTCTGGAGAAATAGAAAAATCAGTAATCTCACCGTTATTTAATAATGCACCAACAGTAGAACCATGAATGGCAATTTCATCTAATCCTGAGCCGTGGATGACTAAGGCTTTTTTGATATGAAGGTTTTTTAAAACCTGAGCAAGTGGATGACAAAGTTTTGGATCATATACTCCAATCAGTTGGTAATCAGGTTGTAGAGGGTTTAATAAAGGGCCCAGTAGATTAAAAATGGTTCTTACTTTTAGCGTAGAACGCACCTCTTTGACAAATTGTGCGCCCACATGGTAATGGGGGGCAAAAAGAAAGCATATCCCGGTTTGTTCAAGGCTCTTTTTGGCCGTCATGGGTGAGCATTCAATGTTGACACCACAATGTGCTAATAAATCTGCTGTCCCGCATTTAGAGGAAACCGCTCTATTACCATGCTTGGCAACTTTAACTCCTGCACAAGAAAGCATGATAGCAACAGCCGTTGAAATATTTAATGTTTGCAGACCGTCTCCGCCCGTTCCGGCGCAATCTACAATGATATGATTGTTTTTTAGTTTTTGGCTTTGAGGAAAGGGGACGGCTACTTTGCGTAAAGCATGGACAGCACCCGTGATTTCATCAATCGTTTCTCCTTTTGCCTTTAATGCGGTTAAAAAGGCTGCCATTTCAATGGGATTAAGATTGCCTTCTGCAAGTGTACAAAATTGAACAAAACTTTCATTTTCAGTTAAATCATTTCCAAGACATATTTTGTCCAAAATGGGTGTAATAGTACTAATTTGCATATCATACCTCCATGCTCTTCGCATTCGAATTTTAGGTGTTTTTGCCGAAGCCTATCTCACAACAGTCATGTATTTTCTTATACATTCCTGCCCGCCTTCGCAATGGCTTCGGCGGGTCTTAGTAATTGGTCCGCCGCAGCTTTCAGCGTAGGCGGATTGTTCGAAGACCCGACGCCTAACCTAAAAATTGATTGCTGAGAGTATTTATTTTGCCTAAAAAAAAAGAGACAAAAAAAAGCCCACTATTGAGTGGGCTTTTTTTTGTCTCTTTTACGTTAAATAAAAATTATACGCGCGAAAAGCTGCCCACTCGATGAAGTGGGAGCCACCAAAGTTGGTTTGCAAATAATGTGTATGTAGTTTGCTTTTTCATAGTCTTTTAACCCTAGCAAAAAAAACAATGATTGGTCAAGCCAGCATTGCATGAACTGACAGGCGGCTAGTAAGCCAAGATAGATTATTTGTTTAGACTTATACTAGTAGGACGTGAAAATGCCGTGATACAGTATATAGTAAGAAGGGTAACTTTTTGGGTGGTTGCCATTAACTATCCAGTACTGGGGAGAAATGAAGTGCTTATGCAGCGTTTAGTAAATTGGGCCAAAAGCCCCTTCTCTCTTTTAGCTTTATGTGTAATAGGAACACAGGCTTTTGCTCAAACGCAGGAAATCTCAGTCAAACTACAGACATTGGAAGCCGTTCATCCACAGGAAAAGCGCGGAGATGAACTTTATATCAGCGTAACGGAATTCCCTACCCAATCTAACCCACGCCACTATCAGGTACCAAGCTACCCAAGTCACTGGTTATCAAAGTATGCAAGTAGCATTAAAGATGTTGTGATCTGGAAAAAAGATCTTGAGGGATGTGAGCCGGTTGATCTGTTAATTACGCTGGTTGAAGAAGATTTTGCACCCTGGAACATTGATGATACGTTGGGCTCAGTAGAGCTGAAAGTTAAATGTGTAAATGGAAAGGCTGAAGAAGAGTGGATGATCCCTGATGCTAAAACCACTGTAAAGATTAAAAGCGAGCCTAATACTACTTTTCAATTTAAAGGTGAAAACGCTGAATATCATGCTGTTTTTAAGTTAGAGCGTAATAATGGTAAAAATGTAAAAAAAGACCAATCTAAAACTGAGAATAAGTCCGAAGTGCCATTAAATACCCTTATCCCTTGATAATTGTCACAGCAGCTGGTTCCCCAGCTTTGTTGGATGCATCATTAATTTGATCAGCTCCTTTTTATAAATATGGAAAAATAACTCCTGTAATCTTTCCCTCTTTGAATATTTTGCTGCCAAAATTTTTACAGTAAATATTTATTTACCATTGATTTATTCAGCATGTTGTGATTTGCGGTTTTAAATATCGCACCTACACTAGAAATAAAACTCCAAAAGAAAAATTCATATCTCCATATTTGAAAAATGAGCATCTAGCATAGAGCTAAGGATTATCCCGTGCGAAGACCAAATATCACCAAACTAAAACGAGACAGCCTTATTGCCATCTCTATTCCCGTCATTTCACTGGGATTATTTCAAATTGTCAAAGGAAAACTTTCAGGGCAAACATTTCTAATAGCCGCATCTGTTGCCGCTGTTGTTATTTTCGTTTATTTATATCGATTTTTTACTCGATTAGATGATATGACTTGGCAGCAGCAATTAAATAATGTTATTCAAAAGGTGACAACGCCAGTACTCATTGCAGATCGCAAACACCATATTACCTACATTAATGATAGTTTTAATCATTTACCACTTGCTGCACTTTTACAGCGTGTGCACAGTTTAACTGAATTAATGGCAGTACAAGGAAGCCATCCTGTCAGTGTTCATGAAATGTTAGATGCGCTTTCTGGTAGAATGAAAAGTCATATTAACTGGGCGAACAGTGCTTATGAGTTAGTATTAGTCCCATTATTTTCACCTAATGGTAAACGTTGGGGAACTTTTTTAGAATGTATGTTGATTGAAGCAAATGAAAATGCGCAAAGCAAAGAAACGCAAACACTTCCATTAAGACAAATGGTAGAGCAACTTTCAGCACCATTATTGTTTATCAATAAACAAGAAGAGATCACCTATGTTAATTTAAGTTTCAAAATGCTTTTGGTTCGTAATCAATCTTGGGTGCAAAATAATTGCCCAGGATTTGATGCTACTGGATCAACCGATATCACAATGAAAGAATTCTTGACATTAACACATCTACAAGATAAAAAACTATCTGAGCTTGTTCGTGCTGGGGAATGTTCAATAGAATTTGCTGATGAACGCTATCAGCTATCTTTTCAACCTTTATGGAACATCCGAAATGAAAGTTTAGGAACTTTAGTTTCATGGCATGATAAAGGACACGAAGAAAGCAAAGTAGCGATCCAGCCACAAAAAAATGAGCACCTCGAGACTTTGACACATGCGACGCACCCTTTGGCTATTCTTGACAGTAGTCATCAGGTGCAATATTCAAGCTTTTCTTTTGCACAATTACTTTCTCCAAAATTAGCTAAGCAAGATGGCAATACGTTTCATGGTAGGAATATCATCGAAATTGTTTCTGCTTCCTTACCTAAATTAGTGACTAGTTTGCAAAATGCATTGAGCAAGACAGAGCGCGTCACTTTCATTAGTGAGCATTATGGTAAAATATGCGATTGGGATGTAACACCTATTAAAGTAAATGAAACTGTTGAAGGTTATATTTTAGAAGTGATGCATCCTTCACGCCAGGAACTTAAAGCCTTAGAAGAAAACAATGAAAGACTAATAAAGCATAAAGTTTCTGCTGAAAAAGAATTAGCACATTTTACCCACGATTTGGCAAAGTTAAAACTCTACCATAAGGACAAAGAATTGGCCCAGGGCCGATTTAATGCAAACAATTATCGTCACCCTTTGTTAAAAAATTCAGCTAAAATAATGCAACAGCTCACACAAGATTTGCAGGCACTGCATGGTGAGATAGGACACATTACCGATGTATTAGAATTACAAAGCGAAGAGACTAAAGATTTTTCTGGTCCTATGCAGCAAGTGAATAACCTTTCAAGCTCTATTTATAGAAATGTCAATGAGATAAAATTAGATTTTTCGCAATTACTTCAAGAATTAAGCAAGCTTAAAGGGGTTATTAAGGAACAAAAAGGACTTAATAGTGCTTATGATAAACCTATAAACAAAGCATTTGAGTCCACAGAAGAAGCGCTGTTGAGAACAGTTGGATACTCTGAAACAGTGACTTTAGTGTTGCACCAAATTCATGAGAATCAAATTTATTTAACCCAGTTGCAACAATTTATGGAAAAATTAGCGCAATTGCCAGGCAATGTAGCATTAGAGAAAAACAATAAGATCTATCAAGATATTGTTGCTTTGTTGGATAGAGTTAAGAACTCTTTAGCCGTGAGCAAACTTAAACTTAAAGATTTATTAATTAATTTTGAAAGCCTCAAAGGATGCTGGACTCAAGCTTTAGAAAGCTTACAAGGATGTTTACAATTAAGCTTGAATGTAGAACAAGCTACTCAGAGATGGAGCGCATCCGGCGATGCAGCACTTGAATACAGTCAACAGGTACAAGAACGGATCCAAAATTTGCTTGATCTTGCGCAAAAAATACAAGCAAAAACAAGTTCAAAAGATGCTTTTATTGAACCCATATCGCAAAAACCTGTTAATCGCTTTGAACATATTGCCATTGAAGTAAATGAAACCAAAAGAAAAGCAGAGGATGTCTTGTTAGAAGGCATTGTTAAATAAAGCCAGATCATAATTTCACCCTAAAATTAAAAAGGCAAAATTTCAAAAATGAAATTTTGCCTTTCTGAATATTTAATCTTCTTCTCTCAGAACATTGGTTGTGAGATAAAGAATGATTAAATTTTTAGCTTTTTGTTGTACTAATAGTCATTGACTTGATAATAAATTATATTGCCGTCATCGTCGTAGTAGTAGGTGACACTAGTGTCAGTGTAATAGGGATCATAGTAGTAGGTTGACGGGTAATAATAATAACCGGGAGCTGCAACTGCTGCGCCAATTGCACCTATTGCTAATCCAAGGCCAAGTCCTGATCCGGAATGATGATGATAACCACCACCATGATAATACCCACCACCACCGCCATGATAGTATCCACCGCCTCCATGATAGTATCCACCGCCTCCATGATGGTATCCACCGCCTCCATGATGGTATCCACCACCATGAGGATGAGCAGCAAGAGAAATTGACGTGAATGACATTAGCACAATAAAAAGTGCTGTTTTCAATGCACGCATATTACCTCCTTATAATATTTTGACTCCTTAGCGCTGTAAAAAGTTTCATTTTATTTTTGAGTGAAATTTTGCTATAAAATACGCGATTTAATGCATCAATTTTAAATAAAGGCTGCCATGGAAGTGAATAAGCTGTCATTCATCAATATCATGAGATTTAGGGAATAATTGAAGTCCTCGTAGATGATTTTTTGGCGAGCCGATAAGTGTTAGAGCAATCCGTCTATGCCTTAAGGTTACGGCGATCACATTACTCAGACGCCGATACTTTAGCGAAGGTGAGCAGAAGTATATATAAAGATAACATGACAGTTGCGAAACTCGCAGCAATAAAGCCAAAGAATCATCTACGAAGACTATGGTGATTTGGGATTGGTGACAGTAAGTACTAAGTTATCACCTTGTTGATAGAAGGTAAGTCGTTTTAAAGCACTCATGCCCAATAAGATCTCATTACCTTCCATTGCAGGATTAATGCTAGCTTTGAGATGATGCAATGCTATATTCCCAATCACAATTTCATCAATTTGGGTTCCATAAATAGTGACTTTTCCGCCAGCGGTGTGTGCTGTCCCTTGTATGCCATTTTCTAATTGAAGATTTTTGGCAATTTTTCCTGGGATCACAACATCCGTCGCTCCTGTGTCTAACAAGAAGGTGACAGGCTTACCATTTAGGGTTCCTTCGACAATATATTGATTGAGAACATTTCGTTTAATAAGTGTTTGTTTTATGCCATTCGCCGTGACCATTTTAGGTTTGGTGTTCATTTGGTATTCTTTGGACCAACGGCTGAAAAATAAGGTCATTAATAATATGGCCAAAATCCAGGCACATATTACCATGACTTTACCTAGGCTTTGTGTTTCATTAGGAGGGATATCATCCATCATAGTGACTGCATACTGTAAACCTAAGCTTTTATCGGCTGTTAGACATAAGTATTGAGCAGGCAAAGGTTCTACTGATCTAACATCTAGAAACTGTCGCAAAAATGTTCTTTTACGCTGCAGGATTTTACCTATCTAAGATGAATATTTGATATTTCGGCTGATATCCCTAAAAATGATAGGAGCTAAATTTATTAATTTCACTATCAAACTAAATATGTGCTCAAATCAGTTTGCTTTTAGGCAAGGTGGCAAAGGCGAAGAGCAATCCGCCTACATCTCAAGGCTATGGCGTGACCTGTCTGTGCTAAGACCCCGCCGAAGTTTTGCTAAGGCAGACAGGAGTGTATATAAAGATACATGACTATTGCATAGCGCAGTCAACAAAGCCGAAGAGCGAAATGAGAAGACTATATGATGAAAATAGATGTTTCTACAGGCATAATTCAGGGAGCAAATTTTCATTTTTCGCCGAATTTTGATGAAAGACCTCGTGACCAAGAAATCGATTTGTTAGTTGTCCATAACATTAGCTTGCCTCCAGGTGAATTTGGTGGGAAATATGTACATGCCTTATTTAGTAATCAGTTACACCCTGATGAACATGAATATTTTAAGGAAATTGCACATTTAAAAGTCTCTAGCCATCTTTTTATCCGCCGTAATGGTGAGCTTTGGCAGTTTGTGCCCCTTACAAAGCGTGCATGGCATGCAGGCACTTCCGCTTTTGAAGGCAAAGAGAATTGTAATCATTTTTCTATTGGCATTGAGCTAGAAGGGACTGATGATATTCCCTATACTCCTCAACAATACGAGCAGCTGGCTCAAGTGACTCGCCTCTTGATGCAATATTATCCCATTACCATAGATAGAATTGTTGGACATAGTGATATTGCTCCTGAACGAAAAACCGATCCTGGCCCGTCATTTGATTGGCAACACTACAAAGAGTTAGTTAATGAACTATTGATGGCATAGTGATTAGCGTGGTCCGTGGTATAATTCTCTGTTTTCTATCTCTGACTTAATCTAATCAAAGCAGTACTGAATAAAGAAGGAAAAAGGTGATGTATAATCCCGCAGCGGATGTTGATCCAGATGAAACTCGGGAATGGCTTCAAGCCTTAGAGTCAGTTATTCAAAGCGAAGGCCCAGAACGTGCGAAGTATTTAATTGATACGATGGTAAGCAGTGCACGTGATAAAGGCCTCGATTCTACATTCAGTAAAACAACACGTTACTGCAATACGATTAGCGTTAATGAAGAACCTCCTTTACTTGGTGATCCTGAAGTTGAACAACGGATCCGGGCGCTCATTCGTTGGAATGCGATGGCAATGGTGGTACGCGCAGGACATGTAGATAGTTCCTTAGGTGGACATATCGGTACTTTTGCTTCATCTGCGACGCTGTATGATGTCGGTTTTAACCATTTTTGGCGTGGTCTAGATCACCCAAGTGGTGGTGATCTTATTTATATTCAAGGGCATACTGCTCCTGGAATTTATTCACGAAGCTTTTTACAAGGTGATATTTCTGAAGAACAATTGGTTCATTTTCGCCGCGAAGTAGATAAGAAAGGATTATCCTCTTATCCCCATCCTTGGTTGATGCCGCATTATTGGCAATTTCCTACAGTGTCAATGGGGTTAGGACCCATGCAGGCTGTATATCAAGCAAGGTTTATGCGTTATCTTGAAGATAGAGAACTCATTCCTAAAACTGATCGCAAAGTATGGTGCTTTTGTGGTGATGGTGAAATGGATGAACCAGAATCATTAGCAGGATTATCTTTAGCTGGTCGCGAAAAACTCGATAATCTCGTCTTTGTTATCAACTGTAATTTGCAACGTTTAGATGGTCCGGTACGTGGTAATGGTAAAATTGTTCAAGAATTAGAAGCTGCTTTTCTTGGTTCAGGCTGGAACGTTATTAAAGTGCTTTGGGGTAGCGGTTGGGATCCCCTCTTTGCTGCGGATAGAAGTGGATTATTATTACAACGCATGGAAGAGGCAGTTGATGGTGATTATCAAAATTATAAAGCAAAAGGTGGTGCTTATACCCGTGAGCATTTCTTTGGAAAATATCCTGAATTAAAGCAACTCGTAGCGCATATGTCTGATGATGATATTTGGCGATTAAATCGAGGTGGTCACGATCCGAAAAAAGTATTTGCAGCTTATCAAAAAGCGGTCAATCATAAAGGGCAACCTACCGTTATTTTGGCAAAAACTGTTAAGGGTTATGGTTTAGGAACAGCAGGTGAAGCGCTCAATATTGCTCATAACACTAAAAAATTGGGACAAGAGGAATTATTTGCCTTTAGAGATAGATTCCATATCCCCGTTACGGATGAGATGGTAGAGAAGGTCGCTTTTTATCGTCCTGCTGATAACAGCCAAGAAGTACAGTATCTAAAAAAATGTCGGCAAAATTTAGGCGGACCTTTGCCAAAACGACGACAAAAATCCACTCACGCACCTTTAGTATTACCACCCTTAAGTGCATTTGAAGCTCAATTGCAAAGCAGTGGTGATAGAGAAATTTCCACCACCATGGCTTTTGTGCGCATACTAGTATCCTTAGTGAAAGACAAACAGATTGGCAAATATATTGTGCCAATTGTGCCAGACGAAGCACGTACATTTGGTATGGAAGGACTATTTCGCCAAATTGGGATATATGCTTCTGAAGGACAAAAATACCAACCTGTCGATGTTGATCAGGTGATGTATTACAAAGAAGCCAAAAATGGACAAATTTTGGAAGAAGGTATTAATGAAGCGGGATCTTTTTGTTCATGGGTCGCCGCAGCGACTGCTTATAGCACCTATGATCTGACAATGATTCCGTTCTACATCTATTATTCAATGTTTGGATTCCAGCGTATTGGTGATTTTGCCTGGGCTGCAGGAGATTCTAGAGCGAAAGGATTTCTGTTGGGTGGTACGGCAGGTAGAACGACATTGAATGGGGAAGGATTGCAGCACCAGGATGGTCATAGTCATATACTTTCTGGCACTATCCCCAATTGTGTGAGCTATGATCCTACTTTTGCCTATGAGCTTGCCGTGATTATTCATCATGGTTTGCAAAGAATGTATGCCAATAATGAAGATGTATACTTTTACATCACTTTAATGAATGAAAACTACGCACATCCTGCAATGCCAGAAGGTGTAGAAGATGGCATTATTAAAGGCATGTATTTATTTCAAAAGGCAGAAAAAGCGCAAAATGCGCATGTTCAGCTGTTGGGCTGCGGTACTATTTTACATGAAGTGATTGCTGCGGTTGATTTGCTAAAAGAATTTAATGTCAGTGCTGATATTTGGAGCGTCACTAGCTTCAATGAGTTGCGAAAAGATGCGTTGAGCGTTGATCGTTGGAATTTCTTACACCCGATGGAAAAAGCTCGAAAATCCTACGTTCAAACTTTATTAGAGCCAACGAAAGGTCCTATTGTAGCAGCAACGGATTATATGAAGTTGTTTTCTGAGCAATTATCCCCTTTCATTCACAAGCGCTTTTTATGCTTAGGAACAGACGGATTTGGTCGTAGTGATACTAGAGAAAGATTACGTCGTCATTTTGAAGTAGATAGATACTACATAGCTTATGCGGCAATTAAAGCGTTGGTGGATGAAGGCACGCTCAAGCCAGAAGTTGCAAAACAAGCCTTGCAAAAATTTAATATTGATACGGAAAAACAGGATCCTGTGAATTTGTAGTGGCCTTGCTCGGCTCTATCAATCAAGGAAAAATGTTACGTGTGATGAATATGGAGTAGCAATTTGACAACGATTAAAGAAGTCACCGTGCCAGACATTGGCAATTTCAGTGGTGTTGAGATCATTGAAGTTGCTGTTAAACCCGGCATGCAAGTGAATGCTGAAGATACGTTAATTACCTTGGAGACAGAAAAGGCTTCTATGGATGTGCCAGCGCCGTTTGCAGGCAAGATCCATGAGCTGAAGGTGAAGCTCGGTGATAAAGTTTCGCAAGGGGATTTGATTGCTTTAATTGAAACTGCAGACGGTGCAGCAAGTGGCAAAAAAGAAGAAACCAAACAACCAGCTGCAGCTGTTTCAGAAGTAAAAGAAGCATCCACACCACCTCAGGCACCTGTGGCGAGTGAGCCAAAAATGACTTCTGAAGTAGTGACGATCTCCGTTCCCGATACAGGTTCTGCACAGCAGGTTGAAGTAATTGAAGTGGCAGTGAAACCCGGGGATGAAGTTCAAGAAGAAGGCACGCTGATCACGCTTGAAAGTGAAAAAGCCAGCATGGATATCCCTTCTCCTCATCGCGGAAAAGTGGAATCTGTTTTGATCAAAGTAGGGGATAAGGTCACCGCAGGTGATGCTATTCTCACCATGCGCGTTAGCCAAAGTGCTCCTGTTCCTTCGCAAAAAGTGGAGCAACTTGTTAGTGCAGCGCCTGTTCCCCTTCAGCCTGCAGTATCCAAACCTGCGACGCAAGAAACGCAGCAACCTGTAAAATTACAAGATTTTTCAGGTGTGCATGCGGGACCTGCAACCAGACGACTTGCTCGTGAATTAGGGGTTGATTTAACTCAAGTAAAAGGAACTGGGCAAAAAGGACGGATTATTACTAAAGACGTACAGAACTTTGTAAAATCTGTCATGCAAGGCACCACCACAGCGCCAGCGGGTGGTGGTATTGCGATTGAGAAAGCGCCTGATATTGATTTTAGCCAATTTGGTGAAATCGAAGTGAAGCCGTTAAACCGCATTAAAAAATGGACGGCAAAAAATCTGCATCGCAATTGGGTTACTATCCCGCATGTGACACAATTTGATGAAGCAGATATTACTGAATTAGAAGCCTTTAGAGCGGAAAACAAGCAAGCGGCTGAAGCTAATGGGATAAAGTTGACGCCTTTGGCATTCATCATGAAAGCTTGTGTATCTGCTTTGAAAGTCTATCCACAATTTAATGCTTCTCTTGCTAGTAATGGCGCAGATTTGGTATACAAAAAGTATTACCACATTGGGGTCGCTGTAGATACGCCCAATGGCTTAGTCGTGCCAGTGGTGCGTGATGTCGACACCAAAGGGCTTTTTGATTTGGCCAGAGAGTTAGGCGAACTCAGTGCGCTTGCAAGAGATGGGAAGCTGAAAGTAGAGCAAATGCAAGGAAGTTGCTTTTCTATTTCCAGCTTAGGAGGCGTAGGCGGAACAGCCTTTACGCCTATTATCAATGCGCCGGATGTTGCTATTTTAGGGGTTTCTAAAGTGCAGATTAAACCCGTCTACATCCAAGAACAATTTGTGCCACGACGTATGCTGCCCCTTAGCTTATCTTATGATCATCGGGTCATTGATGGCGCTGAAGCGGCACGTTTTGCTGCTCATATTGCTGCGCAATTGCAAGACATTAGAAAATTATTACTTTAATTTGTAGGTGATTCATGACTCAAAACAATAATATTCAAGCAAAAGTAGTGGTACTAGGCAGTGGCCCTGGTGGTTATAGTGCGGCATTTCGGGCAGCTGATTTATTGGGCGAAGGAGTCGTGTTAGTTGAGCGCTATGCTGAATTAGGTGGTGTTTGTTTAAATGTAGGATGTATTCCTTCAAAAGCATTACTTCATACAGCTGCTATTTTGAATGAAACCAAAACAATGGCAAGCCATGGTGTAGATTTTGGTACACCTAAAATTGATGTAGATAAGGTTCGCGGCTTTAAAGATAGCGTCGTAAAACGTCTTACTGGCGGTATTAAACAAATGGCGAAGTTTCGTAAAGTGCAAGTGGTGCAAGGGGAAGGGAAATTTACATCTCCCAACACCTTAGCCATCAGTGGTGATAATCCGTGCACGATTACTTTTGAACACGCTATTATTGCAGCAGGTTCTAGACCCGTAAAATTACCTTTTATGCCCGATGATCCACGTATCATCGATTCTACTGGTGCATTGGAATTAAAAGATATTCCTAAGCGAATGTTGGTGATTGGTGGTGGCATCATTGGTATGGAAATGGCTACTGTTTATCAAGCCTTGGGTGCACAAATTAGCGTCGTCGAATTGACAGATTTTATTTTGCCTGGTGTAGACAGAGATATTGCAACGCCTTTATACAAATTCGTAAAACCAAAATATGAAAGCATTATGCTAGGAACAAAGGTAACAGCTGTTGAAGCGAAAAAAGACGGCATTTACGTTACTTTTGAAGGTAAAGAAGCACCCAGTACACCACAACGATACGATAGAGTATTAGTGTCTGTTGGCCGTACGCCTAATGGTAAGCTCATCGATGCTGAAAAAGCAGGCATCAATGTAGATGAGCGCGGTTTTATTCCAGTCGATAAACAATTACGCACCAATGTACCTCATATTTTTGCGATTGGAGATATTGTTGGTAACCCCATGTTAGCACATAAAGCTGTGCCTGAAGGTCGTGTTGCTGCGGAAGTGATTGCTGGTAAAAAGCATTTCTTCGATCCGAAATGTATTGCCAATATTGCTTATACTGATCCTGAAGTGGCATGGGTAGGTGTTACTGAAGAGCAAGCCAAAGCACAAAATATTGAATATGGCACAGGGGTTTTCCCTTGGTTAGCAAGTGGTCGTTCCTTAGGCTTAGGTCGTGAGGAAGGGATCACAAAGATGATTTTTGATAAAAAGACGCATCGTGTCATTGGGGCTGGCATTGTTGGTCCACATGCTGGTGATTTGATTGCTGAAGTGAGTTTGGCAATTGAAATGGGGTGTGAAGCAGAAGATATCGCTTTAACCATCCATCCTCATCCAACATTGTCGGAATCAATTATGATTGCTACCGAAATGTTTGAAGGAACAGCAACAGATATGATTAATAAAAAGAAAAAGGATTAACTCAAGCAATCCATGCCTCGCCTTGTTTCTAGCAAGGTGAGGCAGCCTTTTTAACCTTTCTTCACTTCTTTCTTTTTGCATCTTTTCCATCTAGCTGGCAATGTTTTATGCCATTTGGGAAGATAGTAAAGTTGCATTCACTTACCTGTTTATCTTTTTGGTTACCGCTGAATCATCTTCGTCTGTAGTTTTGTCGATTTTTAGCCGCAATTTGTATGTTATTCGAATAAATAATATGTATCATAAGCCTCTAAATTAATCCGAAGATAAGGGGAGTTCAACATGTTCGAAGGTCTTTTAGAGGCTATGAAGTCTTACGTCTATTCTCATAAAATGAAGATATTTTCCAGTATTAGTGGCTATCGCCTAATGCCTGGCGAAGAGAATGGCATTAATTTTTCGCAAAAATTTGTCGCTGACAATATGCTAGAAATTGTTCGCGAATCTTGCGGTAAAGCGGTACAAGCCACTTGTGATAATTTTGATGATGCTCAAACTTTCACTTTTAATGAGCCAAATTGTGGTGGGTTTACCGTGAATTGCGGGCCTCGAATTGCTGAGACGTATTTTGATCCTACCAAAAACATTCCGACAGTTACCTCTGAAGATGTTTACGAGGTTGCTTTTCAAGGCTTTGATAATTCATTAAGCCCTTGGCGGTATATTTATAATTCCTTACCCAATATGGGGGATTTGGTTTCAGAAGCTAAAGATGGGATCATGGATACTGTTCATTCTTTATTTAATCAAACAACGAATTCAACCACCGAATCCTCTGAGACTGAAGCTTCTTCTAAAAGTTGGTGGGTCAGCCTTGGGCAATCATTAGGCTTAATTGAAGAAGAACTTATTCCCGAAAAAACCATTTGTCCTTGGCAAGATTATCAATGTCACTATGATAGTTTAAGCGCTGAGTTTGCAGAATGCGAAGGCTATACTTGCTATTGGGAAGCAATAAAGGAATATCTTGGTCAATATGATTACAATGCAATTATGCAAGATATCTATGAAAACTACTTACCAGATCAAGAAGATACGATTAAGATTGCAGTGGGTACGGCTCTCGTTGCCGCAGCAAGCGTGACAAGTTACTTGCTTTATCGACGATACCGTAATGCGCAAAAATCCAAAGATGAAGGTTCAACAAAGAGCTTGGAAGAATTTTCTGATTGTTTGGATTCACCTGAATTATCTGAAAATGAGGAAAGTGATGCTGGTATGGACGAGTTTAATATGCAAGCTGGCGCAGATGATGCTGGAAAAGATAAAGTGCATCAGACCAAAATGCGTAATTAAAACAAGGAAAGAAGCGTTCTCCTTATTAGGGAGAACGCAAATCTTGGATCGCAATTTTCCAGGAAGGAGGTGCGGTAAGATATTCAAACATTTTCTGTCCAAGCGCTAATAACGAAATAACCCCTAAACAACCTGCTATCATCTCAATCGAGAAAAGACGAGCTACAATTGTCATTTTTAAAATGAAAATAAATGAAACAAAACCTAAAAGAATGGGGATAAACCGTAAGGGATTAAGAAAAAGCTTGCCAGAGAAGTAAAGCAATGTTCCCTGTAAAGCATAGAAACAAAAACGCTCAAAGTGGAAGGCTATCTCTTTTTTAAAAAATAAATAAACAGGCAAAATCCCTTCAAATAGCTGTTTAGGATGCAAGGTAGGTATAAAAGGAAAAAGTTGGTAGCCTGCCCAACCTAACCAGATAAGTAGTCCAAAATAGGGCCATAAATTTTGCTTATTGTTCCCCATTTGTACAGAGCTTTTAATTTGTTGGATCAACTTAGGGTAGTAAGGCATGAGAAAAAGAGAAAACAATGCACCTAAAAACCCACTGATGGTGTTGAGGCTCACATCTAAAAGAGAGGGAAGCCGTGCTGGATTATATGTTTGAATAGTTTCTATACATAAACTTAGGCAAAAAGAGGCAACCGTTGGTAAGAATAATACAGCATATAGTTTACGATTTTGCAGAATAATATACCCAGCCGCAAAAAGGCCAAAGGGTAAAAAGAATAATAAATTTTGAACAACGTCGAACAAGAAGATATGTTCAAACCACCCATACATCACAATGTTAAAAATGGATCCCGAAGGTGTGCGCCAATCATGAAAAGGAAAGAGCGCAGCATAAAAAATAAATACTATTGTAGTTAATAGTAATAAAGCTAAATTTGATTTGGGATTGTCTATCATGGTGCATCTACACTTTTTGCGGTGCATTCTAATTCTTCATTTAAAAGAATAGCAACAGAACTTTTTTTATTTATCTTGCTTAATTTTAAGAGCTTCTAAAAAATCTAAGGTTTGTCCCTAAAGTTTAAGTAAAAGTGAAATCAATGAATTGTGGATTAACTGATGAAGATTCAAGGTAAATGGTTAAAACTATTTAACAAGATGCTTTATCTATTTAGATCAATTCAGTGATTTTGCAGTCCAGCAATAACTTTAGGGATAGCCCCTGTAGCTAGAAGGCTTCATATTCCCTATAATGTGCTCCATCCAACAGGCGCTATCATGCCACTTGTATATATAAATGCAACAAAAACATAATGTTATGATATGAATCCAGTAACTATTTTTGCCTTTATTTGCTACCTTACTGTTGTTGTTACGATTGCATTAGTGGCGTACCGTATCACACACAATCTTTCAGATTTTGTTTTAGGTGGCCGTCAGTTAGGGGGACCTGTTGCTGCATTAAGTGCAGGCGCATCCGATATGAGCGCCTGGTTGCTTTTAGGATTACCTGGCGCCGTATTTGTATTGGGACTGAATCAAATTTGGTTGCCTATAGGGTTGACAATAGGGGCGTATCTAAGCTGGCGTTTACTTGCAAAACCATTGCGGGTATTTTCTGAGTGCGCTAATGACTCTCTTACTTTGCCTTCTTTTCTAGATAATCGCTTTTTCGATCGTTCCGGCAGTATTCGTATCGCACTTGCTATTGTCACATTATCTTTTTTTGCTTTCTATACCGCCTCAGGATTAGTGGGGGGCGCAATGCTATTGCAGCGCTTTGGTATCTCCTATGAGCAGGCCTTGATTACTGGCACTACTATTATTGTCGCTTACACCTTCATTGGAGGCTTTTTAGCAGTAAGCTGGACCGATTTTTTTCAAGGTACTCTTATGTTTATTTGCCTGATGGTAGTACCTTTTGTGGCTTGTACAGAGTTTGGCGGGTGGGAGAAAACCATTGACATCATTACCGAGCTTGGACCTCATCGGTTAAATCCTTTTACAGATTTTAATGCAATTCTCTTCATCAATCTTTTTGCTTGGGGATTAGGGTACTTTGGTCAACCGCATATTTTAGTAAGATTTATGGCCGTGCGTACAATCCACGATATTCCAATTGCCAGACGAATTTGCATCTCTTGGATGAGCTTGTCTATGGTTGGAGCTGTACTAACCGGATTCGTGGGGATTGCATTTTTTTATGAACATCAAATCGATCCTGAATCCATTTTTATTGCTTTTTCACAAACATTATTTTCTCCTTGGCTGGCTGGGGTCTTATTTGCAGCGATTTTGTCATCAATCATGTGTGCAATTGATTCACAGATGTTAGCCTCTAGCAGTGCATTAACGGAAGATTTGTATCATCGTTTATTTCGTAAAAAAGCGAGCCAAAAAGAATTGGTTTGGGTCGGACGCTTTGCAATTATCATTATTGCTCTTGTTGCGATGGCTTTAGCCAATGATCCAGAAAGCACTGTCATTAATTTGGTTGCATTTGCTTGGGCAGGGCTCGGCGCTTCCTTTGGACCTTCAGTAATAGGTGCTTTGTTTTGGCGCAGAATGACTCGTTGGGGGGCATTAAGCGGCATCCTGCTTGGAGCTGCTGCTGTCATTATCTGGGAGATCAATGGCGCTCGGGGGGGTATTTTTGAATTTTATGAAATTATCCCGGGCTTTGTTTTTGGAACGCTAGGTGTCATTGTGGGTAGCTTATTAGATAAGCCACCTAGTCAAGAAGTGCTGGAACAGTATGACAGTGCATGGGAAAAAATTCGTCAAAATTGACACTCAATGAAGTCATTTACGCTTTGATTATGCGATATGATCTGTCATTGCTACGCACGCAATAACAGATCCTTAATTTCAAAAACACATAGCTTTCGAAATTGGCGACACCTATCTCGTTTCAAGCTTCAATTATAAGGGTTAAATGTATGCTCAATTCAGAATTTGAACGAGTGGCTGATGATGTTTCTCGTCAAGAAATAAACAAACACTATAGACAAGATGAAACACTTTGTGTTGAAAACATTTTGCAACAAGTTCAAATTTCCCAGCCCTTGCTTGATAACATCCAAGCCAAAGCAACGTCCTTAGTGAAAAAAGTACGTGAACGCCGTTTATCTCAAAGCGGTTTAGATGCTTTCATGTTTCAGTACGATTTATCTAGCGATGAAGGCATTGCTTTAATGTGCTTGGCAGAAAGTTTGCTGCGTATCCCTGATAAAGAAACCGTGGACAAGCTGATACGGGATAAGCTTGTAGGTGGAGATTGGAGTGCTCACCTAGGAAAGAGCCAGTCTTTTTTTGTTAATGCAGCCACTTGGGCGCTAATGTTAACTGGCAAAATTATAAGTACTCCGCCTAAAAATGCTAGGGAACATCACGAAGCAACATTGACTGGCGTATTAAAACGTTTGGCCAGTAAAGGAGGCGAACCGATTGTTCGCCGTGCAATAAAGCAGGCAATGAAAATATTGGGACGTCAGTTTGTCATGGGACGTACCATAAAAGGTGCGCTAAAGCGTGCCATTGAAAAAGAAAAAATCGGCTATCGTTACTCTTACGATATGCTAGGAGAAGCGGCTTTTACTGCCGAAGACGCAAAAAAATATTTGGAAAGTTATCAAAAAGCAATTGCAGCTGTAGGCGTAGCAAGTGCTGGTCGAGGTCCTATTGAAGGACCTGGGATCTCCGTTAAATTATCTGCATTGCATCCACGTTTTGTCATGGCAAAACGAGAACGATTATTTGATGAGTTGTTACCGATACTGAAACAACTCATATTGCAAGCAAAAGAAGCAAATATTGGACTCACAATAGATGCAGAAGAGGCCCATACTTTAAGCCTTAATCTGGATCTGATTGAAAGTATTATTGCCAGTGGAATATTAGACAATTGGAAAGGGTTTGGTTTAGCAGTGCAAGCTTATCAAAAGCGCGCGCCCTATGTATTGGATTGGTTGGTTAAAATGGCACGCCAACATCATCAGCCTATTATGGTAAGGCTAGTGAAAGGCGCATATTGGGATACCGAAATCAAATTAGCCCAAGTACAAGGATTGTCTGGTTATCCTGTCTTTACCCGCAAAATAGCAACGGATGTAAATTATATTGTTTGTGCTAGAAAATTACTAAGCGCAACAGATATTATTTATCCACAATTTGCCACCCATAATGCACTTACCTTAGCAACGATTATGGAATTGGCCAAAGAACAGCATGTTTCTCATTATGAATTTCAATGCCTTCATGGGATGGGCGATGCATTGTATGATCAGATTGTATCAGATGAAACACAAAAAATGCCTTGTCGCATCTATGCGCCTGTAGGAAGCCATGAGGAATTATTAGCCTATTTAGTGCGAAGATTATTAGAAAATGGCGCTAATACCTCATTTGTCAATCGAATTATTGATGAGAAATTGCCTATCGAAGAGATGGTGGCTGATCCTGTACAAAAATTGGCTTCACTTGAACAAAAACCACATCCTAAAATTCCTTTACCTAAAGATTTGTTCATGCCAGAAAGAACAAATTCTTGTGGTCTTGATTTAAGCGATCCCGGCGCTTTTATGCCTGTTTTAGAGGAAGTCGCAAAATTTGCTGTGACTGAATATAAAGCGACACCAACTGCGCAAACACTTAAAAATGGTCTTGAAGTTATTCAACGTTTTTCGCCTGTCCAACGTCAACATTTACTTGGCACCGTGACCCTTGCTACTAAGGAAGTTGCAGAAAATACCTTAAGTAATGCAGACAAAGCTTTTGCATTATGGAGAGGGGTCAGTGCCGAAGAGCGGGCACAAATGTTAGAAAAAATGGCCGATTTATTGCAAGCGCATCGCAATGAATTTTTTAGTTTACTCGTTCATGAAGGTGGAAAAACAATTGACGACGCTGTCAGTGAGGTTCGTGAGGCGATTGATTTTTGTCATTATTATGCAGAGCAAGCGATTAAGCAATTTGGTCGTGCAAAGGTACTTACAGGTCCAACAGGAGAAGATAATCGACTCAGTCTACATGGGCGTGGCGTTATCGCTTGTATTAGTCCTTGGAATTTTCCCTTAGCCATTTTTTTGGGACAAGTGACGGCGTGTCTTGCAGCAGGTAATTGTGTTATCGCAAAACCTGCTAGTCAAACTGTGCTCATTGCTTCGAAAGCTATTAGTTTATTACATGAAGCCGGATTTCCTCGAGATGTTGTGCAATTATTGCCTGGTAGTGGCGCTGTTGTGGGAAATACATTAGTTAATGATCTGAGAATTAAGGGTGTGTTATTTACAGGATCGACAGAAACAGCGAGAGGAATTAACCAAAAGTTAGCTGCGCGAAATGGTCCTATTGTGCCATTTATAGCGGAAACGGGCGGTCAAAACGCTATGATAGTAGATTCTAGCGCTTTGCCTGAGCAAGTTACACAAGATGTGATCACCTCAGCTTTTCGTAGTGCAGGTCAACGCTGCTCAGCACTTCGAGTATTATTTTTGCAAGAAGATATCGCTGATAAAGTATTAAATATGTTAAAGGGCGCAATGGCCGAATTGAAAATAGGCCATCCAGGAGAAATATCAACCGATGTAGGGCCTTTAATTGATGAAGCTGCTAAAGCGCAATTATATGCCCATGCGTTGAAAATGAAAGAAAAGGCGCATTTGATCTATGAAGTTGAGTTAACGCCGGTATGTGCAAATGGCTCATTTTTTGGTCCACGCCTTTTTGAAATTCCTTCTTTAGATATGTTAACTGAAGAAGTTTTTGGTCCGATATTACATGTGGTTCGCTTCAAAAATGATGAATTGCATGAAGTCATTGCACAAATTAATCGAACTGGGTACGGTTTGACACTTGGTATTCATAGTCGCATTGATGAAACTATCAACAATATTATTTCAAATGTGAATGTTGGTAATATTTATGTAAATCGAAACATCATTGGCGCAGTTGTCGGCGTACAGCCTTTTGGTGGCGAAGGACTTTCAGGTACAGGGCCTAAAGCGGGTGGCCCGCATTACTTGCCCCGCTTAGCCACCGAACGTAGCATCTCGATTAACACAACGGCTTCAGGCGGGAATGCCTCATTAATGTCTTTACAAGAGATTTAAATCTTTTAGGAAACGGGTTCCAAGGAAGGGACCCTTTTACCTACTACCTACCACCCGTTAGCAGTATGTCATCCTCTTACTGAATTCAATCACAGCATAACTAAAGAATTTTTAGGAACTAAAAAGATTTTAGGCTGTCATTTTATTAAGTCTCTTAATTTTTCTGATAACCATTTAATAACAACAAGAGACAATAAAGCGGGGGATGCCATGTATTTGGAAGAAGAAAAAAATACTTCATATGCTTTGAATGAAGTTCAGACTATCTCTGCTAATCAACAACATTCCATAAAAGCAGAAGTGCTGGCCGCGGTTAGTGCAGAAGAGAGCGCGGATATTAAGCAACCTGATGTGACAGATGGTGAGCGCAAAGAGCAAAACCAGGTAATTGCACCAGATGGCAGTGCGGTGCCTATAGAAGGGGCTGCTGCTGAAGGAGAAAAACCTACTGAGGAGAAGAAATCGATAGAGGAATTAAAATCGACGGAAGAACCAAAACCTTCTGATGAGCATAATGCGGTTGTTACGCCAGAGAATGCTCAGAGCGAGGGTGATTCACATATGTTGGCTTTGACTAAGGAGCCTAATGCGGGTGATTTAAGAGAAGGTCATAGCGAAGATTTGATGTATATATGGTACGGTTTACCTCCAGGCGTTGATTCCACTCCTCGCGATTTTGGAATAGGCCCCTTCCCACCATCAGAGCAAAAATTATATTTACCTACAATCGAACACCCGATCCAAACTTCAAATGAAGGGCCTTGTTGTGTTTTGAATGTGCCTATTTTCCTGGAGCAAGGAGAAATATCAACTGAGGCTGTCAATTCACAGGATAGCCTGAGCCTTTCGGGACATACCTATACCTTCACTTTTGAGGGTTTTTGTAATGATAATATACCTTCAGATTTAATTTTTACTGATACAGTCAGTTTTAGTGGCAGTAATGATAGTACGCAGACATTAACCATCCCTATCGAATCGTGTTTTGATCAAGTAGATTGTGATAATCCCATTACCTCAATAGTCCTCAATAGTGGCTCAAGCTCAGTTTTCTTTGAAACTGGTATTAATCTTTTTGTGGATTTTGCGACGGCTTATGATAGCCATAATAACCCTTATTTTTTTATTGATAGTCCAAATGGGCAAATTACCCTTGAAGCTGTATCGTGTTTAGAATCGTCCTCTCCTATTGTTTTGGATTTAAACAATAACGGACTAGAGCTTAGTAATGTAAGAGATTCCAATATACTTCTTTCTGTTGATGGCAATTCGGTAAAAACAGGGTGGGTAGGCCCTCATGACGGTTTCTTGACCTACGGGTATAGTGGCGAAGGGGCGATAGAGAACAAAAATTTCATTTTAACGGATAATGTGCCCGGCGCAAAAACAGACTTACAAGCATTGGAAAGTTTGGCAGGCCAAAGTGGGGGGATCCTAGATAGCAACAATGCTATGTGGGATAAGCTTGGGGTATGGCAAGATAGTAACCAGAATGGAAAAATGGATAATGGTGAATATCATACGTTGAGCGATCTTGGGATCACATCAATTGATCTAAATGGAACAGACACCTTGGCAAAGAATCTAAACGGTAATGTTGTTAATAGCATTATCAGCTTTACTTACGCTGATGGCAGTGTAGGGAAGGGAGCTGATGTTTCATTAAGGTATGAAGATGTTATCCAATCTAATACGGGTAGTATTCCAAATTTAGGGGGCCAAACTGGGGCTCCATCAGCTGTAGCCACAACGGCAACTCAAGAACCTGCTGCAGCACCTGCTACGCCTGTTGTCCAGGATGCAGCCGTACATTCAGCTGTGGAGGCCGTTGTTCAGCAGCAAGTGGTGCACCAGGCGTAATCAGCTTAAGCTTTGGCTTTTAAGCGGTTGGCTGTATCAACCAATACTGGGATTTGGGTGTCGGACAAAGTTTGGAGATCCTTTTCTGATATCTCTTGATGAGTAATCGCTGAATCTAAAACGGTAATAGTTGCTTTGTATTTTTGAAAAGTACGCTGTTTTTGGCTGAGATAGGTAGCTTGTTTCTCAAAGACCTCTGGAGGCATCCACGAAGTGCTAGCTTGATTTGACCACTCAATATCTCTATTGGTTTCTGCAGCGAGTTTTTCAAGGATTTCTTTGGTTTTTGTAAAATGAGCAAGGTACTCTTGAGTTAATTTCATCTTGTTCTCTTTGTTATTTTACGGAAAGTTGAATTATAGCGATTGTGAAGATTCAAGGATACTGGATAAACACTATGCTGGAATGCATCAATGACACCATGTTGAAAGAGATAATAATGAGAATTGTATTCACTTAAATTTGAGGAATTAAAACTAAATGAGGATTTGGAGCATGCCCTCAATCACTCGGGTTTCAAATGTAATAAGATTTTCAAAAGCCGGCGGTTCTGTCACTTCTCCTGTGATGATATTAAATTTAGCGCCGTGAAAAGGACAAGTAATTTCATTGCCTTGAAGTTCGCCGTCACTTAACGGCAAACCTTGATGAGTACAGCAGTCCTCAATAGCGTAAAAATTTCCCTCAAGATTAAATATTAAGATAGGGTGACCTTTAGCCATAGTAAGATGGCGTTCTCCCTCTGGCAAGGCACTCACAGCAATAACATTAATCCATTCATTCATCTTTATTCACTTAACCCTAAGGTAAATTTGGCCTCTTCACTCATTCGTTCGCTGGTCCAGGGAGGATCCCATACCATATTTATGTGCACCATATCGACTTCGTGAAGTGTTTCAATCGTTGATTTAACGACATCAGGAAACTGGGCTGCAACGGGACAAGCTGGATTGGTTAATGTCATATCGATATTGACAACTTTCCCTTCGATTTGGATGCGATAAATTAATCCTAGATCAACAAGGTTAACCGGAATTTCAGGATCGTAAATCGTTCTTAACAAGGTAGTGACTTTATCCTTAAGCATCGCATCATTACTCATGGCGTCTCCGTGGTAATCTTGGTATGGTTATTTTCTAATGCTGCGAGAAAAGCATGCCAGGGTAAAGTAGCACATTTGATCCGGATAGGGTAATTTTTTACATTATAAAACACTTGCAATTTACCCAAATTTTCATTAGTTGCGCCATCCTTGTCAGTTAACATATGCAAGAATGATTGAATTGCTTCTTTTGCCTCAGTATCGTATTTTCCTTGCATATATTCACTCATTAAAGAGGCAGAGGCAATTGAAATTGCACAGCCTTGACCAGTAAATTGAATCATTTCAATCTGATGTTCAAGCACTTTGAGATATACTTTAATTTCATCGCCACAAAGTGGATTCATACCTTCTGCTTCATGAGTGGCTGTATCCAGTTTTCCATAATGTCTTGGATGGCGACAATGATCTAGGATCATTTCTTGATAAAGCAATGATAAATCATCCATAGTGCCTCTTAAACAACATATTTACTTCTAGTAGTGCCTTAATTAATCTTTCAATTTCTTGGATAGTATTATACATGGCAAATGAAGCTCTGACAGTGGCATTAACGCCAAAACGATCTAAAGTAGGTTCAGCACAATGTTTGCCGGTGCGAACTGCAATACCTCGCTGATCAAGTATAGTGCCTATATCATGAGGGTGAACATCACCTAATACAAATGAAATCACTGGCGCTCTAGCCTTTGCTTGACCAATAAAACGAAAATGTGGAATATTTTCAAGCGCTGTAAGCGCATAATGTAATAGCGCATTTTCGTGTTGTTGGATGGTATCGAAACCAATATGATGAAGATAATCAATTGCTGCACCTAAACCAATGGCTTCGCAAATTGCCATCGTGCCGGCTTCAAATTTGTATGGAAGCATATTATAGGTTGTGTTATCGAAAGAAACAGATTGTATCATTTCCCCACCACCTTGATAGGGAGGTAGGCGTTCAAGCCACTCGCTTTTTCCATAAAGTACTCCCACGCCTGTGGGACCATACATTTTGTGCGCAGAAAAAGCATAAAAATCGCAATCTAATGCCAAGACATCTATTTTTTGATGGGCAACGGCTTGGGCACCATCAATTAAAATAGGTGTACCATTCTGATGTGCCATATCGATCATTTTTTCTATGGGATTAATGGTCCCTAATACGTTAGAAATATGAGTAAGAGCAACCAATTTTGTTTTAGGGCCAAGGAGTGCGGCATAGGCATCAATGAGTAATTCGCCTTGGTCGTTACAGGGAATAACTCGTAAAATTGCTCCAGTATACTTGCATACCAATTGCCAAGGAACAATATTTGCATGATGTTCTATTTGAGAAACTAAGATCTCATCCTGCGGTTTTAGAATGCTTCTTGAAAAACCATTGGCTACAAGATTGATTGCTTCTGTCGTCCCACGGACGAAAATACATTCATGAGGATATTGAGCATGAATGAATTGTTGTACCTTTTTCCTGGCATTTTCAAATAATACGGTCGCTATTTCAGTGAGAGCATAGGTGCCACGATGAACATTAGCGTTTTGTTCAAAATAGTATTTTTGCATTGCTTCAACAACTTGCTCTGGCTTTTGTGTTGTTGCAGCATTATCTAAATATGCTAATGGATATCCATGTACAGCAAGCTTTAGTATAGGAAAATCATCTCGAATAAGAGCAGGATTGAAAAGGGAATTTTTGGTCATTTATTTTCCCCTTTTATCATTGCTTCTATACGTTGATGAATTTTTTGAATGAAATGTTGTTCAATCTCGATAAATTCTTCAGATGAAAATATTTCTTGCACAAATGCATCAATCAACATTTTTTTAGCTTGTTGTTCATCAATACCACGGCTTCGCAAATAAAATAGCGCCGTCTCATCCAGCTGTCCTATCGTTGCACCATGATTGCATTTGACATCATCTGCATGGATTTCAAGTTGGGGAGCTGTATCTGCCTTACCTTTAGCCAGTAATAAATTATGATTATGCATATGCGCAATAGTTTTTTGAGCATCTTTCTTTACTGTAATGTTTCCTAAAAATGTGCTATGGCCTTCATGACCAATAACAGACTTAATTATCTGCTCGCTATGGCAGTTAGGTGCTTGATGGTGTAAACGACTTATCCAATCAATATGTTCTTGGGCCGCAGGGAGCATGAGTCCTTGACAATCAGCTTTAGTCTCAGGTTCAAGTAGGGATAAAGTTGTTTCTAAACGATGATAGTTGGCGCCATGTGCGAGTAGTTTGAGTTGAAATTGACTGGAAAACCCCTGATGGACATTAAGATGGGTAAAACGATAAATTTTTGCTGAATCTTCTGCATAATGGTAATAATTTACTTGTGAATTCGCATCTGCTTTTATGAAAGTTTGTGTGTTTAATAATGAGATTTCATTGGTAAGTGAGATCGTTTTTTCAACAACTGATACACGAGAGTTTTTGCCAACAAAAATGTGCGTTTGTGTATTAATCATTGTGGAATGCGAGTTATTATTTATTAAAATTTGATATATAAAAATAGGTACATCGATCGGATAATCTTGAGGCACAATGATCAAGGCGCCATCACTAATAAGAGCGCTATTGATGAGATGAAAAAAATGTTTTGATTGAAATGAGCGCTCGAGAAGATCATAAAGCAAATCAGATTGAGTCTTTGATAAATGACCAAAATGTGTCAATGTCATTTCAGGATATTTATCTTTTTTATGAGAGAGGCTTGGCGTATAGAATCCATTAATGAATACTAAAGATAATGCTCGGGCGGTGTCGATTAAAAAAGGTTTTAAGCTGTTATAATCTCGTTTTCCAGCAGGATGGATTACTCCTTGAGGGTAAGTATCAAATAAAGGTTGCAGAAGGGCATGTTTCCATGTACTTTGCCGTGGGTGGGGCAGTCCTATTTTTACTGCTTCATTAAGTGCTTGATGACGCAGCGTTCTTACATTTAAATTGCCAGTACCAGGTAAGAAGGGCAATAATTTTTCATATTGCTCTACTATATGATTGACAAAATTTGCGTTTTGCATTTCTATTCTTACCTTGTATAGTCACAGCAGATAATTTTTTGGCGAGGCGGCAAGCACTTGAACCATGGGATTGTATATAAAATACATAATTATGGTGAAAATGCGCAGCCAACAAAGCTGAAAACTCAGCTGGAAGACTATGTCATCAATTTTCTATAATGCCAGCATAACCTTTACTTTCAAGCGTTGCTCCTAGGGTTTTATCACCACTTAACACAATTTTACCGTCGATCATAATATGGATAACATCTGGTTCTATGTAATTGAGAAGCCTTTGATAATGCGTGATAACCAGGATGCTACGTTGAGGATCTTTCAGTCGATTGACGGCAGTTGAAACAGTTTTTAAAGTATCGATATCTAACCCTGAGTCTGTTTCGTCAAGAATAGCAAGACGTGGTTTTAACATTAATAATTGTAGGATTTCGTTACATTTTTTTTCACCGCCAGAAAATCCATCATTAATCGAGCGGTGAAGCAGCGATTCAGCCATATTTAATTCTTTTAAATGGGATTTAATTAAATTTAAAAACTCAAACGAGTCAATTTCTTGTTTGCCTTCATGTTTTAATTTAGCATTCAATGCGGCTTTAATAAAATAACTGTTTCCTACACCTGGAATTTCTGTAGGATATTGTAGCGCTAAAAATATTCCCCTAACGGAACGTTCTTCTGGTGTTAAAGAAAGTATATCGTTGCCATTAAAGAGAATGTTACCATCTATAATTTCATATTCGGGTTTCCCTGCTAATACATAGGCAAGAGTACTTTTCCCGGAACCATTAGGCCCCATTAACGCGTGAATTTCACCTTCGGGGATGGTTAAGCTAAAATCGTGCAAAATAATTTGTTCATTCATTTTTACTGTTAAATTACGAATTGTTAGCATATTGCCTCCTAGGCAATGCAACCTTCCAAGCTAACTTCTAATAAGCGTTTTGCTTCAACCGCAAATTCGAAAGGAAGCTTTTGAAGGATCGTTTTACAAAATCCATTGACAATCAGGGCGATAGCTTCTTCTTCATTGAGGCCGCGTGAACGGCAGTAAAATAATTGTTCATCAGAAATTTTTGACGTAGAAGCTTCATGTTCAACGATAGAAGAGGGGTTTGAGACTTCTATGATAGGAAAAGTGTGTGCGCCACAAAGAGAGCCAATTAGCAAGGAATCACATTGGGTATAATTGCGTGAGTTATCAGCATGAGGGAAAACTTGAACTAAACCACGATAACTGTTTTGACCAAGGCCAGCTGAAATTGCTTTTGAAAGAATCGTGCTTTTAGTATTTTTGCCAATATGAATCATTTTGGTCCCGGTATCTGCTTGTTGGTGTGATTTGGTTAATGCAATGGAATAAAATTCGCCAACAGAATCATCACCTTTAAGTATGACGCTGGGATATTTCCATGTGATCGCTGCCCCCATTTCAACTTGTGTCCAAGAAATTTTAGATTTTTTCCCTTTGCATAGTCCGCGTTTTGTTACAAAGTTATAGATACCTCCTTGCCCATTTTCATCCCCAGGATACCAATTTTGTACGGTGGCGTATTTTATTTCAGCCTTATCTAGGGCAATAAGCTCCACAACTGCCGCATGGAGTTGATTTTTGTCCCTGATAGGTGCAGTGCATCCTTCCAGGTAGCTTACATAACTTTCATCTTCAGCAATAATTAGTGTTCGTTCAAACTGCCCGGTATTAGCTGCATTAATGCGAAAATAGGTGGATAGCTCCATCGGGCATTTGACACCTTTGGGAATGTAGCAGAATGAACCATCTGTAAACACTGCAGCATTTAGACAAGCAAAAAAGTTATCATGATAAGGAACTACTGTACCGAGATACTTCTGAATAAGCTCTGGATGCTTCTGGGCCGCTTCAGAAAAAGAGCAAAAAATGATACCAAGTTCTGCCAATTTTTCTTTAAAAGTAGTTGCGACAGAAACGCTATCAAATACGGCATCTACCGCAACACCTGCAAGGACTTTTTGTTCTTCAAGTGGTATTCCCAATTTACGATAAGTTTTCAGTAGCTCAGGGTTAATTTCATCTAAGCTTTTAGGGACAATATGATCTTCAGGTGCGCTAAAATATGAATAAGATTGATAATTCAAAGGTGGATAATGAATATTAGCCCAATGTGGCTCTTTCATCGTGAGCCAATGACGAAAAGCTTTCAAACGCCATTCTAACAAGAATGCAGGCTCTTGTTTCTTCTCTGAAATGGCACGTATGATATCTTCTGTTAACCCCAGCCCCACACTGACACTTGGAATGTTTGTTTCAAATCCCGCTGTATATTTTTTCTCTAGAAGAGAATTTAACTCAGATTGATTTGATTTTTCCATTTATTGTGCCTATACATGCTTGTATATATACTCACATTATTTTCTCAACTCACTCTTATACTTTACCAAATAAATAGCCACAACAAATGACTTTTCGTGAGATGGTGAGTGTATATAAAAGTAGATGACTCGCAAAAACATACAGCCAACACCCCAATCTTCACCAGTCACGAAGAGAATAATGACGAGGGGAGCCGAAGCGCTTTTTGCGAAACTTATAGACATAATAAACAGCCAAAAAGTGTATATACTTAATAAATTCATAGAACTTAAGCAGAGCATAAGACAAGTTGGATATAGGTCATGTTAAAGTCAACCACCCTGTTAAAATTTACCGTTATCCTTATTGCATTCATTATTATGCTCTGCAATCAATTATTAAATGCGCAGACCATGGAAAAAATTGAAAGCAGTATCCCTTTATTGGTGCTGGATGAAGAGCCTGGGCTTATCTTGCCAAAGGCATTTCGTACAAGCAGCTCCAATTTTTCTGATAAAGAAAATGCAACAAGTAAAGAAGGTTTGGAGGATTTAAAGGCAGCAGCAAGTGCTCAATTTTCAACGCAAACCTTACAAAATGCGTTGAAGTCTCTGGAAGGACCAGTTTGGATAGTTGATTTGCGAAAAGAATCCCATGGTTTTGTGAATGACATGCCAATTAGTTGGTACAGTGCTCAAAACCGTGGCAATGTTAACGAAAGTGATGATAATATTTTAAGACAAGAAGCAATGCTGTTTTCTGATTTGAAGCGGTTAAAGGTAATTAATGTAAATAAAATTGAAGAAAAAAAAGAAGGCGTGATTGAAAAAACAACACCAGTGCATTTTAATATCGAAAATGCATTCCCTGAAGTGACATTAGCAAACAAGCTTAATTTAGGTTATCTTCGCTTAGGCGTACTTGATCACCATCGTCCAGAAGATATTACAGTTGACCATTTTATTGATTTTGTTAAGACTTTACCTCCAGAATCATGGTTATATTTTCATTGCCGTGGAGGAAAAGGACGTTCGACTACCTTTATGGTGATGTATGATATTATGCGAAATGGTCACAAAGTTTCTTTAGAAGATATTGTTGCTCGTCAGGCATTGCTAGGGGGTAGTAATCTTTTTGATATATCCGAAGAAGGCGATGATAATTGGAAAAAGGAAGCAGCTATCGAACGCAAAGACTTCATTACCAAATTTTATAAATATGTTAAAGATAGACGTGGTTATCCTGAGAAATCATGGAGTGAGTGGAGTAAAAAACATTAAACGGTGAAGTTCAAAATTAATTTTATCCTCGTTTCTCTTTTTGTAGTGTTAAAAACATCTCTATAGATATCATTTCTTTAAATTCTTGACAAAAATACACTGATGTGAATAATACTGAGCTTTCCATCGTTGCGTACAAAATTGCAAAAATTTCTTTCTTTTAATTTCTAAAATGCATTTTGTTGTCACTAATTTCCGTGTTCATTTTCAGCACTTCCTTGCCGCTCAGTATTTTGATCTCATCGATATTTTTCTTAAGTGTAAATGTTTTTTGATGTCAGAAACCATAATATTATTCAGCAAAAAATTCATTATGTGCCGAAGCTTGGTCTCGGCACATAATGAAGAAAAGATAAATAAACAATTAAGTTGGTTCCGACAACAATGCCTGTTTTGCCATGTTTTCCAAAGCCTGACGACAAAATAAAGCGATACGTTTATCTGATTCTTCTTTATCTTTAATTTGCTGCTTATTTTCATCGAGAACGAGCAATAGCCCTTCAGCAACATGCTTTTTAGTGATATTAATTAAACTCTCAATCGTATTCGTGCCATCGAGGTAGGGTAATAGCACTTTTACTAACGGCTCCAAAGCGATAGGTTCATGACGTTGGTTGGTGACGTGATTTTGTCTTTGTCCCTGATAGCGTATAAGTGGACAAACATAAGGCTTTTCAGGAACTTGCATAAGATAGTTTTCGCAGTAGCTTTTGATATTAATCAGACCGGCAAAGGCCATTCGCATCAAATTGAGATCATCATTTAAAAGATTTTTAATAGCAGCGATATCCTTTAAGGTACCTCTCGAGGCTATTTTTTCGCAGAGCGCATTATAGTGAATGGGTTTCGCTTGCTCTTCGCACAAGATTAGCATTGCTAGCTGTGAAATAGCATTACGAACAGTCAAGGTAATATTACTATAAGTAAAATGAATTTCTTTTCCCTCTTGAATTTGTGCTGCTGAAAAATTTGGATCTTGCGGCTTTCCCATCATTTGAAGATAAAAATTTTCAATATCCTTTGTCCTAAGGGAACGATTCACTTGATTGTCTTGGTGACAAAGTAAAGTGCAACGAAATCGCTGATTGCGCACAAAATCCATATATTGGCCAATAATGATAATATTGTTAATTTTATTTAACTCGTTAGAAAGATTAGCCGGTAAATTTCCTGTAAACATTGTGGGTAAAAATGCATCAGAAAGATAGGATAGATTTTGAGCATTTGCTCGTTCGATAAATTGATAAAAATAAATAGGCTGATTAAAAGAAGAAAGATGATCATGCAAAAGATAGTTGTCTGATTGTTTTGATAATAAATTGATCTCACTTCGAAGCACTTCGGCGTAAGGAGATTTATCATCATGCAAGCCATCGCTAATGAATTTTAAAACAGAGCGTGCTTGCAATGCTTTAGTTGGAGGATCTTGAATATTTTTGGTATGCCAAGCCATGAGCTCTCGGATACTGTTTATCATATTCCATCCAGGTAGGGTGTTATAGCTAACATAAGCTACACCATTAGATGTCAAATTCTCTCGACAGATCTGCAGAATTTTTTCTTTCACATGATCATCTACCCACGAGTAAACCCCATGGCAAATAATATAATCAAATTTTCCTTCTTTCTCTGTGAAATTAACAATTGATTGGTGACGTAATTCAATATTGTTGAGTTTTAAATCGGTGATTTGTTTTACGCCTTCATCGATTTGTTTTTCGGCTAAATCGATACCGAGAAAGCTGGCATGAGGAAACCTAAATGCCATAGGGATCAAATTACCTCCACTCGCGCAGCCTAATTCAAGGACTCTTGCTTTTTCAATCGGAGTAGGGGTGAGAGCAAATAATTTTGCTAAAGTGAATAGGTGTGCCGGATGTGTGTGGCTAAAAGAAAAGCTGTGATAAGGAACGGCATTGTATTCTGCTTGTAAGATATCTTCTGTTTTTCGTGATGCTAAAGTAGTCATCTTCCTTGCCTTATAAGTGTATACTCTTTCGCATTCGAATTTTAGGAGCTTTGGCAAAGCTTCGGCGAGATCTTATTAGTCAGGTCACATTTGTACCTTGGTCAGGTGAATTGTTACCTTTTACTCATCTCGCGGCTTATGTATTTTGCATACATCGTTGTTGTTCAAAGGCTTGGCATCTAGCCTAAAATCGACTACGTGAGTGTAATTCCTTCTATGTAAGTCTTTAACAAAATCTTCCCTTAAAAATTTTGCAGAAACAAAGAACTTATTGAATATGCAGAAGTTTTTTGGGTCGAGTAAAGTGCCCATCATAACATTTAAAAAATTAGCATTACCATCTTTAAAAATTAGTGTTAGAATAATAGATTGAAAGTAATGTAACTTTCATAAGACTGTGCGCTTCTTGAGTTGTGAGTACACGGATTTAAAGAGTTTAGTCTTTATTAATATAACCATAAGGGCTTGTGGGTAAGTTAAATATGACAACACAGGGTGCGACTTATGGCTTGAGTTTTCGGCTAGATAAGATAGCGAACTGTGATAAGGAATTGCAGAGAATATTATCACAAGTGCATCACTATCTTTATAATTTTGGCCATAGTAGGCTTTTTTTGGCGATTGGTAAATCATATTTTCAAAAATGCTGCAGAAGTTGGGTGCAGGTGACAACGCATTTAGAAAAATTTCTGCAAGATCCTAAAAGTAATTATTCTTTGTTCATGAGTGTATTAGAACGCGAAAAACAAAAGTTCCCAGAAAATTCTTTTTTTTATAAAAAGCTTAAAGAGATTGAACTTCTTATATCAATGGGACCGAGTTTTTCTTTTGAATCTTTTTTTGTCATACCTTGAGTTATGCAAAAGTCTTGGGATGAAGACTAAAACCTAAGACACATTTCAATCAACCTATCATCAATTTTCAGCCATACCATTTAGAAAATGTTACGTGAACTTCAAGCGATGAATAAATCATAATTGATGAGTTTTAACCAAATCTTGCCACAACCAACCAGCAAATAATCACAAATAACGTAATATAGCCTATCAACCAAAAAAAGGCATTCCATTTAAATGATCGGATGATTTTTTGTTGACTTTTTCCTGAAATAACAAAGGGGGAACGCTTACTTAACCTCTCGCCTGAGAGAATATTAACGGATGTGTTATCTTCAGTTTGAATGGTATGGAAATTCCCAATAGCATAGAGAGCCATACCTTCTTCCATGCGCCACTCACGATACCGATACCGACCTAATGTTCCTAATAATCGCATAAACCAATTTTTAGGTTTTCCTTCAGGATAACGACTAAACCCTTGCCAAGTATCTACATTCGTTGTAGTAATTTGTGCCCCTTTGGGATCGATAATGCAAACGCCAGTTTCGTCTTCTAAAATAAAAGCCTCATTACTTGCTCCATTTTCAATAAGGAACCAGCGATCTTTTGTAGCATGTTCAATAGTATAACGGTACCAAGTACAGCGCGTTTTTGAAAGAAATGCGATAGTTGGTTTTTGCGGAAGACATTTTTGGATGCCACTGAGCTCTACGTAGCCTTGAGCTGCAGATCGGATTTTAGCGGTGGGAGTATCTAGCATAATTCTGGCTTGAACAAAATTTTTATACCACCTGTAAAATGATAAAGCCATAAATAATGTGAAAATGCTTACAATGAGAAGAAAAACTTCGATAGGGATAGTTTTTATTGCGTTTCCATTTAAATAAAATTGATGGAAATTGACTGGTAATGCCATTTTTGAAGTTACCCAGCATTATTTTTTAAAATGTGCATTCATATCAACATCAGTTAATTCAGATGCTGAAAATTCTAGAGGTTCAAAATGTTTAAAAGCAAATATTTTTGCGACTAAGACATCAGGAAATTGTTCTATGCGTATGTTGTTTAAAGTAACGCTCTCATTGTAAAGTTCTCGTCTATCAGCAATCGTATTTTCTAACCCGGATATGCGAGTTTGTAAATGAGCGAAAGTTTCATTTGTTTTGAGCTGAGGGTAATTTTCCGCTAAGGCAAATAAATTACCCAATGAACCTCGTAAAACAGATTCAGCTTGCCCCATCGCTATCACATCCCCTTTCGCTCTGGCTTCCATTGCCGCTTGACGAGCTTGAGTGATTTTTTCTAACGTTTCTCTTTCATATTGCATATATTGTTTGCAGGTTTCGATAAGTTTAGGAAGCTCGTCGTGGCGTTGTTTTAAGAGAACATCAATATTAGCCCATGCTTTTTTAACATTATTTTTAAGTGAAATAAGATTATTGTATACCACGATAAAGTAGACCAAAATGAGGATCCCGCCACCAATGAGGGCGTAGTTTATTAGCTGTGGTGAGATATGCATGAGAAGCCTTCCTTTCTATATATTCACATATTGTATAGTTACAGCACAGGAGTGAGGTGCGAAGACTATATATAGTCATAGCAGATTTTTCAGTAGGACGGCAAGCTTCCGAGACGATATCAGGGATATAGTTGTCATCAATGCTGAAAATTTATATGCGAAGATTAGTGCAACTACATAAGTTTACGCAAGACATAAATATTTCCCTCAACTGGAGCATCTTCCTGATAGCGAATAATGTTTCTTTGATTATTCTCTATTTTGAATCCACTTGATTCACTTAACGTGTGAACATATGTTGATGCATGAGCATAACGTCCTGTTTTGCGTAATTGATAGTCTGGGTAATCCGGGGATGCATTGATTTCTTCAGCAGTAAGATCCTCAATCGAAAAACAAAACAGACCCTGTGATTTCAGTGCGCGATGACAAGCTTGAAAAATCTCTGCTAAGCTACCAAAGTAAACAAAAACATCAGCTGAAATGATTAAATTATATTCACTTTGATGTCGACTCAAAAAGCTAAGCGCATCCATGACGTAAAGTTTATAATAACCTCCCCTTTGGCGTGCCACCTCAATCATGTTAGGCGAGACATCCACTCCAATTAATTTACCTGCTACATCAGAAAATAGAGGGGCACATAGTCCAGTACCACATCCTAGATCTAAAACTGTCCATGGCTCTTTAACGGTGGTGACAAAGGGGGCAACAGCATCGCGCAAAAGTTGTGGAACATGGTATTTAAGATGTGCTTTAACGTGACTATCATAACTATAGGCATATTGATCAAAAAGGGCTTGGGTATATTCAAGCGGAGCGCCCTCAAGATGTGTTTTCCCTGATAAAGCATCTATCATGTGTTGAGCAGTTTTATTATAAGGTTGAAGTGTAAATGCTTGTTGATAATGCTTAAGCGCTTTTTCGCGTTCATTTAAATGTAAGTATACTGTTGCGAGATTATGATGAGCATTAGCGTAGTGTGGATCAATAGCAAGCACGCGTTCATAGCAATTGATGGCATCTTGAGCTTGTGCCAAAGAGCTATAAATAACACCCAAGTGAAATAATGCATCGAGATTTGATGGCTCTTTTTCAGATACTTGTGTTAAGAGCGGGAGAGCTTCATTGAAGCGTTTAAGCGCGCATAATGTGATCCCTAAATTATGCAGTGCTCCTAGATGGTTTGGAGTTGCTTTCAGGACTTCTTGGTAGTGAGCAACGCTATCTAAAAGGCGATCGAGTTGAATGTAGCAATTGGCAAGATTGTAGTGGGTATCGACTGAGTGTGGATTCATTCGCAACGATTTTTGAAAATGACTAGCTGCTTCTTCAAACTTCCCTAAGCGATAGAGTAATGTTCCCAAATTATTATGGGCTTGAGGGTAGGTCGCTTTGAGTCGTAATGCTTCATGGTAGTGGCTTAGGGCTTCGTTTATTTTGCCTATCGCTTGATAAGCGTTTCCTAAGTTATTATGAAATTCAGCGATGTTCGGGGCCGCTTTGACTGCTTTAGCAAGATATTGAGTGGCCTGAGTGAAATTACGCTGCTGAGCATAAGCCATACCTAAACCATGTAACGCATCGGGCTGCTGAGGGTATTGGCTGAGAATTTCATTGAAGATCGTGACAGCCTCATCAATCTGATTATTTTGTTGTAAAGCTAATGCTTGCTCAATTTTCTTTTCAAGCGAAATTTCGTTACTTTTTTCCATCAGACTCTACAATTTGATTGTTTGCTAACATTTATTTTCTAGTTTACCTTTATTTAACGGATTTTTCATGTTTTAAATTCAAATTAATTTGAATTTAAATGGGGTACAATGATGAAGAGAAAGGTGTCATTGTGAGCGTTAGCGAAGCAATCGGTTCTTTTCTGTTTTTGTGTGGATTGCTTCTAACGCTCGCAATGACAGTGGCTCGATCTCTTGTGCTTCCTTCATTCTATTTGGTATTTCCCCCTCCCGCAAAATGTGTGGGTATGAGAGAATACATCTTTTGAATTCGCTGAATAATGACCAGAATTATAGGTAACAATGCATAACGATATTATCTTTTCCCTCTTCTTAATCTTTTGTGGTGCTGCTTTTTTGGCTACGCTAGCGCTTTTTACGCGCCAATCCTTGTTGGTTGCCTATATCATCCTTGGGTTGATTATTGGCCCTGGTGGCATGAAGCTTATCTCTGATCCCGTTGTTCTGAAAGATATCGGCGATATTGGTATTATTTTTCTTCTATTCCTTTTAGGATTGAATTTACAACCACAAAATTTATTAAAGTTACTTAAACAATCGACAGTAATCACGTTATTAAGCTCTTTCGCGTTTGCTGTGATTGGATATAGTGTTGCTCTGGTGGCAGACTTTAATCAAATTGATGCTTTGGTTATTGGGGCATCAATGATGTTCTCGAGTACAATCATTGGCTTGAAATTGCTTCCTACCACGGTGTTGCATCACCAGCGTATTGGTGAAATTGTCATTAGTATTCTGTTGTTACAAGATATTATTGCTATCTTTACTCTATTATTGTTGCATGGTGCAGGTAAAGCAGGTGGTATGCACTTATCGGAATTAGGACGAGTAGTGCTGGCATTACCAGGATTATTCTTATTTGCCTTTTTAGTTGAGCGCTTTTTCTTAATTAAAATTATCCAGCGTTTTAATCGTATACATGAATATATGTTTTTAGTGGCAATTGGATGGTGTCTAGGGTTGGGGCAACTTGCTGAATATTTACAATTATCGTTTGAAATTGGAGCCTTTATTGCGGGTATTTCTATCGCGCAAAGCCCTATCTCTCGATTTATTGCAGAGAGCTTACGTCCGATAAGAGATTTTTTTCTCATTTTATTTTTCTTCTCCTTGGGAGCCAAAATTAATTTAACGACGCTCTCAGAAGTGTGGGTGTGGTCACTCGTGTTAGGTTGTTTAATGTTGGTAGCCAAACCAGTTGTCTTTAAACCTTTATTACGAAAAGTTGCGCCATCTAAAGCAGCAGCTTGGGAGGTTGGGGTTAGAATAGGTCAAATCAGTGAGTTTTCACTCTTGGTTGGATATACTGCAGAAAAAAATAATCTTATTAGTCAATCAGCTTATTCATTAATCCAAATTTCCACTATTATTACTTTTATTGTTTCATCTTATTGGATTGTGAATTGTTACCCCACACCTATAGCTGCTTCAGAGCGGTTACGTAGAGATTAGCTCAGGGTCTGGGACAGAGGATGTAAATGGCAAGAATGGTATACTGTAGAAAGCTGGGATATTCTCTTTGCTTCAAGATGCGAAGCATCAAAGCTGCGATTCTTACAATATCGAGTAGTATAGTTGTTTTATGGTTAGGCTTGGTGACATCTGTATTTGCTATTGAACATTTTGTAGAAACCTTGGGCGTTTCATTGCCAAATCAGCTCAATTTAGCAAAAACACAAGAAAGTGTTTATTTAAATGGTCATGCTGTTGCCCAAGCGTGGGGGCAGCCAGCTTACGTTGCAGCGTTATATACGCCATATATAGAAAAAAGAGCTGAAATGCTGAGTGTCAATGATGAACCCTTAGCGATGGTTTTTTATTTTATTCGTGACGATGTTACAGCAGACATGCTTAGAAAATTATTCACTGAAAGCATACTGGTGAATAATGGCGGATGGGATAATCAACGGCTTGATAGGAAGCGCATTTTAGAGCTTCAAAATCTGCTTAATCGGACTTTTAACGCTGGGGATGTGCTTGCTTTTCATTACTCGCCAAAAAATGGTGTGCTGATGATTGTCAACTCGGAAGTGGAGCATCATTGGCCTCATGCAAAATCGTTTTTTAATATGCTATTGAGAATGTGGGTAGGGCCTTATCCACCTAGCAGAGGATTTAAGCGGGCTATTTTAAATTTTCCAGCAAATATGCAGTAACCTTCAAATATGCAGTAACCTTGCTTCGGCTAAAAGGCTACGTAGGGCAAGCCGGGCAAAACTACCACATGGATTGCTTTCGCTAACATACAGTACAAGCTAGGTAAAACTACAAAGGCAAGTTCGCCCTCTCCCGCTACCGCCTATGCTAAAAGCTTCGGCGTGATTCAGCGGAAGAGGGGAAAGAAAGAGGTAAGAAACGAGAATGAAGCATTAACCTTTTTTAGGTTTGTTTTGTTGCGCTTCAGCCTTGTTTCCTTCTTTTCCTTTTTCTGGTTTTTCAACGGAAAGTAATTCAACCTCAAACACTAACGTTGAGTTTGGTCCAATGATTTGGCCTACACCATGCTCACCATAAGCAAGTTTTGCTGGAATGAATAATTCCCATTTTGCGCCTGGCTTCATGAGTTGCAGCGCTTCAGTCCAACCTGGAATAACACCATTTACAGCAAATTTAACAGGTTCGCCACGATTGTAGGAGCTATCAAATTCCGTTCCATCAATGAGTTTGCCACGGTAATGAGTGGTGACAACATCTGTTGCTTTAGGTGAATCACCTTTGCCTTCTTTAATGACGCGATATTCTAAACCACTTGGTAAAGTAACAACGCCGTCTTTCTTTTTGTTATCTTCCAGGAATTTTTGACCATCAGCTAAATTTTTTGCTGCTAAATTTTTCATGTCAGCTTTCTGCCGTTCCAACATTTCGGTTTGCAATGCCATCAAAGTTTGACGAATTTCATCTTCAGTCATGAGTGTGGACTTATCAGCTTGTCCATCTTTAAAACCTTGAATAAAAGGATCGGCGCTAATATCAATTTTTTGTTTGAGAATACTTTTGCCTACATCAACGCCAATGCTATAACTAATTTTATCTTTTTTATCTTTTAGTTGAGTACCTTGGTTTCCTGCTGACCAAGCATATTGGCTGAAGAAGCAGATACCCACCGTGGTCAGAGCAGCAAATGCACGTTTCATGGATCAGTCCTTTTATCAACAAAGTTAAATGAGATCCCCACTATATCAAAGTTTTGCTTCTAGTCCTAAATATATTCCATCACTATAAGGTCTCAATTGTAATGACCATGTATAGGGTTTTTTACTAACTTCCTCAGTTTTCCAGACTGCATTCGCAGCTGAAAAAGCTATCCACCATCCGAGCAAGCTTTGTGAGAAATAATGTTTATTGTTATTAATGCGCGCTAACCCTGGAAAAGTAGATAACACATAGTAAGAAGTTTTAATTAATGGAAGCTGTGTTTGTTTGGCTAAATTAATAAAAGGAATGGCACCATAAAATGCATGCCCACTGACTGCACGTTGATGTTTAAATAGATGCCATTGGGATTGTTCTGTCTGTGGACGACCGCCTCCTAATAGGTGAGTCAATGCAACTTGCTGTGGTGCACCTACTAAAAGAGTTCGCAATGCATGATTTCCAAAAATGCCTAAACAACTTGCTAATGGTTGTTGGGGATAAGCAGCTTCTATCCCTATCAGTAAAACATAAATCGGAATGCTGATTTTATATTGGGTTATTTCTCCATAATCATTGAAGATATCGGATAGTCTATTTGTGGTATTTCCTCTTAAATGTTGCTGCCATTCATCTTGCAAGCCTTGATCAATATCGGTATTAGCAGCAAGCCCTGCAAGGCCAAGGCCTATTAATTGCTGTGAGAGCCCTGTTGCACTGTAATAGTGTTGATAATCGCATAAAATTTGCCCTCCAATTAAGCTAAGAGGGGAGTTTGCTCTGGCAATGCTGGAGGTTAAGAGTAGAATGGTTAGCAAGTTTCTCATGTTACCAAAAATGAGTTTATTAGATAACATATTATGCAAAAACCTGAATGGCTGAAAGTATTGCTACAAAAAAGAATGCTCTTAGTATTAGCACTTGGTTTTGTCTCCGGGCTTCCATTAGGACTGTCAGGCACAGCCTTACAAGCATGGTATGCCATAGATGGGGTGGATGTCGTTACTATTGGTTTTTTAGCCTTAGTGGGGCAACCCTATGTTTATAAATTTATATGGGCGCCCTTTATGGATAAGTGGCGTGTTCCTTATCTAGGGCGTAGACGTGGCTGGATGCTGATAACACAAATCAGTTTAATAGTTGTTTTATGTTTAATGGCTTTATCAAGCCCTCAAGCTGCTCCTTATCAATTAGCTTTCTTAGCGCTTTGTTTAGCTTTTCTTTCTGCGACACAAGATATTGCCATCGACGCTTACCGAACAGAGTTACTGACTCCCGAAGAGCGCGGCATGGGGACAGCAATGGCTGTCAGTGGTTACCGCATTGCCATGCTAGTGTCTGGTGGACTGACCTTAATTGTTGCTGATTATGCAGGATTTTCTTTCACTTACTTTTTGATGGCTGCATTGATGGGGATTGGCGTATTTGCTACATTTTGGGCGAAAGAACCACAGCAATATCGTGAACCGCCACCCACTTTTGCCGCTGCCTGTATAGAGCCTTTTAAAGAATTTTTAAGTAGACGTCACGCAATTGCTTTATTGGCATTTGTTGTACTTTATAAATTAGGTGATGCTTTTGCTAGCACTTTAACCACAGCTTTTTTGTTAAAAGGGGTGGGCTTTACTCTCAAAGATGTTGGAATCATTAATAAAACTGGTGGTCTTGTTTCAACACTATTTGGGGTTTTTGTTGGTGGCGTGTTAATGGTGAGAATAGGATTATTTCGCTCCTTACTTGGATTTGGCATCATCCAAGCACTAACTAATATTTTATTTTTTGTATTAGCGCTAATGGGGCCTAATTACGGCATGCTTATTCTTACTGTTTGTTTAGAAAACTTTGGCGGCGGTTTAGGAACTGCAGCCTTTATGGCTTTGGTCATGAGTTTATGTAACCCACGTTTTACTGCTACACAATTTGCGTTAATTAGCGCATTGGCCGCTGTTGGTCGTGTTTTTGTCGGGCCTGCGGCTGGCATATTAGTTGAAAATGTAGGTTGGGCAGAATTTTTCTTGTGGACCGTTTTATTTGCGATCCCTGGTTTAATCTTATTAATATGGCTACGTCCAACGATTAATGAGTATGAAGCGCGTCAAGAAGAGGCAATGCAGTCTGGCATTGAAGAAGCAAAAGCAAGCGCTTAGCTTGTTAAAGACCCTCATCCGCCTACGCTTAAAGCTTCGGCGCGACAAGCCCTAACCCTCTCCCGCAGGCGGGAGAGAGGATAATAATGGAAACATCTCCTCCCGCACGGCGGAGAGGGATAAGCGTGGAAACATCTTCTCCTGCAAGCGAAGAGGGAAAAGAATAATAAAAGGGAGAATATTGTTCGCTTTGCTCACGTAAGATTTATTATTAAAGAAGTATTAAAATGGCAAGTAGTATCCAGTCCATTATCGCATCATTTTGTATCTGTATTTGGGGAAGTTTAGCGATGGCAGCTTCATCAACTGATAACATTCTTCATTTTGATTTTCCTGAAGTGCAAATTGGTACCGCAATTAATCCAGAGGGGCCAACGGGGATCACCCTCTTTTACTTCCCTAAGGGCGTACAAGCTTCCGTTGATATTCAAGGTGGATCCGTTGGCACTTTTTTCACTCAAGAAAAAATGCAACAAGGGGAAGCTTATCTGGATGGTGTTGCTTTTACTGGGGGTGGTATCTTGGGGCTAGAAGCGGTCGCAGGTGCGGTATCCAGCTTGTTTGCCGATCAAACCAAGAATGAAGTACAGTTTAGACGTATGCCTCTTATTTCAGGGGCGGTGATATTTGATTATACGCCACGCCAAAACATGATTTACCCGGACAAAGCGTTAGGGCAAAAAGCCTTTGCAGCTTTATCAGCGGGACAGTTTGTGCAAGGAAGACATGGTGCTGGTGTATCTGCTAGCGTGGGAAAATTACTAAGAGATGGTTTTCAACTAGCAGGGCAAGGCGGCGCATTTGCCCAGATAGGAAAAACGAAAATTGCGGTTTTTACGGTAGTGAATGCGGTTGGTGTAATTTTAGATGAGAAGGGTGAAGTTATTTATGGGTTGCCAAAGGGGGCGACAAAACAAACCCTGAACCAACAAGTAACAGAATTATTACAACAACCTAAAAAACCTTTTTGGCCCGAGCCGAAAAATACAACGTTAACGATTGTTATCACAAATGAAAAACTAGCCCCCAGACACCTTAAGCAACTGGGAAGACAAGTGCATCACGCGCTCTCACAGGTAATTCACCCTTACGCCACTATTTTAGATGGGGATGTTTTGTATACGGTAAGCACACGAAGTATTGAAAGCGATCTTTATGCGCCAGGTGCTGACATTGAATCTGATCTCAATGCCAAATTTATTTATTTAGGTATGGTGGCAGGAGAGCTGGCTAAGCAAGCAGTTTGGTCTGCAGTAGGCTATAGTCATCGTCCATGAATTTTCGGCGCTTAAAATCGCGTGTTGTGACTATAGTCCCCACTTTGATGTATTTAACCATTCGTTAAAATCTTTAAGTGAAAGGGGAGGGCTGAAGAGGTAGCCTTGACCAATATCGCATTTCGCTGCTTTGAGCATTTCTAGAGAGATTTCATCTTTAAGCCCTTCAGCGACAACCGTCATGTTAATGTTATGAGCCATGGCAATAGTGGATTGTACAATCTTGGCAACACGTGGCGAATGGTGCATATCTTGAATAAAAGATTTATCAATTTTTAATTCATCAATCGGTAGATTACGTAGGTAACTTAAGGATGAAAAACCTGTGCCAAAATCATCAATCGAAATGTGTGTGCCGAGCTCTTTGAGCTTTCGAATGGCATCCATCGCATTCTCTGGATCAGACATAAAAACAGTTTCGGTGATTTCAAAGGTGATCCACCCTGGAAATATTGCGTTGGCATTGATTAACTCAGAAATAGTGGGAAGCAATTTTTTGTTTAATAAATCTTTTACTGAAAGATTAAGAGAAACTCCAAGATTGATCCCCTGTTGATGCCAGGTGTTGCATTGAATAATCGCTTTTTCCAGTAACCATAATGTGAGTTTTTTTATATGTCCGGTTTCTTCTGCAAGTGGTATGAATTGATCTGGCGTCATGAATCCTTTAACAGGGTGTTGCCAACGAATTAATGATTCTACTTGCACTATTTTATTACTTGCTAAATTGATCTTGGGCTGAAAATATACTTCAAATTCATTTTGTGCTAATCCTTCTCTTAATTCACTCATTAATGAAATTTTATTGAAATGATGGGGATCTTTCTCTATTTGGTAAACTGTGTACCGCTCAGGAGAAAATCTAGCTTGATATAGTGCAACGTCGGCTTTTTGAATAAGTGCTTTTGCTTCAAATCCATCTTTGGGATAAAAACTAAATCCAACTAAAGCATCAAGATCAATATTGACGGTATACACGCTAAAAGGAGTTTCAAATAGTTGGATAATGTTATCTGCTATTTCTGCATAATTTTCAGGATCGACATTGGGCATGACAGCAATAAAAACATTGTTGGCAAGACGCGCAATAAATTCCGCATCGAGACTATTGGTTAATCTGGCAGCGACATGATGGAGCAATCTGTCACCAATAGGATGGCCAAGAGCATGGTTAATTTGAGGAAATCTGTCAATTCCGATGGTAACGATGGCAACGTGCTTTTGCTCGTTATTAAAAACTGGTAAACGTTGTGTGAGATAATCGGAAAAATAATTTCGATTTGGCAGCGTAGTGACAGGATCATGCGTAATAAGGAAAGTATTTGAGATGTTTTCTTTTGTTTGCTCAGTATTTGATTTGATGCAAAAAGAAGCGATTGCAATACTTCCTCCTAAGAGAAGAAAGATACAACCTAGGGATGCGACCATTTGTTGAAGTATGCTAAGCGTAGGAATGAAATAGCACAGTGCAATAAAGCTGAATTGAACCAACATCAATAATAAAACAAAATACAAGCAGATCTTGATTTGAAACCGCATTTATACTTTTCCCATTTTGAATTTATACTTTGTTGTCATCGCTCTTTCATCTCAGTTACGTAGCAAAGCGTACGCATCTGGGGATCCATTCGCTCGGCGCCTCACCTAAATTCAAACTGGTTCGAGTATACGCCCAGCACTCCATTCTAGGCTTTTATTTTTTATTTGTTAGCTTTATGAATTAGTCATATTTTTTTCTAATTTATCTTTCCTATCTGTTCATTATAACCTTTCGTCATAGGAGTGTTGCACGCAAATTTCGATAGGTTACATTACGCCCATCAAAGCAATTTTATCAAAGGGGAAAATTATGAAAGAACTAAGCATGATGGAAGTAAAAGAAGTTGCTGGTGCTGGCATCGTTTTAGAATTCGCAACAACATTAGCAGGTGCAGCAATTGGGTGCGCAGTCGCTGGCACGGCAATACCAGCTGCAAGCGTCGCATGGTTAGGACTCGTTCCCGTTTCTGTACCATTAGCAGGTGCTTTTATTGGTGGGACAATTGGTCACATTCTTTACAATGTAGAGGAAATTACTACTGATATTGCTACAGTGACCCACAGCTCGCTATATGCATAGTATTAATGATTGAAACTGAAAATAAAAGGAAATAAAAATGAAACAACTCAATACCAATGAAATCGAACAAGTATCTGGTGCTGGCCTTTTATCTGTTGCTAATGTTTTTGCCGGAGGCTTATTGGGCGGCGCGGCTGCAAGCCAGATTGGGGCTGTGGCTATTGCAGGTGTTGCTGTGACTGCACCTTACATCGTTGCATCAGGCGTTATATTAGGTGCAACTTTCGGTTACGCTATATCACAGTCAGCAGAGACTCCTTCCTACTATTATTATTAAGATTTTTAACAGGGATGTTTTTTACATAGTCTTCGCAGAGAGTTCTTCGACTTGGCGTAGGCGGATTGCTCTAAAACTTGCCGATCAAAGAAGAATCCTCTGCTGTGACTAAATTAAATTCCGTCTTTACTAAGACGGGATCGCTAGCGCCATTAGTGATTGCGTATCTCAAACATTCAGGGTGAGTTTAGCAAATCGTTCTTGTGCTTCAAGTTGAGCTTTTTCGATAAGTTGATCATTTTTCGCTTTTTGTTGTTCAACTTCGTGATGAAATTGAGTGACCAGCCCTTGTTGGGTTAAAACTATTTCTGGTAGAAGTGCCTTATCATCTGGCAGTTGATCAATTAAGATTGCACACTGTTCAAACAATGAAGATTTTTCTTTTTTGGCTAAATATTGTTCTAATTCAAGACTAGCGTCATCAATAGGACACATCATTCGTGGGATAAAATTGTCATTATTGACCACAGTAGCCTTAGCAGCATATTTTTCTACTAATAGCTTGGCAGCATTTAATTGTCCATTTTGGCAAGCCCAATGTAGTGGTGTATCACCATTACTATCCTTGAGCTTATTAACATCTGTTTTACCATTTTCTAAATAGCGTTTTAGACCATCTACATCATTTTGTGCTGCAGCTAAGTGAATAGGTGTGATCTTCTTTGTATTACCCACAGCCGCTAATTCTGGTTGATGCTCGAATAAGGCATTGATAAAGGCAGTATCACTTTTTCTTTGCGCATAATGCAATGCTGTGTCTCCGGCACCATCTTGCATCGCCAGATTGACCATCTTTCTTTCAATCATCTTATTCAATACAGACACTAAGCCAAATTGTGCGACTGCATGAATGCAACCAATGATTTTGTTTGATGTGAGCGTAACAATGAAATTGGCGCTATCAACGTCTTTTAATGCTTGCAAGCATTTTTCTTCTTTTTCTGCTTTTTCCACGCCTTTTTCAATGATCGCGTCGTAAAGTTTCCATTGAGCTTGTGAGGGCATATTAATTTTCCGATGAGTGGTTAATTTATAATGATGAAGAGCTTATAGAGGATAGAATAAATTGTAAAGCTATCTTACATATTTTTTGATCTTATGTTGAATGTTTTAATGTGGAAGTACACGTAAATACTGTTTGGCATGCCGTTTTTTTAGGGCTACAAGCAACCATATTAGAATGAAATACACCTAAAAATTTCATGCAATTTTCCCTCCGGTTGATGAATTCACTATTTTGTCAGACAGTTGACTTTGTGAGTAATTGTTCATTCATTTATAATAATCCTCAAGAAGTGTGATCTTATGAAACCTATAAGGCATAAATAGGGTCAAAAAATTAGTGGAAAATACTGTAAGAGGTATAAACAATGCTCCGTTCTGACTTTAATAGTGATAAAAATTTTAATCAGCTAATGCAACAAATTATAGTGGGGATCCTCAATGCAGAATACTCCCATGAGCAGATTAGGGAGCTAATTCGTAAGGCAAATGGTTCTTTAGTAAAAGGAGAACCGATTGATCTTCGAACGATGCAAATAAGGAATAATGATAAATCCTATTCACTGAATGACTATTTGTCTGCAATTCAAAAACTTCCTCAAGGCAAATTATTGTTAGCCGCAATGAAATCATGGGGAGAGGATAACAAAGTACAGCTTCCTGATGAGGTAGTATCTCTCATTCAATCGGTGATTGTGAAAGAAGGTAAAAAAGAAGTCAATGAAGACGAAGATTTTATCATCATAGAAGAAAAAAGACATATCAGCGCAGAAGAAGACGTTTATGCTGACAGAAATGCTTATTTAGATGAAGATAATAATGATTTGTACGAATTGCTTCAAAAAGAATTAGGGCCAGAACAGGTTATTGGTGATAGCAAATCAGCTTATGCTTGGAAATTCAAGAGTGGACAAGATAATCTTGACAATAAGGATGTGATTAATCTTTTCTTCTTAGGTACCTCAACACCGCCTTTATTTGGTATTCACAATGTTGATGTGGCCGAAACGGGTCATATTATTTGCCAGCTTGCCTTACAAAAAGCAAAAAAAGGAGAACCAACACTATTGGTAAAAGGAATTGCTACAGCCAATATGGGAGGTGATTTTCCGTTGTCAGCGTTGAAAAATCCTAATATTCAAGGCGTCAGTAATTCTAACTTTGAATCTGTGCAAAAGACGCTTACAACGGTAAAAGGTACTGGTGCGGAAAAAAGAGTCAGCATGGCGATGGAGCAGTACTTTATACCCAACTTATTTAAAATGATTACTGAAAAGCCATTGCAGCATCGTCAAGAGCTCATGATCAATTTAGCAGGGCATAGCCGAGGCGGGATCACCACTTTTATTGCAGCAGACTGCATTAATCAATTTATTGAGCAGATGATAAATGGCAAAGAAGGTGTTGATTACGATGTGAAAACGCTTTCACAAATGTGTGGTTTGTCGCAATCAGAAATAAGGACAGCCATTCAAAATATTAAGGATAATCAACAAAAAATCAAAATGAAACTCTGTGCCTTGGATCCTGTCGAGGGTGCACGTTCAATGGCTGATTGGTCATCACCTTTTTCTGGCAATACACCTAAAATTAAAGTTCCAATCGCCGGATTAACCAACCAAATTACTTGTTCTTATGAATCGATGCCTGAACGATTGTCTGAAGCCTGCGTCTTTTTTGCTTCTGATGAAAGAAGAAGTGGTTTTAGACCGACTATTCCTTCTTTTTCTGATAAAACCAAAGTTGTTTTTAAGCGTGCACATGGTAAACATGGAGGCATGACCGGAAATTTTGGTAATGATGGAAATGCTGGGCAATTTAAATATAAAACTTTTGGCACAAACAAGAAATTACAACAAGCGATGATTGGCATCTTTGATGAAACCTTATTAGCAATGAATGAGTTTTTATCCACGAACAAAGAATTGCCTTGTTTCCCTAGAAATACATTACGAAGAATTTTCAGACAACCTGAATATGCTAATACTAAAGGATTGCTGCTAGATGTATTAAGTAATCATGTACAAATAGAATTGTTAAATGAAAAAGAATTAATTCTAAATATTGAAAAAATGATGCATGAATTTCCTGCAATGAATTTCATGTTTTACGAAGCATTACATCAAGATGCTGAAGCAGCGATTGAGAATCATAAAAAAGAATTACTATCATTAGAAACTGAATGGCGACAAGATACAAATATAGGAACTACGCTGGATAGAGATGCTTGGCATCAAGACAGAAAGGTCTATGTACGTGGGAAAAAAGTTAAAGGGAGCGTTAAATGGCATGAATTCGACTTAGAAGAAATGGTGCCAACCCGTTTGCCGGAAGTCATTTATCACGGTGTTCGCGCAAAAGGTATGCTTTTACCATTAAACAAGCATAATGAAGCGTTGCTGGCTAGTTTTTATCAATTTAAAAACAAGATAGAATTTCTTGCAAATACTTCTAGCTTATCCTTGGAAGAAAAAAGAGCAATCTTGTTTGGTCAAGATTTCGATACCTTTCTTGACTTATTAGATAATGCTGCAGAATTTCCAGAAAACAAGGAAGGAATTCTCGCTATGATTACTGAATTGATGATAGATCTTGATTATCAATATCAGCTGGTTGAACCCGGGATAGCCTTCAGGTTTCAAAAAGTATCTGATAAATTAGGGTTAGAAATAGAATCATTAGAAACACGTTGTGCTGACATTCAACTAGAATCTATCATCAAATATCTTTTATCAGGTGGTATTAACAAATTATCTTTTGAAGAAACAAAAACGTTGATAAATCACGTAAAAGAGTTACATGACAGAGTTCAATACAGAGAAAAAGTTGATTTAAGTCGAGGACGAATTTCATTCGACAAGTATGATGATATTGCTTTAGGATTTAGTTCTGAACAGTTTTTAATATATCAACGTTTTCTAGCCATACTCGAAGATAGATTAGAGCTTAAGGCTGAATTGGATCAGTATATCGATGGAATCGAAGCTTATATAGAATCAAAACAAACTGTAACCGGGCAAGATACCAGAGAAATCGAAGAACTTTTAGGGAGATTGAAAGAAGTTCGTGAAAAACTGAATACTTTCAGTAACAACATGGAGGATGACGCGCATGCGCAAAGAACACTCAGAACGCACATGCAATCATCGCTAAGAGACTATAAGGAAAAGAAAGGGTTTCAGGGCTACGTGGCTAAGTATGTAAAACAGGCTCCTGGATCGGTGCTTTGCATTCAAGCCGTTGAAGAAAGTATTTTGAACCGTAAAGCATTACAAGAAATGAAAAGAGAGGAAAATCTTCATCAGCGCGAAATTCTGCAGCAGGACTTAGATACCTATATGGAGACCGTAAAACAATATATCGAATCATTTAAATGGGGTAAGCCTGAAGGATCTGCGGGCGAGTTACTATTAGCGCTACAAGCATTGAAAGAAAAGAGTAGCAGAAAGCAACCATCAGAAGTTGCTGAAAAAATGAAAAGAGTCGTGGAGAATTATATTAATGATAATGCTCATAAACTTACACCAGTAAATCGTGGCTATCTTGTGTCTTATGCGACTTCTTACGATAGTTGCGCAGCTAAGATACTTCAAGCCAAAGAAGAACTGCAAAAGAAAAGACTTGAAATTGTAAAAGCAAAATTAATGTCACCGGAACAATCTAAACATAAGATGTAAGTAAAAAGCCCCTCTTGAGGAGGGGCTTTTTAATAGCAAAACTACTTTTCTGGAACGCCGCCTTGGGTTAACTTCGCTGGATCTAACAGATGCTGTAATTCTGTTTCCGATAGCGATGTCATTTCTTTAGCAACATCCATTAAAGGTCGACCTTGCTGGTAGGCTGTTTTGGCAATTTTAGCGCCAAGCTCATAGCCAATAACTGTGTTCAACGCAGTTACCAAAATGGGATTACGAGATAATTGCTCATTGATACGCGCCGTATTCACGGTGAACCCAGCAATGGCTTTATCAGCAAGCGCTTTGGCACCATTGCTCAAAAGAGAAATACTTTGCAATAAATTATGTGCAATCACTGGTAGCATCACATTAAGCTGAAAATTACCTGACTGGCCAGCAACGGTGATGGCTGTATCATTTCCCATGACTTGCGCGCAGATCATACAAACGGCCTCTGGAATAACAGGATTCACTTTGCCAGGCATAATAGAGCTGCCTGGTTGTAGTGCGGGCAGCGCAATTTCACCTAATCCTGCTAAAGGACCGCTATTCATCCAGCGTAAATCATTAGAGATTTTCATCAAGCTCACGGCAATCGTTTTTAACTGCCCTGATAAAGCGACAGCAGCATCTTGGCTACTCATGCCTTCAAAGCGGTTTTTATTCGCTGTAAAAGAGATCCCAGTTTTTTGGCTTAAAGCAGCAACAACGCGTTGCCCAAATTCTGGATGTGCATTGATTCCTGTGCCGACTGCCGTACCTCCTATTGCAAGGGCTTGTATATGGGCACGTACCGCTTCAATACGCTCTATACCTGCTTGGATCTGGGCAGCCCAGCCACTTATTTCTTGCCCTAGGGTAACAGGCATAGCATCCATTAGGTGAGTGCGCCCCGTTTTAGTGACATTATTTAATTCTTTAGCGCGCTTATTTAATACTTCAAGCAGGTGGTTTAAAGCGGGGAGTAAGTGCTCATGAATTGCAATACTGGCACTAACATGAATAGCGGTTGGAATAACGTCGTTGCTGCTTTGGCTCATATTAACGTCATCATTAGGATGAATGTCCAACGAAGAAAGATTTTTTGCCAACTGCGCAATTACTTCATTTGCATTCATATTGGTGCTGGTGCCAGAACCAGTTTGAAAAATATCCAATGGGAATTCTTTATCGAATTTACCAGAAGCTACTTGTGTTGCCGCATCGATTATCGTGTCGGCTTTTTTAGCATCAAGCAATTTCAATTCTTCATTGGCTTTTGCGGCTGCCCCTTTAATCAGACCCATCGCCTGAATCATTAAGCGAGGCATCGTGATGCCAGAAAGGGGGAAATTTTCAATAGCCCGTTGTGTTTGGGCACCATAAAGTGCGTCTTCGGGCACTTGCATTTCGCCCATACTATCTTTTACTGTGCGTAAGGTTTTTTTATTCATGGATGAGCACCTTCGTTTCTTGTTTTTGTTAAATTTCGTAATACGTAATGAAGGATCCCACCATTATGGTAGTATTCCATTTCTTTGGGCGTATCAATTCGCACAAATGCCTTAAATTCACGTTTATTGCCTTTTTCGTCTTCAACTTCAACGGTTAAAGTTTCATTGGGTTTTAACGTGTTAAGTGAAATGGAATAAGACTCTTTCCCTGTCAGCTTCAACGTTTCTGGATTTTCGCCATTGACAAATTCAAGCGGTAATACGCCCATGCCAATTAAATTGGAGCGATGGATCCGCTCAAAGCTTTCTGCAATGACTGCTTTTACCCCTAACAAATTGGTGCCTTTCGCAGCCCAATCGCGTGAGGAGCCTGAACCATATTCTTTGCCAGCGAGAATGATAAGCGGGGTATGCTCTTCTTTGTAGCGCATTGCTGCATCATAAATGCTCATTTGCTCGCCTGAGGGTTGGTAACATGTCCATCCACCTTCTGTATTAGGAGCAAGTTGGTTGCGAAGACGTATATTTGCAAAAGTACCGCGTATCATCACTTCGTGGTTACCACGACGAGAACCGTAAGAGTTAAAATCTTTTACCGCAACACCTAAGCTTTGCAGATATTCACCCGCGGGTGATTTAGGACTAATCGAGCCTGCAGGGGAGATATGATCGGTTGTCACCGAATCTCCTAATTTTGCTAAGACGCGCGCTTTAGTAATATCTTGCAAGGCAGGAATTTCATGCTTCATTCCTTCAAAATAAGGAGGGTTCTTCACATAGGTTGAATCATTGTCCCATGCGAAAAGCTCTGAAGAAGGAGCAGGCAAGTCACGCCATTGCTCATCACCTGTAAATACATGTGAATAACGTGAAGAAAACATTTCAGGATCAATTGCACTATGGATGACGGTTTGGATTTCTTCTTGTGAAGGCCATAGATCTTTCATGTAAACATCTTGGCCTTTTGCGTCTTTGCCTAATGGTTCTTTATAAAGATCGATATCCATGGTGCCTGCAAGTGCGTAAATCACCACTAGCGGAGGAGAAGCAAGAAAGGCATGACGAACTTCAGGGTGAATGCGGCCTTCAAAGTTGCGGTTACCTGATAGTACTGCAGCAACAGCAAGATTGCCGTCTTTAATTTCTTTGCTCACCTGCTCTGGTAAGGGGCCAGAGTTACCGATACAAGTCGTGCAACCATATCCGACTAAGTTGAAGCCCAACGCATCGAGATGAGGCATGAGTCCACATTTTTCTAAGTAGTCTGTGACGACTTGAGAGCCAGGTGCTAGGCTGGTTTTTACCCAGGTTTTTGGCTTTAAGCCTTTTTCATGCGCGTTTTTAGCAATCAAACCTGCTGCTATCATCACCGCAGGGTTGGAAGTATTGGTGCAGCTTGTAATGGCTGCAATAACCACTGAACCGTGATGTAATTTCGAATTATCTTTCTCTGGTGCTACGGCGGGGGTGTCTCTGTCAAGAATGTGAGCGCCTTCATTAACACTTCTTTCTAATATATGCAGATTGCCATTGCCGTTCGCTTTCTTGGCTTTACTATCTTCGAGTAGAGATTCCAACGTTGTATGATAGGCTTGTTTTGCTACACGTAAGTTAATTTTATCTTGTGGCCTCTTGGGACCAGCAATACAAGGTACCACGTCAGCAAGATCAAGAGAAAGCACATCGGTGTAATCGGCTTCTCTTGCTTGAGATGCTCTAAAAAGTCCTTGTGCTTGCGCATAGGTTTTAATTAAATCGCATTGTTTTTGATCACGCCCTGATAGTGCAAGATAATTTAAGGTTTCATTATCGATTGGGAAGATACCACAGGTAGCACCATATTCTGGCGCCATATTACCAATGGTTGCTCTATCGGCAAGTGAAAGACCGTCTAATCCATCGCCGAAAAATTCGACAAACTTACCGACAACCCCTTTCTTACGTAAAATTTCTGTGACGGTGAGCACGAGATCTGTGCCAGTGGCTCCAGAGGGAAGTTGTCCACTTAATTTAAAACCAATTACTTGAGGAATAAGCATGGTAACAGGTTGGCCTAGCATAGCGGCTTCTGCTTCAATACCGCCTACGCCCCATCCTAAGACACCCAGACCATTAATCATCGTGGTATGTGAATCCGTGCCGACAAGCGTATCGGGAAAGGCTTGTAGTTTGCCATTGCGCTGCTCGCCAAAAATAACGCGCGCAAGATATTCTAAATTTACTTGGTGAACGATACCGGTACCAGGAGGAACTACTTTGAAGTTTTGAAATGCTTGTTGTCCCCAACGTAGGAATACGTAGCGTTCATGGTTTCTGTCAATTTCAATGGCGGTATTTTTTTGGAAAGCGGCATTTGTACCGAAATAATCCACCATCACAGAGTGATCGATAACCAACTCTACAGGAGAAAGAGGGTTAATTTTGGTAGGATTTCCGCCCAGTTGTTTCATTGCTTCGCGCATAGCTGCCAAATCGACCACAGCAGGAACACCGGTAAAGTCCTGCAAGATAACTCGGCTAGGGGTGAACGCAATTTCAGTATTGGGAGTTGCTTTGGGATCCCAGTTTAATAAAGCCTCAATATCTTCGCGACGAACACTGATGCCATCTTCGCAGCGTAATAAGTTTTCGAGCAATATTTTCAGAGAGAAGGGAAGTCTATCTACATCATATTTGGCAGGTAATTTTTTTAGATTGTATATCTCATAAGTAGTGTTATTTACATTTAATGTGTCTTTGGTTTTGAAACTGTCTTTCATGCCTGCCTCCTGACTCTTCCCATTTTGAATTTATGCATTGTTGCCATTGCTCTCTGCCCAGTTACGTACCAAAGCTTTCGTTCGCTTGGCGCCGTGCCTAAATTCAAACTGGTCGAGTAGCAACTGGGTTAGCACCCAGCAGAATATGTATTTCTTAGGTTCATCCTAGAAGAGTTAGTTTATTCCCTTTTAAAGATTTATGCGACCTTCCCCCAAGCGCTCGTTGGATCTACAGCGCTATAAAAAATATTTAGGAAAACTGACTTCTTTTCTTGACACAAAGTGTGAACGGGAGACTACACTTTTTGTAAGGAGGAAAACCCATGGAAGTTAACGAACCTATTAATCACAGATTAATTAATTCCAGGGATTGCTGTTTCAATGTGCGAAAGGCAGCCAGGGCAGTGACGCAATTTTACGATCATTGCTTGGAGCCCGCTGGGATAAGAGCAACGCAGTTTACGTTGCTTGTTTCTATGGCTTCAGTTGCGGCTCGTACACTAACAGAAATGGCAAGTACCTTAGTAATGGATAGGACTACCTTAACGCGTAATCTTAAGCCACTAGAGAAACTTGGCCTTATTGAAACGATAGAGCCTCGTGATAAGCGTTCAAAAGCTTATGCTCTCACGGAAAAGGGGCGAGAAACGCTGATGAAGGGTATTCCTTTGTGGCAGGCTGCGCAAACTAAGATCATTTCAGGTTTGGGTCAAGAAAGATATGAGCACTTGTTAAAAGAGCTCGATGGATTGACCAAGATCATTTCTGAAATGTAGATCTTGCTGCGGGCATGACTAAGTTTTTTATCTTTCCCTCTTCGTAGGAGAAGGCAGTGTGTTGTGTTGAAAAAACCTCACCCTAACCCTCTCCTGAAGCGGGAGAGAAAATAAGAAATTTGGTGAAAATTCTGTTCACAAACAGAAGTTTGCCTTGTGCTGTTTGACAGGGATAGTCATATTGTACATGGAGTTTCCACATGGCAAAAAATTGGGAAGAAAACGATCTAGATGATGAAGATCCAAGCAATTGTATTGCGACCTTGCCTGGCAAGGATATGGATGACGATGAAATCATCGAAATCGACGGATTTGATGATGACATTAATGAAGAGATATTTCTCTCTGATCCTCTAGATGATGTGTTAAGCTCAAGCGAAGCTTGGCTAGAAAAACTAGATCTAGATGAATCATTGTCTGATATTGGCAGCAAGAAATCGCTGGATGCAACCCAGATTTATCTAGGTGAAATTGGTCATTCGGCACTACTTTCAGCTTCAGAAGAAATCTATTATGCGCGATTAGCACAGCAAGGATGTGTTGCCTCACGTAATAGGATGATTGAGAGCAATTTACGGCTTGTCGTTAAAATTGCTAGGCGGTATTTAAATCGTGGTTTAGCATTGCTCGATTTGATTGAGGAAGGAAATCTCGGTTTAATTCGCGCTGTAGAAAAATTTGATCCAGAAAAAGGCTTTCGATTTTCTACTTATGGCACGTGGTGGATCCGTCAAACCATCGAAAGAGCGTTAATGAACCAAACAAGAACTATTCGCTTGCCTATCCATGTGGTAAAAGAGTTAAATGTCTATTTACGTACTAGCCGAGAATTGGTACAAAAACTAGATCATGAACCGCGGCCGGATGACATCGCACGCGCAGTGCAAAAAGATCCCGATACCGTAAAAAAAATATTGGGCTTAAATGAAAAGGTCACTTCACTTGATACACCGATGGCCAGTGAGACTGAACGTTCGCTTATTGACAATGTTGCAGACGATACAGAACAAGATCCAGCTCATAGATTAGGAGAAATGGATTTTGTGCGTGAGGTTGATAATTGGTTAGATCAATTGAATGATAAGCAACGCGCAGTAATTTCCAGACGCTTTGGCTTACGTGGACATGAGCAGGCAACGCTTGAAGATGTGGGTGCTGAAATTGGGTTAACACGTGAGCGGGTGCGCCAAATTCAGGTAGAAGCGCTTGATCATTTAAAAGCTGTATTGAGACAACGTGGGCTTGATGCTGAGGTATTTTTTAATTAAAAGAAAGGGCTGCTGTTTAGCAGCCCAGTTTTATTTTACCATCAAAGTTAGCTCAACGAGCGGAAATAACATACCCTTGAGTAAAAGGTTGCCTTCGCTAAAGTTTGGTCCGAGATTTCTTTTTTAACTTTCGAAAATAAGATAAGGTTTCGTTAATAGCATCTATGGATAAATTGAGATCCCACATTAAGTTGTGTTATTTAGGATAGGGGTGGTGATCTGCTTAATATGAATATTTATATATTCGTTTATTTCAAATCAGCTATTTTGATTCATTATTCTCGTTATCATTTTCTGAGCTTCTTGTGCCACCGCGATAGGGGGATCCAGGAGGACGTTTGGAAAGCCTTGGCCCACGTTTGACTTCCTCCCCAAAACCTTTTTCAGACCCACTGAACTGGCCGCGTATAGTTTGTTTTTGAGCAGAATGGTTACTTAAAGCTTGCCATAAATACATGCCACTGGATGTTGGAGTCATGGCAATTTCTTTTTGTAGATGTGTTACTTGCACAATTAAAACATCGCTTTTGGCCTCATTTAATAAATGATGTGCTGTAGAACCGAGGGAATGTGTATAGCCGCCTATGCCATGACTACCGACGACAATTAAATCACTTTGCTTTTTATTGCGTTCAGCAAGAATTTCTTCTTGTGGTTTTCCCATACAAAGGAGTTGATTTTCTAATGGAATGCCTAATTCTTGGCTTAATGCATTTAAGCTTTTTTTAGCATTATTTTCCAGCGTTTTTACTTCTTTTTCATGTTCTGAAAAATAGGCCGTATAGGTAAGTGGTGGCTCAATGACATGCATAATATATAATGTGGCATGACATATGTTGCTTAGCTTTTTAGCTTGGTTGCCAATATAAAGGCTTTGTGGGCCAAGATCTGTTGCAAATAATATTTTTGTGTATAGCGTTTCCACAAAAGTAGCCTAAATTAAAATACTTTCTGTTATTATTCTTAACCTAAACAACGATTTATGCAAGCGAAAGCTTTAAACACTCTGGGAAGGATATAAAAGCGAAAGGCTGCGTTTACTTGCAGCCTGGTTTTCTCTTATTTTCTTTTCTAATTTCTTCAAGTATTTGGATCCGCTTTTTATCTGTTGGATGAGTACGACTCCAGTCGCTAAAAAAGCCGGTACTAGATTTTCGTTTAAGGCGCTGATTATCTTTTTCCTCAAATTTTTCTGACTTCTTAAAGAAGCTAATCAAATCTTCGGCAGGGGCAAATTGCGTAGAATAAGCATCAGCCAATAATTCTTTATTTTGCTGTAGGCTATGCCATGTAAAATATGCTGCGATAGCTAATCCTATGCCTAATGGTGATAGCGAACAAACGCCAAGGATCATCGTTATGGAATATAAACTTAGATGAAATCCTTTTTTGAAAGAATCATAATGGGCAATGTGACCAAATTCATGGGCTAAACTAGCGATGATTTCTTTTCGCGTTAATTTCTTTTTACCGTGAAAGACTGTTGATCTCACCGTAATAATATTACCATATTTAAAAGTGAGAGCAGCGCCAAGGTTAGGTCCAATCGCTTTTTTTAATGCCTGAATAGTCGATAAGGTTTGATGGATAAGATCTGTCGATATGTTCAAATTTAATATTTTACTGGGCTTAAATTTGGCAAACATATCTTGATAATAAACATGATTTATTTTTATACCTGTTTGTTTGCTTAGTTTTTTGACGGTATTCGCCAACCAGCGTTCATTTGATTCAATGAGATTTAAGTGACGATATGAGCTGAGTGACTCTGCAATAGACGGTTCTCTTTTATCTTGAGCTCTACTAATGATATTAGCGATAAAAATAAAGCCGCTGACTGCAATGCTAGAAGTTAATAATGCAGCACTAAATACAGATAAGGCTAAAGCCCAATTTTCTAAATTGCCAAAAAAAGGTAACACTTTGTTTAGTGCTAATGAGCCAGCCGTTATACCGGCAAATAAAGGAGAGAACCCTAAGAGTGTACAGGCTGCGAGGGCTGTGCTCGCTAATATTGCCCAAAGAAACCAGTTTTTTAAAGTAAGCTTTTGTGTAGTTGTAAGCATTGTTATTCATCTAAATTTTTTTATGATGGGGCTATTGTATAGGACAATAAAATATAGTCAATTGTATAAATTTTTTAAGATATATAACTAAATTCTGTTTGTGGTGAAAATCTAGATCAATGACCTTCAAAAGACAGCAGCACATCAGCGCTACTGGCTTGAGTGCCAGCAGCAGCTTCAATAGTGACATTTTTTCCTAGTAGATAGCGCAAACCAAATTGACTCGCTGAATCGACAATGCCAACGCTATAGTTCATATAGAGCCTATCAGACAATTGTTTGCCGAGCACAAAAACGGTGTCTTCCAAGGGGTTGTGTCCAGGGGTTGGAATATGGTTTGGCTTTTTGGAAAATCCGAATTGATCTAATTTTAATTGTTCAGCCAAATCGAATCGGACATCTTTTCTTGAATTTCCCATGACACTTGCCAATTGTGAAACTGCTTCAAAAAGCAATTCAGCTTGTGCTTCATTGACCTGGTGCTGCGGACGTCCTACCACTAAATACGAAATGATATCGGCATCAGATAAGGTCATGGGGGAAGAATAAAAACCTATTTTTGGTGATTTTAGATTGCCAGCAAATTTGATCCCGACTACTTTGGGTTGCGAATCTTGCAATGCTGCTAACGTGCTGGCGGCCTGGATCTTACGTTGAGCACGTATATCTAGGATGGGATCATAGATAGGACCACCAGAAAAGATGATTTGACCATAGGCAATATCAAATGTTTTACCATAAGCACGGTATTTTCCATCTTGAAAAATAAGCTTACCCTTTGCAGTAGGTGGCTGGCCTGGTTGTTGTTTAACCTGCAATTTTCCACCGACACGCGTAGAAAAACCATGTCCTTTATAAGTAATTTTGTCACTCAGAACAAGTTCTACATTGGTTGTCATTTGGGTTGTAAAAGTTCGCTCGGCTAATCGCTTGGGAGCAGCTGATTTTTTATTAGAAATAATAACCACATCTTGAGAAGGCGAAACAGTATCAGGGTTCTTCAGACTTTTGATTTCTGCCTGGGGAATAAAAATTTTACCTTCAAGCAGCGGTGCACCGTTTTGTAACGTCAGTTTGAGATCGGGGTTAGCAACAATATAATACTCAGGAGAATCACTTAAGAGTAAATTTTCCCCTTTTAACTTGACGTTCATGGAAGGGGATGGCGTAAAAAAGTCACCATTACCTTCAAGAGTGAATGGACCACTGCCCCACATTCCATCGCCTGAGATATTCATTTTATGGTTTTCTAAGAATGTGAGTTGTAATCGATTAAGAACGGCTTTGCTACCTAAGGCAGAAGCTCGCATTTTTGCGTCTTTTAGCACAACTTGTCCAGCCCATTGGGGGCGCAAAAGTGAACCGGCTAATTTAAGATCGATATCTAATTTTCCGCGAAGATTCTCAAGGGCTGGCACTAAAGATGAAAGCGTTTTAACATTATTAATTTGTGTTTGCACGGTCCCTGAGAGAGCGAAAGGTGCTTTTTTATCGGCATTGATTTGAAGATTAACGGGGTATTGTTCACCTAAAAGCAATTGTATGGAAGAGGTAATGACTTTTTGATGCCAATCAATATCCACCTTTGCAGTGCTTTTCCCCATTTTTTGCCAGCGCTTATGCTTTACCTCAAACCCATCTACTTTTCCTTGCCAATGCTTTGATGAAAGTTGACCGCTGATTTTAGTATGAATAGGGGTGTTATTGTAATCTGCAGTGATAATTGCTTGGTGCGTATTTAAAGTGCCTTTTAAATTTAAGACGATATTTTGCAGATGATGCTCCGCCAAAGAAAAAGAGTTGGCTTGAATATTCACTTTTATTTGATTAAGAGGATCATCTAGCTGTCCTGAGGGTAGCAGCAGACTTCCTTGCGTTGTTATCTCTTTGGAATGGTATTCTACGAGATAAGGGTTTTTAGTTAAGCGTAAATCCCAATCTATTTTTATCCCTTGTTGCAAATAAGCGTCAAGTTTTCCCCACGCGCCTTGATAATGAATTTCTTCAATTTTTGCCAATTCGCTAGAAGCGCTTTTTACAATAAACTCATTAAAAAAATGTTCATAACTACCCCAATGAATAGTAGCTTTTTGAATATGAATATTTTCTACTTTAACTGGGATCGGGACTGACTTGTTAAGTGATTTTTGTATCGAATGAAGTGAAACTGGCGCTGGAACCGGCGCTGGTCTACTCTCTTGAACATTATCCTGGCTTTGATGCCATACAGATAATTGATCTGCCCTGATATATTCTAATGTTCTTTCTTTTTTAAGTAGTGTGGTTAATTGCCATCCAATATCCAGTTTCCCTGCTTTTACTATGAGATCCGGGCCATTGAGTTGAAAATCTTTTAAATGTGCGTGGCTGACCAACGCGCCTTCAACTTGAGAAAACTGAATTTTATAAGATGAATAATCGGAAATTAAGTGTAATGATGTTTTCAGTCCTTGGGGGGTTAAAATAAGATATAAAACAAAGGCAAAAGAAGCAAAGAAAAGCGCAGCCGTTAATTTTAACGTCTTTTTTAAAAGCGATAGTGGCTCTAAGTGTTTGCTTAAAAATGAGGCCATTCTTTGGTGCGTGCCTTTGTAAAGGTAAATAATTAACTTAGGAGGGTATTGTATCCTCTTGAGTTAAGCAATGTCATCTTGAAATCAAAATAACCGAGATTGAGTTGAATAACTTTTTAAATTTGCATAGGTTGATATGCAATCATTTTATCGCTAGGATGCGCACTTTTTGTTAGGAGATTAGTTTAATGACATTACCAAAACCTATCTTTGCTGAGCCTTCTATAGAGCGAGAAAAGGAAACTATTCAAGTTTATGGAACATTTGAATTATTAACCAAAGAACTTGCTAAGCTCTCTCTTTTAGCAAATCTTCACTTTTTTGCTCAATGGGTAAAATTGAAAAATACTGGACTTGAAAGAAAAATATTGCCCGAAAATGAGCAGTCAAAGGTAGAGCGACTGATAACACATTGGAAAACATTATCTCATGACGTTGCGCTTCAAACTTTCGGTACGGAATGTGTTAATTTTCGTTTAAGCCTTGAAAAAAAAATCATCAACGATTTTGAAAATGGTAAAGAAAATTCATTAGTTTTGTTGAGAGTTTTAAAAGCACTTGTTTCTAAAGGAAATACCGTCACCGCTCCTGATCCACAGCTTATTAAGATTGTAGAAAAACTTTTAGAAAAAAAGCGTATTGAAAAATTAGAAAACTTTAAAGAAATTTTCAAGGTGCTTTCTTTACCTAAGCAAGGTAAAATATTAGATTTACTTGCAAGTAAAACGCTACAAGCAAAAAATATATTTAGAAAATGTATAAAAGTAGTGCGTATCCAGCTTCAAGCAATAACGTCGCCACAAGTTAAATTACAGTTTATCAATGATCTGGTTGGTTTGCATCAAGCGAAACTAGAAAAGGAATATATTGAAAAACCGCGCAAACAATTATTATCTCAATGGGCTAAAACCGCTGAAACTAAATCACCGCATAAAGTGGGATCCGCAAAAACTTTATTTGAGGAAGCCAAAGGTGCTCAGATTAGGGCGCGAAATAGTTTTCGTGCTTAATCCATGAACTTTATAACGCCTTCAGGATTGAAGGCGTTATCTTTCGCTTATTACTCTATTTCCCTAAAGAAGAAATAGCCGCTAAGAAGAATAAATTTAAAACATCTCAAAACTTCCTTTTTATAAATGAGTGAATAAATACTTATATGTTTTTTTGACAATATACCTAATTAAGTTATAATCCACACTTTTATATCCATCAGCAGGTGATCAATGAAACGCGGTGTAGAAAGCAAATTAGTGTCTCTTCCAAGCAAACGCAGGAAGACTGAAGAAGAAAATACGATCTCTGCTGTAAAAGCTGAAAATGATACTACGGTTTCATCCTCTACATTGCCAGATTTACCTCCTGATATGTGGCAAGTGGTTCTCTCTCATCTTCCTGCTTATCAGCATTTTGGGTTAAAAAGAGGATCTCTCGTTGCGAAGGAATGGTTTAAACTCTTGCCTCAAGAGATAACCTTTGACGAAATCATGGCTTCATGCATACAAGATCCCAGTGAAGAAGGTAAAGGTGCTCTTTATTTGTTGGCACATAAGAGTTGTAAAGACAATTTAACTTTTAATCAATTAATGTCTCTTTGCGGTTGTCATATTGAATTGACAAAAAGAATGCTGAATGATGAAGAATTACTGAATGTTTTAATCGAAGGGGATTTCATTAATTTAGGACAGCATCATGAAGAGCTTGCTTCTCATCTGTTAACTGGGCCTGCACTTGAAGTAGAATCAGAACTCAGTGGAATGGGGCAATATCATCTTGCCATTGCCAAACAGTTCCTTGAAAGACATAAGCAAGATGATTTTTTAGCAGATTATGAATTAGAGATTATGGCAAGCAGTCATGTTGAAATTGCACTTGATATTTTAGATACGCCGATCTTACGTGAAAGTTGTACAATGGACGGTATCGTAGAGTTTAGCTCATTTCATTTAAGTGCAGCAAGACGAGTATTAGCTCTCCCAGAGCTGTGTAATAGATTAGATGCAATTCATTTAGCTGTACTTGGTTCGCGTTCTCTTGAGATAGCTCAAGATATTTTGAACAAGCATGGCGATAAATTAGATGGCATTGCTTTAGCATTTCTTGCTGAAAATAGCATTGAAATTGCAAAATTCTTACTTGATGATAAAATCTTGCGTGCAAGATTAGATGGAAAAAGTTTGGCAATGCTAGTAGATTCTCATCCAACGCTTATCGGTCAAATTTTTTATGATCCCGCGCTGCGAGCTAAGTTGAGTCTAGATGATTTAGCACATTTTGGCCATGATGCAGATATTGCGCTACAAATTTTAAAATTACCGGATATGGATTGGCAAGGTAAACATCTCGCCCGACTTGGTCAGCATAAAACTAGTGTTGCTAAACATATTCTTGAGGCTTCTTTGTGGCGTTGTAAATTGAGTGGCGATAATTTAGCGGTGTTAGGTGCTTTGCAACCTGTAACAGCCAAGATTATTTTAAATGATCCTGAATTATGCGCGATGTTAAATGGAAAAAATTTAGTAAAGCTGGGTAAAAATGACGTTAACATTGCCCTCATGATTCTTGCCAATCCTGCCTGTTGTGCTCTGCTTGAAAATGAGCATTTACGTATGCTGGGAGAAAAACATGTTAAAGTAGCGAAAGAAATTATCACTAATCGTTTATTCTCAGAAAAAATAAGTGAAACGCTTTTAGTTTGTTTTGATGAAAAACATCCTGGGATCGGTGATTTAATTCTGGCTACGCCTCATTTGCATCAGATAATACCTTTTGATCCTGATAATGCAGAAACAAATTTTCAAGGCCGAGCAAACGTATTTGCTCGTGTTCAAAAGCTGGCGCAAGAGCTTTATAAAGAACTATATGAAGAAGACCTTTATATCGAAAATGCACCTCAGCCTGTACTTGATGATGTTAATATGCGCATGAGGATGCGATAAGTTTTGCATTATCCCCGTCAAGGATGACACAAGGGAAAAATCTTATCCTGCAATAATAATCATTACTGATTATTCATCTTGGGCTATAGCCGTGTGAAGCGCAAAATTCGCATGCACCTGTAAAAAAACAAATCTTAATACCTAAGTGTTTTAAAATAAATTAGGCGATACGTCTATCCTTCTGATTTATTAGCTTTGATTGGCTATTATCATTATAAAGCGCTTATTGTTAGCAAAATTATATTGTTAGTACACGCATCCATTATTATGCCAAGGTGAAAAAATGGGATCAATTAAAACATCAATTCCTCATAACCTTGTTAAAGATCTTCTGAACTCGTATTTGCATTTAAAACAAAAAAAGCATCATGCGGTAAAAGTTGAAACAGAAAATGATAAGCCTCGTATTATGATAATTGGTGGTGGACTTTCGGGATTCGCTGCGGCTAAAGAGTTAACTCGTCATGGCATAAATGTATTGATGATAGAAGCAAAAAATAGAATAGGTGGCAGAATTGAGACTGTGGAATTCAAAGATAATGCCTATGTAGAATTGGGCGCACAATTTTTACATGGCATTAAAGACAATGCTTTATTTGAAGTTTGTGCCAGTTATGGGATCGAAGTAAAGCCGTATACACGCGGTGATTGGGCAATTTATAATATGAACGGCACCCAAATAGACAAAAATAAATTATCTGATTTAGTGATTCAATATAAACATCTTTTAAAATCATTGTCTATGGAGCGTCATTCTGATAATACCGATAGATTTACGGCAGAAGATTTAAAAAATCTTGATTCCAAATTGAGTAATCAAGATGATATTCTTTCTTCTGATCTTGGCACGCTAGCAAAAATGATTAGTATTAAAGAGTTGAATGAAGAAAAATTATTTGAATACAAGCTCGGCGTCAATAAAAAAGAAAGCGAAAGTAACTTTTTAGTGATGAATGGTTTTAGTAAGCTCATTATAGGTTTGTTAGAAGATGTCCGAAATACAGGTTTGTTTCAATTGGTTTCTTCAGCTCAAATAACTAAACTGGATTATACTCAAGATGAAGTCATTGCCTATACAAGAAATGGTGAAAGCTTTAATGCAGATGCTGTGATCTGCACTTTACCTTTGGGCGTGCTTAAACATCATGAAGTTGAATTTAATCCGCCGTTACCTCATGAAAAAGTAGAGGCGATAAATAAATTAGAAACGGCGATCCAAAATAAAGTTATTTTGGAATTTGATGAAGTATTTTGGAACAATGAGTTATCACATTTTGTAGTTTTGTACGATCCGACGTATCAAGCATGGGTAGATGTGCTTAATTTGCAGTTTTTCCATCAAGATAAAATGCCGATTTTAGTATTGTCTGTATATTCGAATCCTGGGCAAGATTTTCCAGATGACAAATATATTGTGAATCATTTTGTCAATTTATTAAAACGTATTTATCCCGATACCTTCAGGCCATTGAAAAATCATTGGGTAACTCATTGGAATGATGATCCTTTTGCATTTGGCTCCTATTCCTATCATCCCAAAGGGAGTTCCTTAGAAGATAATTCTGAAATTGCTAAGCCAATTGGTAGATTAATTTTTGCTGGAGAACATACTCATCGTTCACCTTCAAATATGCAGGCGGCATATTTATCTGGTTTAGAATCAGCAAGACAGGTGATAGAGCAGCTGAATTTGCTTTATACCGCACTACCCTAGAAAATTCGCCAAAAAAGTAGAAATTTTCGAAAATACCTCATTATTTAAATAGTAGTATATACACTGATTTTCAGCAAAAAATGCTATTTCTTTGCATTCCCCTTTTAAGGTTTTATAATCCGCCCTTTATTTTTATAAAGGTTGAATTAGACGTTAAATTGAAGTTCTGGTTTCTACTTCTTTATCTCATAACTAACTTCCAATTTAGTCTAATATTTTCAATCAATATTAATTTTATCCATCATTTAGGTAGAAAAAAATGCTGAGTCAGTTATTTAGTACTATCAGAAAGGCAACAGGCTGGCTTGCCTCTGTCGCAATAAGAGGGATTACCATGCTTGGCAATGGTCTTAAATCGTTAGTTGTGAATAGCATGCCTATAGATGCATTTTTGGTGGTGGCTAAATATCTGCCTATAGGTGGGTGGCTGGAGCATGAAAAGCCAGATGAATTTGGAATAAATTCAGTACATACAGCCTTAAGAGAAGAAAACAAGAAAAAATTAAGAGCAATTTTAAAAACGGCATCCGCATCAGAACAAGCTGTTCATAAATATTTATTGTCAGAAAATATAATACATAATTCCCCTATGAATCGAGCATTAACGCTTAGTGAACATGAACCTGGTTATTTGAAAATTTTGTTAGAAGCCGTAAGACCGGAAAAAAGGTTGTGGTTATTACAACAAGTTAAACATTTAGGAGAGAGTTTTGTTCTAAATCTTGTGCATAAAACTGCTAAAGCAATTAGTAATGTTATGCTTGCACTACCTGAGCGAGATAGATTTAAATTTATGGACATCTTAGATGCGGAAGGTAATACGCCTGCAATGGTTCAATTAGGATCGGCCGCAAGCTATTTAGAAATACGTGCCTTTTTGAAACATTGTCCGCAAGAGAAAGCATTTTCTTATTTAACTAAAGTAAATAAACGTGGACAAACAGCTTTAATGTGTCTATTGGCAATTTCCCCCAAGGTTGATTTGAATGATTCATTTGAATATGTTTTAAATTTAATTCCTGCTGAAAGAAGAAAAGAATTTTTAGCTTTTCACAATCAAGGCGAAAAAATGATGCTGCATGCTCATGCCGATAACAGAAAAGTAGTTAAGGCATTATTGAGAAAGAATGGAATTAAAATGCCAAAATTGGAAAATACCAGTGGCAAGAATATGTCTAAAGCTTTGAGGGAGGAATGGGAAGCAGAAGAAAAATTTAAAGAAATGTTTGATGCTTACCCCTTAGCCGTTCTTGGTTTACCTGAGAAATATTGCACTGATGGTGAAATTAAAAAGGCATATCACATCAAAATGCTCAAATATCACCCTGATCGCAACAAAAAAGAAAATGCCAAAGAAAAAGCACAAAAAACCGCTTCGGCCTATGAATTTTATACGAAACCTGAAGCCCGTAAAAAATATCTAGCGCGTCGCTAAAATATTACGATAAGAGAGAATATTTAAATGTTTTAAGTGCTTCATTATTTAAATAATAGTATATACACTAATTTGCAGCAAAAAATGCTATTTCTTTGCATTCCCCTTTTAAGGTTTTATAATCCGCCCTTTATTTTTATAAAGGTTGAATTAGACGTTAAATGGAAGTTCTGGTTTCTACTTCTTTATCTCATAACTAACTTCCAATTTAGTCTAATATTTTCAATCAATATTAATTTTATCCATCATTTAGGTAGAAGAAAATGCTGAGTCAGTTATTTAGTACCATCAAAAAGGCAATAGGCTGGCTTGCCTCGGCTGCTTTAAAAGGAATTACCATGATTGGCAATGGTTTTAAGTCGCTTGTTGTGAATAGCATGTCCATTGATATTTTTATTCGTATCGCAGAATACCTTCCCATTGGAGGATGGTTGGAACATGAAAAATTGGATATCGGTGGTGAAAATTCAGTACATGCTGCTTTAATGCAAGAGAATAAAGAAAAATTACGAGTAATCTTGAGAACTGCATCCGCCTCTGAAAAGGCAATTCATAAATACTTACTCACTGAGAATTTAATTAACTCTAGCCCACTAGAGGAAGCCTTAGGTATTAGTCGAAATAATCCAGGCTTTTTAAAAATTATGTTGGCTGCGGTAAAACCTGAAAAAAGATTAGGATTGTTAGAAAGCGCAAGATGGTTAGGGAAGCCTTTTATTTTTGGTCTTATGCGCCAAGGAGCCAAAGTAATTAGTTATGTTATGAATGCTTTACCAGAGCATGATAGATTTAAATTTATGGGCCCATTGGATGCTCATGGAAATAATCCAGGGATGGTGCTGTTGAGATCAGCTCCTAGTTACTCGGATGTAAAAGCCTTTTTTCAGCATTATCCTCAAGAACATATATTTACCTATTTAACAAAAAGAAATGATAGGGGCCAAACTGCGCTAATGAACTTATTAGCAGTTTCTTCTGAGATAGATGTAGATGATTCTTTTGAGTATGTTTTTAATCTCGTTCCTAAAAAAAGAAGAAAAGAATTTTTGGATTTCCATGGTCAAGGCGAAAAGCTTATGCTGAATGCTTATGCAAATGATAGAAAAGGAGTAAAAGCGTTGCTTAGGAAAAATGGTATAAAAATACCTAAAATGACAAAAAAAGAAGCTCAAAAATCTTGCAAAGATTTAATAGAAGAGTGGAAAGCAACAGAAAAATTTAAGGAAAAGTTTGGCGCCTATCCATTAATTGTACTTGGCTTAGAGGAAAAAAATTACACAGAAGGAGAAATTAAGCGGGCGTATCATGTCAAAATGCTTAAATATCATCCTGATCGTAATAAAAAAGAAAATGCTAGCAAAAAGGCGCAGAAAATAGCGTCAGCTTATGAATTTTATAGCAAGCCAGATGTGCGTAAGAATTATCTTGGTCGTTGATAGATTGCTGCAATTTATAGAGAGAGTATTCAATGTTAAGCATGGTTACAAACCTTTGAAAAATCATTGGGTAACTCATTGGAATGATGATTCTTTTGCATTTGGCTTTTATTCCTACCATCCTAAAGGGAGTTCCTTAGAAGATAATTCTGAAATTGCTAAGCCAATTGGCAGATTAATCTTTGCTGGAGAACACATACCCATCGTTCACCTTCAAATATGCAAGCGGCATATTTATCTGGTTTAGAATCAGCAAGACAGGTGATAGAGCAGCTGAATCAGCTTTATACTTCGCAATCCTAGAAAATTCGCTAAAAAAGTAGAAATTTTCGAAAATACCTCATTATTTAAATAGTAGTATATACACTAATTTTCAGCAAAAAATGCTATTTCTTTGCATTCTCCTTTTAAGGTTTTATAATCCGTCCTTCATTTTTATAAAGGTTGAATATGCGTTAAATGGAAGTTCCAGGTTCTACGTCTTTATCTCATAACTAACTTCGAATTTAGTTTAATATTTTCAATCAATATTAATTTTATCCATCATTTAGGTAGAAGAAAATGCTGAGTCAGTTATTTAGTACTATCAGAAAGGCAACAGACTGGCTTGCCTCTGTCGCAATAACAGGGATCACCATGGTTGGCAATGGTCTTAAATCGTTAGTTGTGAATAGCATGCCTATAGATGCATTTTTGGTGGTGGCTAAATATCTGCCTATAGGTGGGTGGCTGGAACACGAAAGGCCAAATGAGTTTGGTATAAATTCAGTGTATACAGCCCTAAGAGAAGAAAACAAAGAAAAATTACGAGCAATTTTAAAAACTGCATCCCCATCAGAAAAGGCAATCCATAACTATTTATTGGCAGAAAATTTGATTTCGCATAGCTCTATGGAGAAAGCTTTATTCATTAGTAAACATAACCCTAGCTTTTTAAAAATCTTAATATCTGCGGTTAAGCCTGAAAAAAGATTATGGTTGCTACAAAAGGTGAGGTGGTTAGGAAAACCCTTTATTTTTGGTCTTGTGAAAAAAAATGAGAAAGCGATTAGTTATGTGATGGAGGCATTGCCAGAGCAAGATAGATTTAAATTTATGGATATCTTGGATGAAGCAGGAAATACCCCTGCAATGGTACAACTAAGAACGGCGGTAAGCTCTTTAGAGATAAGGGCTTTTCTGAAGCATTGCCCACCAACACAAGTCTTTTCTTATTTAACCAAATTGAATAAGCGAGGACAAACAGCGTTAATGTGTTTATTGGCCATGTCGCCTAAATTCGATGTAGATGATTCTTTTGAATATGTTTTAAATTTAATCCCTAAAGAAAGAAGAAAAGAATTTTTAGCTTT